>Ga0307380_10003026_pt1 | contig 23536 bp, 19 predicted proteins | sample UN3MG_FD_202239 | JGI IMG/M metagenome (GOLD analysis project Ga0307380, IMG submission 202239) | Soil microbial communities from Risofladan, Vaasa, Finland - UN-3 | ecosystem: Environmental > Terrestrial > Soil > Coastal area > Acid sulfate soil | place: Finland: Risofladan, Vaasa | collected... | reverse complement strand
CCACAAATGCTACCAGATCAATATAGAAATGAAGAAAATGATCTTCAATTCCTTAAAAACCATAAAAATTTATTTGATCCAGAATTTTTTAAACAAAATCTACATCCTTATAATCTTTAAAAAAATACCCAATATATAATAGCCCGGTGGTGTAGTGGCCAAGCATCTGGGGCCTTGAACCCCGTGACCACGGTTCGAAAACTGATGATCGATTTCATCAGTCGAATATCCGTGCCGGGCTATTCTAATTTCTTTTCTTGTCATATTATTTGTAATTATTGATCAATAAAAATAAAATGTTATATTTTAGCAATTATTTTACTTTTTAGCCGTGTTGACAGTCTAGTTATTTAGGGAAATAATATGATGCTAACTGCACTAAATTGGGGTTTTTCTGAAATTATTTTACTAGTTGTTATTTTTATGATAGGAATATCATTCACATACTTAATAATACCCCAAATTATAAAATTGATGATAAAGAAGAATTATGTTGGGTATGATATACATAAAAATAGCAAACCTCAAGTAGCTGAATCAGGAGGTATAAGTATCGTAATAGGTTATTCAGTTACCTCTATTTTGTTAATTTTAGCTTTTCCTCTATTTTCAAATGAAATAATTGTATTGCTCGTGTCTGTAATTTTATCTGGGATCATTGGTTTTTTGGATGATCGCATTAAACTTAAATCTAGATATAAAGTATTATTAATTTTATTTACTGGAATGATATTTTTTATAACAAATTTCGGTGGGTTCATTAACATTGAATCTCCTACTATCCCATTTTTAGGAAAATTAAGGTTAAATATAATCTATCCATTATTAGCACCATTAATTGTAGCTGTTTTTGGAAATACCGTTAATATGCTAGAAGGATATAACGGAGAAGGTTCAGGTACGTGCCTGATTGCATTAATATCTTTATTTATAAGTGGATTAATATGGAATTCTGCAGAAGCAATATTATTCACTACAACAGGTATCGCTGTTTTAATACCATTTTTTCACTATAATAAATATCCTGCCAAAATTTTTCCCGGAGATGTAGGAACTTTAAGTATGGGAACAATATTAGCGGGAGTTGCATTATTTGGATCTTTAGAAGCAGCAGTATTTTGTGCTCTTTTAATTCATGTATTTAATAGCTTTTATGTGCTTTACTCTGTTAAGGGATTTTTCGAAAGTTCAGAAATTCAGGAAGATAAGAATGATATTCTTCTTCTAGAGGATGATAGAATAAAAGCTTCCAATAATAAAAAAGCAGCATTAACTTTACCACGACTACTTCTAGCTCGAGGACCACTTAAGGAGCCAGATTTGGTAAAAAATTTTTTTGCTATTTCAATCATCTGTGGTTTTTTTGCTATTTTTACGACTTTAATGATGTCAGTGACGGTTAACAAAATAAATTTCATGCTTTTAGCATACTTAATACCTTATTTGATCATATTTTCTTTAATTCTTCTTATTTTTTTTCCGAGAATTAGAGGGATAATCTCGATCATGATCATTGTAATGATTGGAGGATATTTGTTATTATATTTTATTGAATTAGTTATTATGCCAATCGATTTTGCCAACATAGTTTTATTCGGAGTCCTAATTCCTACTAATATCATTCTCTCTCTAATAATTGTGATTCCATGTTTAGGAATATGGTATTATATTACTATCCGTTATTTCCAAAAGGAATCAAGGAAAATGTAACAATAATTTCATATTTTTGTATTAGTATTAATATTTTAATCAAAAAATATCATAAAATAACATTTGAATGGAGATATAATTTGAAAAAATTAACACGTTTTCTATTGTTGATATTCTTTATTTTGGGATCTTTGAGTTTTTTTTATTTGACATTATTTATAATTCTCAAATCTCAATTCTTAACATTAATTCTTGATTGGACTTTTTGGGCAACTTTTATTTTATATATCCTAACTATTGAAGAAGTACTCCGTTGGGCTAAAGATGGAAAAAGGAGTGATCTAAGTGATATTGTAGCGATTTTTTTCTTCTTTTTTGTGATTTTATTTCTTTCCAAGGATATGATGACTTCGATAATGGGTGCATTTTCAATATATTTATGGTTTGGAATATATGAGCTGAAGGATTATCCCGTTTTGAATAAAATCTTAATTATCTCATTGGTAACTTATAATATTATATTTATAGCGGGGATTATATCTACCTATCTTTCTAATCCTTTTTTTCTAAATACTACATTTGCCTTTTCTTTTTGGATTATCCTAGGATTGGGTTTTATATTATTTGGACGAAAATACATCGTAGTTTGGCGATTTATGTCACCTGAGTACTTAACCCTTTTTTTATATATTATAGCGTGGCTAGCCGTCGCTTTTATAGACCAATACACTCCAATTAAATTCATACGATATGGTCCTTTAAATTTAACTAATTTTAATCTACTAGAGTTCTTTCTTAATATATATTTTATTTTAATATTGGTGAACTGGCTAGTGTATTTTATTTCGGGACCAATATTAGATAAAATGCTTGGAATTAAGAGAGTAAAAAATGACACCCTAGTTTCTTTGGTGAATGATGTAAAAGAAAGAATGGAGATAAAAGGAAAAGTAAAAGTAGGATTTGGTAAATATCCTATCTTAAATGCTATGGCTTATGGTTCCATTTTTGATAAAAGAATTGCTATTATTGCCGAAGATTACAATGAGATTCCTGAAGACGAAATGAAAGGGATTATCGCACATGAATTAGCCCATTCAAAAGGGAAACACACACTCATACTAACTGTAATTACATCACTCGATCTTGTAATTCGAATGATACTAGGTATTCCAGCAACAATATATGATTACACTTTTGGAAACCCAAGCCTCCCCTTGTTAGGTTTTATATTATTGAATTTGGGAATATATGTTATCCTTTACATTTTTGTAAGATATTTGGAAGGGAAAGCTGATTTGAAGTCCAAGAAGACAGGCTATACCAAAGAATTAGCTAAAGCACTCTATAACCTCGAAAGTTTTTACGCGACGGGAAGAGAAATTGGACTAAATACAATGTTGTTGTGCGATGAAAAAATAAATAAAGACAATCAATTAATGAACTATATGGAAACTGCACAATACTTGCATAATTCTATGATAAAGCCATCTCGAGCATCACTCCTCGGAAATATTTTAAATTCACACCCTCCTAGTTATTTTCGGTTGGCGGCTTTATTAGACGACAATTTAAAACCCATGAAGGAAGCGATTTTACCCTTTCTTTGCTTGAGGAAAAAAACAAGAAAAAAATATGCTGAAAAATTTAGAAATGCTGATAATGAGTTTAGAAAATTAGCTAACCAGAAATTTATGGAATTATTTGAGATAAGTAGTGTGTCAACCTATTTGAATGGATTACAACGTAAGGAATTATTCAAATATGAAATAGGGAAGGATTACATATTCAAAAATAAAATTTCAGATGAATTGATTGTTGGACGATTAGAAAATGTAGATATTGCCGATGATATTTGTGATCCTGATCGATATATTGTTGTAGAACGAGGAGAAAATCAAAAGAGATCATTAGAATCTTCCCAATTTACTGAAAAAAGAATCATTTTTAATGGCACTTACTTTATGGATAAATTTATACCCCTCAAATTACATGAACTAAAAATTAATAAGGATAAAAAAAATGGAATAATAAATTTTCTCGACATAGAAAATAATTTAATCTCTAAAGAGATTTATAAGCTTAAATTACCCTTATCAGTTGATATTATAAAAAGTTACTATAATTCTGATGTATTTTTTAAAGAAAGAGGAGTATTGAAAATAAAAAAATGCATATCAATCAATCCGGCAATGAAATTAGACGAATTTAAATTAGGGTTCCAAGATGACGACACTTCTCTCATAAGTGATTATAAGCTCACGAAATTAATAATTAAACCAAAGAATGTGTACTTAATTATAAGCAAAGCTAAGAGCTTTAGAACCTCAGAATTGAAAATCCTGAACTGGCTCAGGCAAAATGAAGTAAGAGCACTCATATCATTGAAAAAACCCGTGAATAACGTGGAAATAGGGTACTTACTCGATATGAACTTAGGTGATATTAACGATGAATCCAAAAATATTAGGAAAGAAAATGATAATGATGAATTTGTACTAATTAAAAATATTTTTAAAAAAGAAGTCAAAATTCCCTACAAAACGATTGATTATTTATCTTTTGAATGTAATACTGGGTTGGTATCAAAAAAATCAGAAACTAGCTTGATCAATAAATTCGGTTATAAAATTATGAAGAAATTGAAACCCGATAAAATATTTTACCTTAATAAAGTTTAATTTAAATGTTTTTTTTTATTGTTTAATATGGCTAGTAAAATTAGAAGCATATTAACTCTACTAAGGATAAGACAATATTATAAAAATGTCTTAATCTTTGTGAGCATTTTTTTTAGTAAGCAATTATTCGAGTTTTCTCTTTACATCCCTCTCATTTTTGGTTTTATTATGTTATGTTGCACATCATCTTTTAATTATATAATTAATGATATCATCGATATTGAACATGATAAAAAACATCCTGAAAAATTGAAAAAAAAACCCCTTGCTTCAGGAGCTTTATCAATTTATTTTGCTGTTGCTTTATTAATGGTATTAATCACCATTATTGTCTTTTCCCTCCTCTTTTTAATCCCAAATTGGGACTTTGCCTTTATGATCATACTCATAGTAATCACAGGTCAAATCTACAATCATTTTCTTAAAAATTATGCTTTTATAGATATTCTCATTTTATCTATAGGCTATTTATGGAGAGCATTGGCTGGATGCATGATAATAAGAGAATTCATCTCTGCTTGGCTATTTTTAGCAATTTTCGAAATCGCTATGTTTTTAAGCATAGCTAAAAGAAAAGGTGATCTGTTATATCTTGGGACAGATAAGGCTGTTGGGCATAAAAAAGTATACGATCAATACTCTCTAAAACTACTAGATCAATTCCATGTTCTAATTGCGGGCTCGTTATTTATGACTTATTCCCTTTATCTTATATTAAAATTTAACCTTTTCGAACCTACAATAAATCTACAGGAATATATAGTGATTTTTACAATTCCTATTTCTCTCTATATTATCATGCGGTTTATGTATTTAACATCATCTAAGCCAGAAATAGCAAGGAGAACTGAGAAAGCCTTTTTCGATAAAGGCATAATTATCGCAGGGATTTTACTTTTTTTGATCCTTTTTACCTCATTTTATTATGATAAAATAATAACTTTTTTTATTGGTTAGGGTAAATCATTTTTATAGTTTTAATTTCAAAGATATTGATCTATACTAATCAGGAAATTTCGTTTTGCTCAATTTATTTTTCTAAATTAGATTAGATTTATCTAATGATATATAGAAAACCTATGGAATTATATCTAAAAAAAAAATTAAAGAGATCACAAAAAAGCGTTTTTCAATCCTAGTTTTTTTCTATAATCTTTTCCCACAGTAGATACCGTAGATTGCACGACATAAATCTATTAGGTATAGAGTTATTATAAAGTAAGTAATTAATACAAGAATAAACAAAAAAAATAAAAAAATTAAAAATTAAAAATTAAAATTTACTCAATTTATCTGTCTATCTAAATGATTAATTGTAGTATAACAAACCTTTAAGCAATCATCCATAAGAATATTTGAACATTTTTCTGGTGTATCCTTTTTAGAATGAATATAAATAGAATCTCTATCTGAATGAAATAATGCTGTTTGAAATGATTTATTTGGTTTTTTTGAAAATTTATTAAATGATATATAATCGCTTTTTGGCTTAATCTTTTTATTATATAATGTTATTGGTATATTCAATTCCTCTGCTGAGGCTTTTATTACTTGATTTAAGTCTTTATTTATTGCTTTTTTAAACATTAATCCCGATTTATTTAATAGCCCTATATACGATCCCACCATATCAATATTAATGTTAATGGATTTATTTAAGTCATAAATTTTATTGTACTTTTTGGCATATTTAGCCACAAATTTTTTTGAACCTTTTAATCCCCACTCTTCTGCTCCACACCATAAAAATATAACATCATAATTAGTAAGCGGATTTTCCTTAATATTTTTAGCTAATTCTATTAAAATTGAAACACCACTGGCGTTATCTATTGAACCCGTCGATTTGCTGGAAGAAAATATGAATAGGAAAATAGGGATTATCACACTTATAGTTATTAATGAAGAGATAATTTCTAAAAATAATAAAAATGTATCAAAATTTGTTATTGAAAAAATATTTAGTATTAACCAAAGTGAGATAAAAAGGGATAACGCCAAATATGGAACGATTATAATTTTAATGATGATCATTAAAATTTTTTGCATTATATAGGGGACTCTAGAGGATATGGAATCATAATGAGCAGAAAAAATTATAATCGGAGGATTTGGCACTTTTTTTTGTGATGATATTTTTGCGAATAAATTTTTAGACTGATCATGGCCTACAAACGAAATTTGACGTGTTCTTTGAAACATATACTTCAGGAAATAATAAAGAACGATTATTAAAAACAAGCGATAGATAAGTAAATATGTGAAGATCATTAAATATATTGTTTTCATTAAAATTCTAATTGGTGTATTCCAAGAAAAATATTCGACTTTCGAATTTATATTATTAACCTTTAATTCATTTTCAATATAATTAATTGCCCTGGTTTCTCCTGTACTTGCTGCCGATCGATCAAACGCTAATGCTTTTACATGATTTATAATTGATGCTTCAGTGAATAAATCCTCATTTGTAATAAGTTGCATTTTCTCTCGTTTTTTAAAAAATTTCTTTATTTTTAAGATTCTTTTATTTATTTCACCACTGTAAACTTATAAATTTAACTACGAATCTATTGTAATTATTAATCAGTGGGAAATTTTAAAGAATTTTTATAAGGTATTGATTGTAAAGAAGGGGATTATAATTTTAAAGGTTAATATCGAGATTTTCCCTAATTCTCTTAACCTTATAAAATTTTAAATTATCAATTTTTTAGAAATAAAATTTCTAATGAAATATAAATTAAATTACAATCCCAAAATTAAATCTCGATCCTAATTTACGACCATATTTTTATTATTAGTTAGCTTTAACACTAATAGCAATCCAGAAAAAAAGGATAAACCTTATAAGTTTACGAACCCTCAACACCATTATCAACAATCTATAAAAAATCTTAAAACTAAAAGTGATAAAAATATGGAAATGGAAAAAAAAAATGTAGCAATTATAATACTAGCTGTTGCTTTAGTGGCATCTGGTGTTGGTAACATAATATTTGGTGTAATATTGGGTGGTATCCAACCTTTTGCACCACCACAACCCTCTACCGTTATATATGGTACAATGTATGGACCTGAAGACGCAGATCCACAATACATGTGGGATAGCGCTTCATTTGACTATGCATACAATGTTTGGGAAGGCCTATTTGCTTACAATCTAAGTGATCCTGATGTTCCTCTTATCCCTAGATTAGCAACAGATTATGGAACTTGGTCAGGGAATAACTTAACTCTAACTCTTCAACGTGGTATAACCTTTCATTCGGGCACGGTCTTTAATGCTTCATCCGTTAAATTTTCATTCGACAGATTACTTTTCTTAACAAACTTAACTGGTCTACAATTTGAGGCTAACGATACAGTATATGGTGAATCTATCATACAGGTGCTTTATATGTGGCCAGATGGTACATCTGTTATTAATAGTACGGAAATTATTGACGCATATACTGTTAAAATCATATTAAACAGACCATATGGTGTCTTTTTACCCTTATTGACCTTTACAGCCTCAATGATGATGGATTATGAAATAACACCTGCCGATGATTATATTTGTGAAGGAATGTCTGGAGCATTTGGATACTATGAAGATAGTTTGAACGAGCCTACAGTTTCTGGAACTGGGCCTTGGAAATTTCAATATTACATTCCCGGGATAGAAGCCAAATTTATTAGAAATGATGATTATTGGCGAGGAGCTGGAGCAGTAGAAAACTTAGTCTTTGCAGTTATACAAGACTCTGATGCAAGAAATAGTGCTCTATTAGCTGGAGATGTAAATTTGTTATTAGATCCTCATCCCTCTTATTATGATGTTATGAGGGATGACGCCGATATAACACTCATTGAAGCTGGACCTGGTACCATTACCCAGTATCTTGGATTCAATAACATACTTTATAACAAGACATGGCGAAGTGCAATGTCTTATGCTATTGATTATGATTACATGATCACTGAGCTCTTGGAAGGTGAGGCAGTACGATTAAAATCACCAATTCCTTTAGGAATACAATTTGCCAACTGGGATTTTGAAGTACCTACCTTAAACCTTACAATAGCTAGAAGCTTTATGACAAGCATGGGTTTTGGAGTAGGTTTTACAACAGATGCTGAATGGATAGCTGTAGCGGAAGGAACAACTCCTTTCTTAACGGTTAACTTTACATATAACCTAGGAAACAAATTCAGAGAGGACATGTTAGTGTTATTACAAGGTAATCTTGAGCTTATCGGAATTCTAGTCGAAGATCAGGGCAGAGAATGGGGACCATACTTGGATCTCCTTTATAATAGAGTTGCTGGTGGTTGGGATCGTTTATCTATCTGGTTTATTGGATGGATGCCTGACTATAACGATCCAAGCAACTATGTTAATTCGTTAATGTCTAATGTATCTTCTTCAAACTCGGCTCAAATAAACGATCCGACATTAGAGGCTTATATGTTAGCAGGACTTGAGGAAACTAATCAAACAATAAGAAACGAGATTTACAATGATCTTCAGCAATATGTTGTCGAAGAACTTAGACCATGGGCTTTTGGATATGTAGGCAAAAATCATGATGCGTGGCTTGTAAATTTAAAGGGTTTCCCAAGCAACGGTATGGGTTATGCATACTTCTATCCTTGCTATTTTGTCTAATAATAATAAAGCGAAATATTAACAATCAATAAGTATACTTTTTTTTTTTTAAATTTTATTATATCTAAATTTTTTAATAAATAGTAAATAAATGATTTATTAATGAGCTCAAAACGCTTCTTCTTTAATCCTCCAACAAAATTAAAACCTTTTAAAAATGATCTAGCCCCATTAGGATTTTTTTTTGATTTAATTCCAACAAAAATTTTTAAGATACCTATAATGCCCGTTCCGATGAGAATTGATAAACTTACAAATCATCAACCAACCTTATTTATTTTACCTGATTTTAACTCTCTTAAAAAGATATTTCAAAAATATCATTTATCTATCAATTTTGAGCAATTTTTTTTAGTTGGATTAACTAATTTAATCTCTTATGCTAAAGTGAAATATAAAGAAATAACGAAAAGAACCCTTAAAGATGAAATAATTGTCCAATGGTTTGAAAAGTCAAAAAACATCGTCACAGAGATTTATAGCTTAACAGGAACATTTACATTTATAATTTCTGAATTTTTAAAAACACTTTATTTTATTGATAAAGAGAAGACTACGGAAGAAAATGATAATCCACTTAAGCATATTGTCCAATACTGTGATACAATGATTAATCATTGTGAAGAAAAAATAGAAAATAATATATTTATAATAAAAAAGGGTGATACAGAAGAAGAAGTACAATTATACAAAGAAAAAAATAATAAATGTTATCCTGAAATTGTAAGTGTTGATGTGGACAATCTATCACTAAATAAAAAACAAAAAAGGAGTTTTATTCCATATCTTATTTATGATGATTTATTTGATTGTTTTTCATACAATAAAAAAAAATTATTAGAAAATCCAAAAGATAATTTATTGATAAATTATTGGTTCGAGAATCGAATAATTAATAAAGATACTACCATTGATAAATTTAGAATTGATGAGTTATATTTTAATCAAATTGATTTAAGCTTATTTGATATCAAGCGATTGCTATGAAAAAAATAAAAATTGAATTAGCTCGACAAGGAACTTTTATTGTAGCCATTATATTACTACATTTCATCTTTTTTGGGTATATTGCAAATGTTTATGAAAAATCTATTGGAATAGATATTATTTTCTTAAATAAAATTTTATTTAGCCCTGTTTCATATATGTCAACCCTTATTCTTATAGCGATTGTGTTTTTTCTCGGTTTTAGAGAAACATTTTTTGAATATGGGTTGAGAAATAGTATAATGCTCGTGCCGATTATAATAGGCATGTCATGGGTATGGTCATGGTTTATAAATGGTTTTAATCTAATAATAATCCCTCTATTTTTTATAAGATTAGACGGATATCTGACGATAATTTCCATTTTTAGTATTAATTTGGCAACAGCAACATTAGCATCTATCCTTAAACAAAAATATAATGAATATAAAACAAAAGTAACGGAAATTATTTAAGTAGATATGAATAACATTTTTGTAATTTTAAATTAAATTAAACTTAATATGGGAACTGATAAAAAATGAGTCTGTTAAAATATATCTTGAGAAGATTTCTAGTGATGGTACCTGTACTATTCGGAGTCTTATTAATTACGTTTGTATTATCTAGAATGATGCCCGGTGACCCTATTTTAGCCAATCTTCCACAGGTATTCACACAAGAACAATATGACGCAGCTGCACATCGTTTGGGTTTTGATCTCCCTGTATGGCAACAATTTTTTATATATATGGGAAATCTTTTTACGGGAAATTGGGGCTATTCTGTATCGATAAATAAAGGTCAAGAGGTTTGGGAATTAATTTGGCAAAGATTTCCAAGAACAATAGATATTGCATTATTTTCCATGATTATAGCTTCTTTTATTGGCATTAAAACAGGTGTAATATCGGCAACACATAGAAATAAGGCAAAAGATACTCTTTTGAGAGGAGCTGCTCTGATTGGTGTTTCAATACCTATTTTTTGGCTCGGATTAATATTACAATTAACCTTAGCACATGGATTAGGTTTATTTCCCGCAGTAGGGTATAAAACTCTCACCTATGATGAACCGAAATTTTTAACAGGATTCAGAATAATAGATTCTTTGGTGTCGGGTCAATGGTATATTATAACAGATTATTTATATCATTTAGTTCTTCCCGTTCTCTGTTTATCATTTATCACATTAGCTTCTATAACTAGACAAACACGTTCCAGCATGTTAGAAGTCCTTCAACAAGATTATGTAAGAACTGCTAGAGCAAAAGGTTGTCGTGAAAAAGATGTAATAAATAAACATGCAAGAAAAAATGCTTTAATACCAACAGTCACAGTAATAGGTTTAAACATCGGAGGCTTACTAGGAGGTGCTGTTTTGACTGAAACCACTTTTAATTTACATGGAGTGGGAGAATTATTGCTACGTGCTATAGTAGACAGAGATTATTATGTGATAAATGCTATTGTATTTATGGTTACTATTATCTTTATTGCAGTAAATTTATTTACCGATATAATCTATGCGAAACTTGATCCCCGCATACAGTATTGATCAGATAAGAAAATAGGAAAATAAAGAGTTGATTATTAAAAAATGACACAATTAATTGAACAGGATTTTGAATTAGAGGAAAAAAAAGAAGAAAGCGTAGCAAAAAGGGTTTTTAAATGGATTGGTTCAAATCTAAAATTTTTATTTATCCCAGGCTATAGAATAGAAGAACTGACTATTCGTGAACAAGAATATGAAAAAACAATTAGCAAACGAAAATTTATCAGGAGATTAAAATCCACTTTGACTATAATAGGAATTGCTATTGTATTTATGATAGTTACTTTTGCTGTATTTGCTCCTTGGATTTCACCATACTCTTTTGCTGTAGCAGATGGAGTTCTAGATGGATCATGGTTTCCACCATCTCCTGAACACGTACTAGGTCAAACTAATTTTGGAAGGGATATTCTTGCACGTATGATATGGGGATCAAGGTCTTCGTTAACAATTGCACTACCCGCTATAACATTAAGCGTCGTAGTAGGAGTTATCTTTGGAATTATAGCAGCATATTTTGGAGGTTGGGTTGATTCGGTAATAATGAGAATTTCTGATATCTTCTTTGCATTTCCAGGATTAATTTTTGCTATCGTGTTAGTTGGAATTTTAGGTCGTAGAATGGAATATATCATTTTAGCGTACGGAATCTTAGGAATTCCATATTATTCACGACTAATTCGGGCTAGTGTCCTACAAGCAAAGGAGTTACCTTATGTAGAAGCAGCAAGAGTTTCTGGAGCTAGAAATTGGAGAATTATGTTCAAACATATCATGCCAAATTGTATTCAACCAATTATAATTTCCTTTACATTTGATATTGGAGGAGTTATTTTGAGTTTTGCTGGACTAGCATTCTTGGGATATAGCGATCCCCATCTGATTGAATGGGGCCGAGATATAGATATCGGACGTGGACATTTAGTTAATGCTCCATGGGCATCATTTTGGCCGGGATTAATGATAATATTTACCGTTTTGGGCTTCATGTTAATTGGAGATGGATTAAGAGATGCTTTAGACCCAAGATTGAGAAATCTATAAGATTTTTTTTACTATATATATATATACAAATTAAATAATTGTGTGACAAAAGATAAAAATGAATACTACAGAAAATAAGCATATTTCGGAAAAGGAAACCTTGGTTGAATCAGAAGCATCTGGTGAAAAATCGGAAAAATTGCTTGAAATTGCCAATCTTAGGACTTATTTTTATACAGAAGAAGGGGTAGTTAAAGCAGTTGATGATGTTTCTTTTGATATTTATCAAAATGAAGTATTGGGTTTAGTCGGAGAAACTGGATGTGGAAAATCTGTTACTGCACTTTCAATCTTACGGCTTGTAAGAGAACCTGGAAAAATTATTGAAGGTTCTATTAAATATCATGGTGAGAATTTATTAGATTTGACAGAAACTGAAATGAGGACTTTCCGAGGTAAAAATATAACAATGATTTTTCAAGATCCTCTAAATTCTTTAAATCCAGTAATTTCTGTCGGAGATCAAATTTCAGAAGTTTTTCTCTTGCATCAACATGATATTCTTAAAAAAGAATTGGATGAACGATTATTAGAACGAAAAAATAAAAAAAATAAAATAAAAGAATTAAAAGAACAATTAGGAGAATTAACTGGAGAGGAGCTAAATAAAATTCAAAAAGAAATTAAGAAACTAAAAGCAGAGACAAACCATTTACCTGTGTTAAAAGATGTTCTTTTAGATAATTCGGAGAATATTATAAAAGAAATAGGAATTGCTGATGCACGAGGGATTTTAAAACGATTCCCTCATGAATTAAGTGGTGGTATGAGGCAAAGAATCATGATTGCAATGGCACTTTCTTGTAATCCTGATTTACTAATCGCTGATGAGCCGACAACTGCTTTAGATGTTACTATACAAGCCCAAATAATTGATCTAATGAAAGAATTGAAGGTAAAATTTCAAACCTCAATATTACTTATCACTCATGATTTAGGAATTATCGCAGAATTGTGCGATCGAATAGCTGTAATGTACAGTGGAAGTATAGTCGAATATGCTACAGCTAATGATTTATTTAAAAATCCACGTCATCCTTATACTCAAGGATTAATAGAGGCTATACCGAGCATTGAAAAGAGAAATCAAAAACTTAAAACTATTCGTGGAATGGTTCCCAATCTTATCTACCCTCCTTCAGGTTGTAGATTCCATCCACGTTGCGATAAGCGATTAAAGATATGTGATAAAGTAAAACCTAAATTCCTTGAAATTGGTAAGAGATACTATGTTGCCTGCCACTTATTTGATCCAAAATATAAGGACTCACCTAAATTCGAATGGGAAGAAGAAGAGTTTCAATTATCTAAACAAGTTTAAAATTTAATAGGAAAAAGAGGATTAAAAATAAAATGACAATAAGCAAAGATTTAACCGCCCCTTCTAAGCCTTCAGAAGAAATTGTTCTTACTGTTAAAAATCTAAAAACGTATTTTCCAATTTATGGAGGTCTTTTTAAACGAAAAATAGGGGTCGTAAAAGCAGTAGATGGGGTTTCTTTCAACCTTTATAAAGGGGAAACTTTAGGTTTAGTAGGAGAAAGTGGGTGTGGGAAAACTACAATTGGTAATACGATATTAAATTTAGTTCCAGCTACTGCAGGTGAGATTTGGTATAAAGATCAAAGAATAGATGATAATTTCACCAAAGATATGCGAAAAAAAATCCAATTAGTTTTTCAAGATCCTGATTCATCTCTTAATCCAAGATGGAAAGTTGTAAATATTATTGGTGAACCCTTAAAATTGATGATGGGGGTGAATAAAAAGAGAGAACTTCGAAAAAGAGTTCTTGAATTGTTGGAAACTGTTTCTATGAAACGTGAACATTTAGATCGATATCCTCACGAATTTTCAGGAGGACAAAAACAACGCATTGTTATTGCCAGAGCTCTTGCTTGTAATCCCGAAATAATTATTTTAGACGAACCTACTTCTGCTCTTGATGTGTCTGTTCAAGCTCAAATTTTAAACTTATTAAAAGATCTTCAAAAACAATTTGGTTTTTCTTATCTTTTCATTACCCATGATTTAAGTGTTATTCAGCACATCGGAAATAGAATTCAAGTAATGTATTTAGGCAAGTTTGTTGAGGGGGGAACTAATGATGAAGTGTTTTATAATCCAACTCATCCATATACTAAAGCATTATTATCTGCTAGACCAACTTTCGATCCAAGTTCCAAGAAAAATCGAATCATCTTGGAAGGTGATGTGCCTAGTCCAATAAATCCCCCTTCAGGATGTGCATTTCACCCACGATGCTATGAAATGAATAAACATGTAGGATGCGATGCTGATGAACCCCCAAGAATCGATCTTGGTGGAGATCATTACATGTATTGCCGTCCGTTATCTGATAAAGAAAAATCTTATAAAGGAATGAAATATATTTCTGATTAATTGTTCTTAAATTTTATTTTCTATTTTTTATTCTCTTTATTATTTATGCTAATCACATTATAATGGATATAAAAATAAACTAAGGAAATTTTATCTTATTAATGACTTGTAATAAATCTCAAATTTTTGTAGTTAAAACAACCTCAAAAACCATTCTTGAGGATTACAAAAAGTTAATGTATTTAGCTCAGTACAAGGATTTCTTCGATATTAATGAGAAAATTATAATCAAATTAAATCTCAGTTGGTCAAAATTCTTCCCTTCTTGCTCAAGTCCACCATGGCAAGTTGAAGGTGTTTTGAAGACAATGATCGAGGATGGGTATAATCCTATAAAAATCTTTACTGCGGAAAACGAAACAGTTGTAACTAATATTGAACGAGGAATTCAAGGCAATCGTTGGGGATCTATCATTAAAAAATATGGTGTATGGTTTGTACCCTTGACTAGAATCCCTTTTGTTCCATATGAATCTTTAAGACCGAAATTTATCAAGTTTAAAAATAAAGAGCTTCATGTTCTTGATAAAAAGGTATTTCCTAAGGGTTTTTCCATTCCAGGATTTTATATGGGAAAGTCCATTATTCATTTGCCCACCATGAAAACACACGGACATACAACTGTCACGAGTGCGATGAAAAATGCATTCGGAGGCTTGCTAACAAAAAGACGTCACTATAGTCATCAATTTATATCGGAGGTATTAGTAGATCTATTAATCATACAAAAACAAATTCATCCTCAAACTTTAGCAATAGTTGATGGTACAGTATGCGGTGATGGTGCCGGTCCTAGAACAATGATTCCTCGAATCAAGAATTATCTCCTTGCCGGTTATGATCAAGTAGCTGTAGATACAGTCGTATCAAAAATGTTGGGATTTGATCCATTGAAATTACCTGCTATAAAATTAGCTCACGAAGAAGGTTTAGGATGTGGAGATTTTGATCAAATCGAGATAATTGGAGAAGATATTTCATCTATCAATTGGAACTTTAAAGTTAAAAGAAGCTTGGTTATATGGGGTGATCAAATGGTTCGTAAAGGTTCACTCAAATTTTTAAATCCTTTGATGAGAAATAAGCTATTTATGGCTTTTCCAATATTAGCCTCATTGATATATCATGACATGTTTTGGTATCCCATCATTGGCAAAAAGCGAATTAAAGAATTCAATAAAACTGAGTGGGGTAAAAAATTCCTTAATTATACAGAAAAAGTGAAATAATTTTTTCACTGATTTTTTCTTTATTGTTCCTTAAATCTTTTTTCGAAATTTTAAAATGAATGAAATATTCTATAGAACCACCTTTCCCTAATAATGAAGATTTTATTATATCTTGAGGATAAAAATCATGAATAAATCCCCATTCAGTTAGTTCGAATAAAATCTGTTTAAGACGGTCCTTATCTGATATTACTTCAAAATTACCAGAATTTTCAAAATCCAATTCGAATACAGGTTTCACAAGAACAATTATATCTCCATTTTGTTTCAAATAATATTTAGTGTTTGGTAACACATCTTTCAATGATGCAAAAGTGATGTCGATTACAATAATATCTACCAAGTCGTTTAATCTATCTAACAAACGCGCATCAACTCCAGATAAATCAACAACCTTTTCATTTTGACACCTTAACGATGGGTGGAGAAAATCTGAAGCAGTATCAATAGAATATACCTTTTTTGCCCCATATTTTAATAAACAGTCAGTAAAGCCGCCTATAGAAGCTCCCAAATCTGCACATATTTTCTCCTTAACTAGTATGGAGAAATTTTCCAGTGCAAATTCTAATTTCAAACCACCCATACCAACATAAGGAAATTGCTTTATTAGTTCAATTTTAGCTTGATTGTCTATTTTTTTACCTGATTTGTTAACTTTTTCATTGTTTACTAAAACAAGCCCATTTTTGATTAGCCACTGTCCTTTTGTCCTGCTTTCCACAAGACGTCTTTCTACTAATAATATATCTAATCTTTCTCTCATTTTTATTCCTAAATTTAGATGTCTTTTCTTCTTGTCTCTATTTTATCAGCTAAATAGGAACTTAATCTACCTAACTGGGTTTTAATTGAAAATAATCCTTTCCAATGGCGATAAATAATTTTTAAAAGCAATCCAAACATAAAGAAAGTAATTAGAATCGCAAACCAAATGCTAATATAATCCAGTTGTTTTAAAAAAAGAAAATATAAAATACTATGGATTAAATATACGGTGAAAGAATAATAAGAGTAGTAAAATAAGAATTTATAACTCTTTTTAATCTTATTTCCAATGAGAATCTCAAAAATGAATAGTGTCATCAATAATGTCACCTGAATTCCTAACGAATAAATTGACCAAGATAGAGTGCTCCTTACCAAAAAATCAGGAAACCCAATGAAAATACCCATAATAATCAAAATAGGACCTATAACCGTATATTTTTTTATTGTTCTAATTGTTTTCTTTCTACTGGATTCAGTATTATCATAATTTAGATCCGAAATTAGATCACCTATTACAGTCCCAAACAAAAAGAATGGAAAGAATATTAATATGGGGTCAAGTTGCGGTTTATTATATAGCAAGTGAAATAAAAATCCAAAAATATTTGCTTGCCCATTGTAAGCTAGCAAGAATTGAAACAAAAATTGATTAAGGATCCATACAGATAAACCTAAAACAATTCTTAAATATTTTGGTAATTTCAAAAGAGGCCACGCCATTAACAATGAGACGGATGCAGTTAAAAGAACAAACCATGCCCAGATATAGGGTGGATCCTTTAGAAATAAAGCAATGGATAAATTATAGATTAACGCTATAATTAGTAAAAATAAAGCTCGTAAAAGATAAGAATTTCTCACTCGAGTTTTTGTAAATTCTTTTAATATCTCTACCTTATAAATTCTATTCTGGTAAGATATTGCTATACTTACACCTGAAATAAATAAAAAACCAGAAGCTCCTACTGAGTCTAAAATTGCGTGAGTAAAATTAGTTATATATGCATATTCTGGTCTTATCCACCATTCTAATAAATGACCAAGGAACATCCAACCCATGCATATTCCACGAAATATATCGATACTCGTAAACCTAAACATCATTTTTCCTTAACTTAATTTTTCTGCCAATAAAGTAGCAAATTTACTAATATAGAATTTTAGCGAAGCTTTTTTTCCTAATTTTATGTAAATATATCTGAATAAAAGAGTTATTAATACCATAGTCGGTATGATATAAATCCATATTTCTAACGCATTGAATTGAGGTGGAAAAACAAAGTAGAGAAGTTGATGAGCAAAAAAGATGGTAAATGAGTAATATGAATAATATTTAATAACCGAATAGTTTTTCTTAAATTTAAGTTTACCAAAATCCTTTATGATTACTAAAAATGAAATCAATAATAATTCTAATCCAAAAGCGAACATGTGAGAAGAAAAAGCCTCTTTAGTAGCAAAATCAGGGAATTTAAAAAAAATACCAAACATCACTAAAAGAAAACCCCCAATAATAGATGGTCTCACTATTTTTTTTCGCAAATAATTTTCCTGCTCTTTTTTTCCCTCTTTCAATGATGCTTCATAGAATAAATCTCCAAAAACAGTTCCTGCGAGCAGAAAAGGGAAATAACCTAATATAACATTTTGTTCAGGGACATTGTACAGAAAATAGTATAAATATCCAAGAAAATTTGGTTCACCTCGAAATGCTGATAACCAGATAATAATAAATTCATTACTTATCCAAATTAAAAAACACATATATAATCTAAATCGTTTTGAAGTTTTTAAAAAAGGCCAAGCAAGTAACAAAGAAATTGAGATTGTTTGTATTACAAACCATGTCCACACTCCAGGAATATTGGCATATATTGTTCCAACGAAATTCCATATAGTAGAGATCAAAAATATAATTAAAGCACGAAATACATACTCATTTCTTATCAATTTTTCACTAGAATCTTGTAATAATTGAAAATTTTCTTTTCTTTTCCTATATGAAAGAGCAGCACTCATTCCCGAAACGAATAAAAAACCACCGCCCCCCACAAATGCTCCGAAAATCCAAATTATATCATAGAGCCAGTAATCGGCCTTTATAACCCACCAATTAACCAAATGACCAAATGTCATATAAAAGATACAAAGTCCGCGAAAAATATCTAATGCGTGTATTCTCATGTAATATCCCTATCTTAAGTTAATATGAAATAAATTAAAAATATGAATTATTCTGGAAAAACTTTACTCAATATTTTTTAAATTTTGTATCAATTTTATTGACTCTGATAGTGATTTTTCCCCCGTTATTACCGCTTCTGCAATTTTAGAAAATCTCATAATATATTCCTTAGTATAAGGCTCATTATATCTTGAAAGTAGCTCTCTATTCAATGCAATTTGCTTATTTTTTTTGAATATCGTTCTATAATTTTGGTAATTTACATCTAAGCCTTCTCTGAAAGATAATATCAAAGCAGCAGCTTCGTGCTTCGGAAATTTTTTCCCTTGTTTAGAAATTTTAATTTTTGAAGTGTTTGATTCATCAATTAAAAATACTTTCATGTCTAAAATGTTGGAAAATGTTGATAAAGCACAATTTACTAGATCTTGTGTCGTTCCTAAGAGACTTCTTCCAAATTTAATATCTAAACTCAACGGATTTGTGTTATCTTGCTGGATCGAATAAACTAATTTTTGTATATATTTAATAACTTGTGAATTTTCAGTTAAAGTACTTGAATCAAAGAAATAATCATCTAAGAATACAACAATACCTATATGATTTAGTCCGGGATCAATTGAAAATAGTAAATTATCATAATCTTGATATCCTAACCTAAAAACTGCTAGAACCTTTAAAATGTATTGATTAATGTCATCACCCTCGATAAATTCTAAAAGAATAGTATCTTTGTTAACTATTTCAATTTGATTTGCTTCTTTAGAAGTTGTTAGTATAACTGAAGGAATGTTAGGGATTTTGTCCCAAAAAGTTAAAATTCTAAATTGAATTCTTTTGTTCTTTAAACCATTGTTTAACTTATAGAAAAAATTTAAGTTCTCTGTTAATATATAAATAGCTTTGAGTCTCAAATTAATTATATAAATAACGTATAAAATTAAAAATTTCCAATTATGAAATTTCCACTAGACCAATTCAATAAAGAAATAGATTCTGAAGAAATCGTGGCAATTTGGGGTGAGATGGGAGTAGGAAAAACTACGCTTGCTCTTCAAATCGCATTTAATGACATTTCTGGAGGTAATAGTGTTTATTATTATTATAGTAAACCAAGATTACCTTTGGAAAAGATTGAATCACTCCTTTCTACTATGAATCTTAATATGCTAAAGAAACTTAAAGCTATTCTCATAAAGGATTTTAATGATTTATATAGAATTGTATTAGATTTAGAGATAAATTTTTTAAAAGATAAAAAAGAAAAACGCGATTGTCCAAAACTAATAATTATCGATTCTCTTACTGATCTTTATAGATTAGATTTAAATCGGGATAAAAAAGACAAAAATGTAATCTTGAATTATAAATTGAACCTTCTATTAGGTATTTTAGCCTATATCAAAAATAAATTTTTTGTAGATATTTTGGTCCTAAATGAAATAAGCTATATTCATTCAGAAGATCATTCTTATGAAATTCAAAGTGGTGGGAAAGTAATGAGATATTGGTTTCCGTGTTCTATAAAAATCGCTCGAAGTGAGATCATGAATAAACGCATAATTTATCTTTATAAAAACTCTCAAATTCATTTCGAGCTATTAGCTACTTTATCTGAAAAAGGTTTTTTTTAATATTTAATTGTATAATATTGATTTTACTATTAGACTGAAAGTTATAATTTTTATTCTGAAAGATCATTTAATAATAGATTTTAAAAAATCAAGTAAGACATATTTTTAACCAATCATTCTTATAATTGAGAAACAAAATATTGGATATGCAATGAATAATAAAACTGAAAAATTAAAACTTTCAAAATGGTTAGATAAGAATATACCTGCATATTTTCCAAATAAAGGTTTGTTGATAGAAATAATAGAAAATATTGCTGAAGCAACCATACCAATTAGAGGATTGTTAGAAAGAGGAATAACGTCTCGTGAAATTTCATATAGAATGAATATTAAGAAACCTATAAACAAAAGTATAAATCTATATGATGAGGAACAAATACATGAAGATGTATTAACACATGGTATAATAATTCAAGCACTTAAAGAAAGAGATGTAAAGTATTCATTTGTGGCTTCTGAAGAAGCGGAACCAATTTTGGGTGATGGTGAATTTGGGATAACTATAGATCCTGTTGATGGTTCTACTAATGTTGCAGTGAATAGAACCGTTGGCACTATAGTTGGGATTTATAACCAACAAGGGAATATTATCTGCGCCTTTTATGCTTTATATGGGATATTTACAAATCTTGTGATAGCAATTAATGGAATTGTAGCAGAATTCATTCTAGATACTTCTCCTTATAGCATGACGTTTTATCATTATGTGTTTCAAGAAATAAAGCAAATGCCAAATCTAGAAAAAGGAGGAATTAGATGTCTTGGTGGTGATCCTAATATGTGGTCTGTTAAGTGCAGGAATTATGAAAATAAGCTAATTGAACATAAATTAAAGGATCGTTATAGTGGAAGTTTTGTTGGTGATTTTCATGCTATTATTAAGTTTGGAGGATTATACGGTTACTTTCCTTCACCAAAACCAAAAATTAGGCTTTATTATGAATGGTTTCCATTAGCTTTTATAACAAAGACTTTAGGGGGTAATTTTGTTGCGATTGGTGATGGTAACGATGTTGATAAAATCATACTGATGGAAGAAATTGAACCCCTTCAGAGGAAGAATGTAAAAGAGATTCACACAATAGTATGTGGAGGGATACTGGGGAGTAAAAAAATAATTGATCTTTTCTTAACTCAATAATGTAAGCAAGAACAATGAGAAATTCGAATAATCTTTTTGATCAAAATCCTGATAAACTAATGCTGAAAAAAACCGAAGGTAATGTCCAATTTTATATTTATGAGGATGATGAAAAAATCGTCCCTTCGAAGGCTATGAACGTCTTTTACAACGATAAAATGGTGATAAATAGGGATCTTTCGTCTTTGGGTGTACTCGCTTATGATAAATTGTTCAATAAAGATAAACTAAGAATAGTAGATTGTATGGCTGCTTCTGGGATTGGAGCACTAAGAATTTTAAAAGAATGTGAAAATCTTGAAAAAATAGTTATTAATGATATAAACCCTTTGGCAGTAGCTCTTATAAAGGATAATTTGAAATTAAATGAATATGAATCTCAGAAGATTATCATTACTCAAAAAGACGCAAATCAATTACTTTTAGAATTAGCGAGTGATAATCCAAATGTAATTAATATTGATCCCTTTGGAACACCTAATTTATATGTTGATACTGCTTTTAAAGCAATTCAGAAAAAAAACGGGCTACTATGTGTCACCGCTACTGATACAGCTGTTTTATTTGGAATCAGACCTCATGTTTGTGTCAGAAAATACATGTCAAAACCCCTTCATGTGGAATATACAAAGGAGATTGGGGCCAGGATCTTATTATATTTCATCTCACGAGTTGCAAATATCAATAAATTAGGAATAATTCCCCTTTTGACATTCTATTCTAATCATTTTATTAGAATATTTGCTATAACATTTAAAAGCAAAGAAAAAATAACAAATTCCTTCTCGAATTACGGTTACATCATACATTGTCGAGAATGTGGATTCCGAACAAGACAATCTATTAGTCCGATTGAAACAATAGATATATGTCCTTCGTGCGAGAATAAGAAAAACCTCTCGTATGCAGGACCTCTTTGGGTTGGAACAATTCATGATTCTACTTTTCTTCGTCAAATAATCACAGAAAATAATATAAAAAATTATAAATGTAAAAAAAAAATTGATAAATTAATTAAATTTGCATTACAAGAAAATACAATGCCTCTCTCATATTATAATTTACATAAGCTTTGTAGAGACTTAAAATGTTCATCGGTTCCCAAAATTGAACAAGTAATTCAAACCATTAAGGAGTTTGAACATGAAGCAACAAGGACACATTTTGATCCCCTATCAATTAAAACTGATCTCAATATTGAGGACTTGAAGAATATTATATTAAAAATAACATAAAGCTTTAAAATATGTCAAAAAGAACAGAAGAACATAAACACGATTCACAATATCAACAGGCAAAAAGACAAGGTTATAGAGCTCGTTCTGCATTTAAATTATTTGAAATCCAGAAAAGATTTAACGTCTTTAAACGAACATTTTATATATTAGATTTAGGGAGTGCACCTGGATCTTGGTTACAAGTTTCCAAAAAATTCGCAAACGAAAACATAGATAAATTCCAAGATGGATTTTACCATAGAGATCATTTTAAGATTCTTGGGGTCGATATAAAAAATATTAGTGTTATAGATGATGTTCATATTATCAAGATGGATTTTACACAACCCGAATTTTTCGATCAGGTAGAATTATTTTTTAAAGGACCAAAGATCGATTT
>Ga0307380_10003025_pt1 | contig 23537 bp, 15 predicted proteins | sample UN3MG_FD_202239 | JGI IMG/M metagenome (GOLD analysis project Ga0307380, IMG submission 202239) | Soil microbial communities from Risofladan, Vaasa, Finland - UN-3 | ecosystem: Environmental > Terrestrial > Soil > Coastal area > Acid sulfate soil | place: Finland: Risofladan, Vaasa | collected... | reverse complement strand
CGTATATGATACCGGTATTCATGTTCCTTTCATTGCTGTCTGGCCCGGAAAAATAAAGCCTCATTCGGTCTGTTATGCGATGATTTCCTTTGTCGATATTACACCAACCTTTATCGATATCGCGGGTGGACGACAGCCGGAGGATTTGGATGGAAAAAGTTGTTTGGATATATTGCTTGGCAAAACCAAGACCTTCCGCAAGTATATCTATGCCAGCCATACACGTGACGGCAATATGAATGTCTTTCCCCAGCGAGGTGTTCGGGATTCCCGGTATAAATATATTCTGAACCTTCGCCCGGAAAACAAATGGACCACGCATTTTACAAAAGTCCCGGGCATCCCGGAAAGCCATAAACAGGTCTGGGACACCTGGGTCGAGAAGGCAAAAATCGATAACAAAGTCGCCAAACTGCTCGAAGTTATTGAGCATCACCCGGCTGAAGAATTATATGATTTGCGAACGGACCCTTACGAACTTAACAATATTGCCGATAGACCTGAGAACAAGCCTGTTTTAAGAAGGATGCGAGACCAGTTAAATAAATGGATGCTCTCGCAAAACGACCCTGCCCTTAAGAATGGCAATACAAGCTCTTAACCAATATAATTTCAGCTAATGTGCCAATAAAACGGGAAAGCTAATTGCCGGAGTAAATATAATAACGGCCTTTAGTACTTTTCCTGTTGGTAAGCCGCATTTTCAAGCTGTATTTTCCATGCTTCTCGTAGTAACTTTTAGTGGCATACGGAACAATAATGTCGTCTTCCAATTCTGCTGTCTGAGCCTCACCGAATACATATTCTATAGATTCTTCATTTTCGATAACCTGTCTATTCCATGTCGCAGAGCCGGGCCAGAATATTGCCATCTCATCGTAATTCTTTGCGGTCCTTGCTTTCCAGTATGCTACTGCAAGGTTACGAGGTTCGGGCCAGTTTTCCCTTTTGTCAACTACTTCAATTGCTTCTTCAAAAGCTTTGCCGAACGCAGTTTTGTCCTTTTCAGGGCGTACGATTTTTGCTGAAGTGGGAACACCAATCTCGTAAATGTTATTTGGCCCATTTTCAGGGTAGTCAAAATAAGCATTTGCATCCATTTGAAGTGTTCCCGTTTTGTCGAAAACTTTCTGATTAACAAAAAGTAATAAATTCTTGTCTGCATCGACAATCATCTCAACTCTCATGTCCATGCCGCCCAAAACGCCGGCCATTTTATAAATCTTTGCATCTTTTCCTTTGTATTTGACTGCTTCTTGAATGATTTTCTCTTTAGTGTCATCAAAAAGTTTTAGTATATATTTCGGTAAATCTAAAACCGAGCTACCAATTTCAGCGAGTTGGTCAGTTGTGGTATATGAAATCGTAATTGTATTTGCGTCTGGTATATAAGTCTGTTCGGTTTGTTTTAAACCGTCGTTGTATCTAATCTCACCAGGAACACGTTTACTAGCTACTACTCTCCGCTCAAAGGAAAACCAGGCTTCTAATCTTTCGCCTGCTGCATCTACGACACCATGCAACCATGGCATCTTTTTCATATTTTCTGTTATTTGACCAAATGCCTTGGTTGTACCGTCAATTGAGCCGCCGAATTGATTTATAACGATAAAACCTGCTAAAACTATCACCGCCGCAGCGGCTACTTTTGTAATTGGACTTTTCATAATTTTTCTCCATATAGATTCCGGGCTGATGTTTGGCCCGGAGGTGTGTTTGGTTTTTTCACGTTCCACTGCTGCGAAAATTGCTTGTTTGGCCGAATCACAAATCTGCGCATTGGTTGAAAATTCCCTTATGCGTCTGGTGCATTCGAGTAATGCTTCAAGCTGCCTCAGTTCATTGCTGCACTGGGGGCACTCGGCCAGATGTATTTTAACCTCAGATATTTGTTGTTGTGATAATTCTCCGAGAGCAAAAGCTGTTAACAATTCATTAATGTTTTCGTGCTTACCCATAATTCACCTTTTCATTTCATCAGGTAATCTCCAAGCTCCCGGGCCAACCGTTTCATTGCCCTATGAAGATGAACTCTTACAGTTTTCCGTGAACAGCCTAAAAGCTCGGCGATTTGTTCCGCCTTTAATCCTTCCATTCTCGATAATACAAATACTTCAGCCTGGCGTTTTGGCAATCTTGCAAGGCACCCGGCCAGTTTCTGCTGCAGCTCGGCGGCCCTCAAAGACCCATCCGGCCCTTCCTTGCTGGTATATTCCGGCTGTTGCTCGAAAAGCCGTTCAGCCCTTGACTTTTTGGCGAGATGTATTGCTTTTCTCACTGTGGTCCGGTACAGGTAAGCCTTCCAGTTTGTCTGGCCGTCGTACTTGTTCCATCGTCGCCATATTTCAAGAAATACTTCCTGATGTACGTCCTGGGCTTTATGAGCATCGCCCAGAATCCGCACCGCAGTGTTCAGCACCTGTGCGCTGTAGTCGTTAATCAGTGCCTTGAAATCCTGTTTCAACACGTTTTACTTTCGAAAAATTTAGCTATGCACAGCTTAAATATACGACTTGCCGTATATCTGTAATTATAGAGGCTCGAAATGAAATTTCGTTTACAAAAAAAACTTGATATCGATAACTTTTTTACAAGGCTTTTCATGTGGCCGATAACAAACATACTTTCTCCGTCGCTGTTGAGTCCGGACCAATGCAGATAATAGAAAAATAAAAATTTAGCAATATTTTTTTGTCCTGATTTGTAAACGCCTAAAGCGATTTTATTGGACAGTGAAATATGTGATAAACATTGTTTCGCTGCTCAGACTATATATGGTAGTCGAAGCAAATGTGGTTCGGCTATATGGTGGTTTACGTTATGGGTCGTTACTCCGGCGCTTGTATCGTTGGCTAAAGAAAAATTATGTTTGCTGTCGATATTGCGTAGATTGATAATACTTTTTTACCACTTTTGAAGGAACAGTGCTTATGAGTAAAAGGGAGTTGATAGATTATATTTGTGAAATCAACAGAAGTGCCAAGCCGGAATTTCTCGCCAATTTTTCAGAGGAAGATCTCAACGCTTATCTTGAGCATCTGATGGAGTTGGATTTGGAAGAATTGGTTGTTTGCAGCTAAGGGTATATGTGGTAGTGCCGGAAAGCACTTAAGCTGAAATACCCGTTCTTATACAATATCCATCTTATCAGCCTAACCCCCGGAGGCAGGGCCCAGAAAGTTATTTTGGCCGTAAGAAAGTGTAATGTGCCTTCCTCTCCACAATTTCTCTCCGGCTTGTTAGCTGGTAAGGAGTTCTCGGATTTCCTGCTGTTCTTATTCACTTTTGGCTGTGTAGGTAAAAAGCACTGGTGGCGGTGCCTTCTCGGCGGTAACGATAGCCTTCGACGGTATCTCGACAATACTGTTTTGCTTAAACTCGAGCAGCATCGGCACATAATCCCTTGGAACGCAAAAAACAAAGTCAATCCATTTTTCCCTGGCGTCACTCTTGAAGTCATCTTTAATGTCTAATTTTACTTCAGTGCTTACCTGTATCTGGCCTGCCGCCTTCAAATGTCCGATCGGGTAAATGTTTATTCCCGTTCCGGCTAATAGCTCATCGCCGTATCCTTGCTGTTTACAGATAAGTCTTAATTGAGATAGCATAAATACGCCGCCGTTTATCTTTGATTTGGAACTTATCGCGGTTCTTTTTATTCCTACTCGAACTATTGTAGGTTGATAATCGTTGCTGACAGGCCCGGGCATAGATATTAACTTGCCGGTTGACTCATCCTTAAGTTTGCCTTGACGATTCAGCTCCGAAACAAGTTGGCTTATCTGTTCGTTCAGGCTTTCGGGGGCCGGCCAGACTGCCGGCTCTGTCGGTTTTGGCAGGCTTATCGCCGGAGTTTTACTGGTGACAATTGGGGTGCCGGAAATCTGCCTGTTTAGATGAATCTGGTCGAGGAAGTCCGGATGGATAGTAGCGAAACTTCTTTTGCCGCTCAAGCTGCCCTTACTTATGATGCCGAACAGGCCAGTCGCAAAGCCGTCTGTGTTAAGCAGAACTTTGTTGTTTTTGGCGTCAAAGCGCTGATAAGGGTACTTGTTTGGCAATGGCGCCATCCCAAGCGTCGTAAGCAAAAAACCCGACAACAAAAGGCCTAAGAAAATTCCGCACACAACACGCCCGATTCGCTCAGGTAGAAATCCTAAATCAATCGGTTGATTGTGCGTTAGAAATATCATACCTGTTTGCAAAGCTCCAAAGACTATAATAAAGAGTAAGGCAAAACAGAGCGGTTGCGCCCAAGGCACAATGGATAGGAATTTGCCGGTGTCACCCCGGCTGATGAAGACGTTTGCCAGAACCTCGAAGAAGCCAAACGCAGCTATGCCTGCGCAAATAGCGATTATTATCGTTGCAAATGCCCTGATAAATGTGCCTTTGAAATATTGGTAAGCTGCACATCCCAATATTATTATCACTACTGCTAAGCTGGCCATTAGAATATCTCCTTTTTAGCGTTCCATGATTCGACTATAATTCACGACCCACTAACAATTATTTTGTTTTTTTTGCCTTGCCTGTTGTAAGTGCCCGGATCATTTCATTTATTGCTACGGTTCCACTGATAACTCTTCTTAGTGCCTGTTCCTGCAAATAGAGCATTTTTGCACGTCTGAATTGAGTGCCGATTTCCGGCAGTGACCTCGTCTGTGTTAGAGCCTTTCTTAACTCGTTGTTCAGTGTGATCATTTCGAAAATGCCAATCCTGCCGCAATAACCGGTTCCCTGACATTTTTCACATGTCGAGGCTTTGCCGCGTTTGTCGTATATAACCTTGCCGGTCCGGTAAAGAACTTTTGTTTTTTCTGCGCTGATATTAAACTTTTTCAAAAGTTCCTTATCCGGCGTATATGCCTGCTTGCATTCATCGCAAAGTATTCTGACCAACCTTTGATTACTTATGCCGAGAAGAGTTCCCGCAGCCAGATTCCTGTCGCCGACGAATTTCATCCATTTGGCATATGCCTGGATCACACTGTCAGCTTTGAGCGTAACATAAATCAGTTTCCCGTCAGCAGCGGCAGTACAGGCAACCTGAGCAGTCTCGGCATCCTCGCATTCACCAATACCAACGACATCCGGACCCGTTCGTATTAACGTTTGCAGCTTTTTGGCGAATGTTGTTGTGCCTGTGTCACTGAGACTGAAACTGTTTTGAGATATATTCGGAAGCTTATGGGATGCCTGTCTTTCAAGAGTGCTTATATGGTTGATGAAAGCGTCATGATTTCGCAGAAATGCATAGAGTGTTGTTGTTATGCCGCTTTTTGTCGGGCCGCTTATTATATATACACCCTGCTTAATCTGGTTGAATCTGGCTAACTGTTCGTACTGCTCTGGCATCAGGCCGATTTCGTTTAGCCTTGGCAGTTCTTCATGTGATATTTCTTTGAGTCTGACCTGTTCCCCTGCGGTTGAGCCGGCTGTGGTCACTTCCCACTCAGTATAATTTTCGCCCTTGGCGATCTTAAATGCACCTTTTTGTGGTTTTCGCTTTTCTTTAGTGTCCAGGTCTGCAAGGTTTTTGACGAAGCGAATGAAATACTTCATTTGCTCTTTGCCTATACTTGGCTGTTTAAGTACCGAGCCGTCAACATAATATGCTATGTTATAGTCTTGAGGTGTCGGGGAAAACGCTATACTGCTCGCCCTTCGCCAAAGGGCATCGCTCAGAATTTCATAAGCTATTTTAAAGCCGAAAAATTCCGGTGTCCGAGGTTCAGGGATTGGAATTTCATTTTTGTTTGCTGTTATAAAGGTATAGTTCTTTAGTTGTGCAATTTTCTTTTCTTTGCTTTCGAGCAGGTTTTTGATGTGGTCAACAGTAAGCACTTTGTCGAAATCCAATACCAAAGAATTGCGGTGCTTAACATACGCCAAAGATGCCCCGCCGACAGCTATCAAATAGAGCAGCATCCCGGCGATAAACACAGGCGTAAGAAGCCAGATTATTACCCCAATCGCTCCGGTGCCCAGAATAATAGCTGCCCAGAAAACCTCTTTTGTCTCGATTAGTGTGGCGTCATGGAAAACCCAGGTCAGCAGCGGTATCCATGCAAAAAACATAATCAGGAAAATGATAAACTTGAATATTGAAATATAGCCACCGTATCCGATAGCTGCTAATAATAAATCCGGCATAAGATGCTCCGTTAAATCTTACAAAATGCCACTGGCAGTGGTCTTGATACCTTTTAGCGCCATTTTTAGTTCTTCTTTATTTGGTGCGTGTTTATATGCGTCCTTTGGGTCAACAGAACCGTTATTAACAAGTTCGCAAAGGTTATATGTAAGGTCCTGCATGCCTTCTTCTGTAGAGCTTCGTATAACGCTGGGTAAATCAGCTTCACGGTCTTCGGAAATCAGTTTTCTAACCGATGCGTTTGCAATTAGAATCTCAACTGCGGGTATCCTGTCAACCCCTTCTTTCAGGCATGGCACCAATACCTGACTGACGACCGCTTTAATGGTCAGACTTAAAGTTTGTCTTACAAGGTTTCGTTCGTTTTGTGGGAACAGATCCAAAAGACGGTGAACGCACTGCGACGCATTTGCCGAGTGCATCGTACCGAAAACAAGATGTCCTGTTTCTGAAGCTCTCATTCCCGCGCTTACGGTTTTGGCATCCCGCATCTCGCCAATGAAAACCACATCGGGGTCCTGACGCATCAGATACGTCAAGGCATCATTATAGTCTTTGACATCAAGCCCTATTTCCCTTTGTGAAACTATCGCTTTGGCGTCCTTAAACAGATACTCAATAGGGTCTTCGATCGTAATTATATGACACGAGCGAGTATAGTTGATGTGGTCTATCATTGATGCAATTGTTGTAGTTTTTCCGCAGCCCGTTGGGCCTACTACGAGAATCAGCCCCTGCCTGGTTTCACATATCTTTTCAAGTATCGGCGGCAGGTGCAGTTCCTCAAACGGCGGGATGACTGTGTTGACGCGTCGAGCGGCAAGGCTGATCAAGCCTCGCTGGCGAAATATATTTATTCGGAAACGGTGTTCACCTTCGATCTCGTGGGCAAAGTCCAGTGTCCCATGTTCCAGAAAAGACTCTTTCTGAGCAGGGCTTAGTATCCCGAAAACTAATTCTTCGATCCTTTCCGCTGTCATAACTTCGCCGGTAGTCTTTTTCAACTCTCCGAAAAGACGCAACTTCGGCGGCTGCCCCACCTTAAGGTGCAGGTCGCTCGCCCGTGTTTTGATAGCGGCCCTGAAAAACTTGTTCAATTCAAGCTCATGCTCAGAGCTTATTGTGCTTTCAATGGGTAGTTTCATGGGCATAATTACGCCTAACTCCAAAGTTTTTAAACTAATTATTATTGCCACAACCGGTTTAATTAACGGTTGTAGCCCGGCACAACAAACTCTTGCCGTAAGATTTGTAAAGACAAACCCTTATACAACTATAATATAAAATTTTAAGCCCGTTGTCAAGCTTGATGCTTGAACAATATTGATTTTCAGCTCAAATTACAGACCAAATGTGTCCGCTGTCGTTTACTGCCTGCTATACGGGCTTTTCCGGCCTCGATCTACAAATGGGCGTACCTGGAGAAAAACTACAATTCTTTTCAAATAAATATTTGACAAGCCGGTTATATCGTGTTAGAGAATTGGGGACATTACAAGGAAGTAATCTAAATACAGGGGTGGCCTTATGGAATTGGAGAAAAGAGAGCTTTCAGGCAGGGAAAAGGATGAAGCGTCAATAAAACTTCTAAGAAAACTTCGGGAGCAGTTGTACTCTTCCGATGCATCGAACAGACGGCGAGCCGCTTATAAATTGTCCTGGATGCAGGAGGATGGTTTAGAGATCTTAAAAGATACCTTGTTTGGAGATTGTCCCGTACCATCGAGAAACGCTGCAGCCTATGGCCTGAGAAAAATGCGCGGCAGGATGAAAAAAGTGGCTCTGGAGATCTTGGGACAGGGCCTGAAACATTGCGATAATTCTACCAGAGGGATATGCAGAAATGCGCTTCAGATGTTAGGACAGAAAGTACCAAAAATGGCTGCTCCTAAAAAACCACCGGTATCGCATTTGGCAATTAGGGAAATTCCGAAAAAAAGAGGCCCGGGCAGACGGGTAATTACCAGGCGAACACGCAGATAATAACTTGCGGAAAATATAGGAATCTTCTTGAAACAACAAAAGCACGCACCTAAATTCCATCCTCTGTGCTTATGTCGCTAATAGTAATGTTAAAGTCATATAAATTGCGACGCTTATCGAATCGTTTGCGGTTGTAACTAACGGGCCTGAGCTTATAGCCGGGTCTATATGGATTCGGCGGAATAAAAAAGGTAGAAACAAACCAAGCGTTGTCGCTACCATTATTGCTGAGAACATAGCCGTCCCGAACGCAAATACAAGCTGGACAGACTTTATTGTAGTTTCTGGCGCCTTAAGATAAAGCAGGAATGCGCACGCCAGACCACCTATAATTCCACAACTCAAAGCCACGAGCATGGCGATGCGTACTTCACGAGTAAAGACCTGACTCAGTCTCAATGCCGCGAGGTGGCCGGTTGCAAGTCCCGAAACCACTATCGCCGATGTTTGCAGCCCGGCGTTCCCGCTAATAGCAGCAATCATCGGAACAAAAGCAAGTGCTGCAGTGTAAAGAACAGATAATCCTTCCATATTATTAAATTTATCGTGGAAAAACATCAGGACAAGAGCTGTTACTCCCGTGCCGATTAAACAAGGTAAAAGCCACGTCATCCGGATACGTGCCGCGTTAAAAACCGAAAAAGTGTCAAGCTCATCCGCGTCCGTACCTGCCATTGTGTACAAGTCTTCTGCAGCCTCTTCCTCCGCGACCTCGATTATACGATCTGCGGTAATTCGCCCAACCAGCTTTTTGTTTTTCTTCAGAACCGGCGCTACAATTAAATCATTCTTGCTGAATATGTTCCTTACTTCCTCCTGGTCCATATCGACAGTAACATAAATTGTATCAGGGTCAACTAAATCACCTATCCTCGTTCCTTCCGAGCGGGTCAGTAGAAATCTAAGCCGGACGTCACCGACAAATTTACCGACCTTGTTAACAATATACACGGAAAAGAAATCTTCATCAATCTCTGCAGAACGAATCTTATTGATAGCTTCAGATACTGTGGCATCCTCGGACACACTTATTAAAACCGGATCCATAATGCCACCGGCTGAATCCTCCGAGTAGCTCATCAGCTCTTTAATTTCGGCCGATTCGGCGGGAGGTATGCTTTCGAGCAGTACAATCCTTTTTTCTTCGGGAAGTTCCGAAAGAATGTCCGCAGCGTCATCAGGGTCAAGCTCGCTAAGAATGCTGCTGAGTTCCTCATCTTTCAGCAGCTCAAACAGCTCGGATCTGGTGGCCTCATCGACTTTTTCCAAAACCTCCGCCGAAGTTGGTTTGTCAATAGCATCGAAGATAATACGTCTTTGCTCGTTATCCACAAATTCCACGACTTCTGCTATGTCACTGCTTCTCTGATTGCGGAGCAGCTCGGTCAGCTCCGATTTATCTTCGGATTCGAGGAAAGGCTCGATTTGATGCACTAATTGTTTTTGTTCATCTGCCATTAAACCTCTTTAGTTGTTTCTGTTTCATTCGAAATACGACTCACGAATTCACCTGCTTGTGGCATAAAATAATGCAATTTCTTTTACTAAGCAACAATTTTACTTAAACAAATCAGTTTTATTGAGCTTTGCGTTATCAGGAACATCAGGCCGAAAGGCGGGACCTTTGATGCTGAATATTTTTGGAATGATTAACCAGGTGGTTCGTACTTCGTCTAAGGCGTATGCTATTCGCTGTTATCGAGGATTGTCATAAACGCTTCCTGCGGTATCTGAACGTTGCCGACGCTTTTCATCCGCCTTTTTCCTTCTTTTTGTTTTTTAAGCAGCTTCATCTTACGCGTTACATCTCCGCCATACAGCTTTTGAGTAACATCTTTGCGAAAGCCTTTGATGGTTTCTCTTGCGATGATTTTGCCGCCGATAGCGACCTGCAAAGGGATTTCAAACTGATGACGGGGTATAGCTCTGCGAAGCTTTATTATCAGCTTGCGGCCGCGTACCTCTGCTTTACTTCGATGGACAATCAAACTCAGGGCATCTACTGCAACCTTGTTTACAAGAATATCAATCTTAACGAGGTCGCTGGCCTGGAAACCTGTAAACTCGTAATCCATTGTTGCATAGCCTCGGCTGATACCTTTGAGAAGGTCATAAAAATCATATACGATTTCGGCAAGAGGGGCTTTATACTCAAGCATAACCCTGGTCGGGCTCAGATAATCTGTCTTTAAGAGCTTGCACCGCCTCGACTCCGCAAGTTTCATAATCGCCCCGATTGTATCTGTCGCGGTTATAATCTCAAGGCGAACAAAAGGTTCGCGAAGCTCTTCGATGTGACTCGGATCAGGCAGTTGACCGGGCGATTCTATCCTCTTAATGACATTGTCCTTTGTCAGTATCTCATAACTGACCGTCGGAGCGGTCTGAATAACCTCTATATCATTCTCGCGCTCCAGCCGTTCCTGTACTATCTCCATATGCAGCAGACCAAGGAAACCGCACCGGAAACCAAAGCCAAGTGCTGGTGAATTCTGCGGGCTGAATGAGAAGCTGGCATCATTAAGAGTAAGCTTGTCAAAAGCGTCCCTTAGCCTTGAATAATCCGTATTATTACCCGGATAAAAATCTGAAAATACCATCTGCATCGGTGCTATATAACCGGGTAAAGGTTTTGAGGCCGGTTCGTTATAATCTGTAATTGTGTCTCCTATTGTCACATCAGACAGCTCGCGAATATTTGCGATAAGATAACCGACCTCTCCTGTGCCGAGCCTGTCAACCGCAGTCATCTCAGGTTTGAATTTGCCCAGCTCGGTAATAGTATAAATTTTGCCGCTGCGCATAAAGCTGACCTTTTGCTTTATATTCAGGCAGCCGGCAAAAACTCTGACATAACATATCACGCCCCTGTACTGGTCACAGTGACTGTCAAAGATTAATGCCGCGGTCGGCTTATCGCTTTTATCCTCCGGCGCAGGAAGAAATGTCACGATTGCCTCGAGAAGTTCCTCAACTCCCAGTCCGCTCTTTGCGCTTATCTTAAAACACTCATTGGCACTGATGCCGAAAACATGTTCGATCTCTTCGGCAACCCGGGCGGGGTCTGCTGCGGGCAAGTCAACCTTGTTGATTACGCTTAAAAGTTCAACATCGTTTTCAACCGCCAGATAAGCGTTAGCCACGGTTTGTGCCTCAACGCCCTGACTGGCATCGACCACGAGTAAAGCACTCTCGCAAGCGGCCAGTGCCCGTGAAACCTCATAATGAAAATCAACATGACCCGGGGTATCGATCAGGTTCAGCATATATGTTTTGCCCTGATGTTGGTAATTCATCGTTACCGCTGAAGCCTTGATGGTTATTCCCCGTTCGCGCTCGAGATCCATATTGTCAAGAAACTGATCGAGCTTTTGACGAGCGGTAATCGTACCGGTCAGCTCAAGCATACGATCAGCCAGAGTGCTCTTGCCGTGATCAATATGCGCTATAATCGAAAAATTTCGTATATATTCCGTACTCATCGCTTATGTTTTCAAATGTTATCGGGACCTGAATTTATATAAAACAATACTTTGCCCGGGCTGATATAATATTAAGAGATTGCACGACCTTGTCGCCGCCTGTCTGCTTCTTTTAACAGCCTTTTGCGTATTCGAATCGAAGATGGACAAATCTCTACAAGCTCATCCTCTTGAAGATACTCCATCGCTGCCTCAAGACTCATCTTTCTTGCGGGTCTTACCCTGGCGGCATCGTCTTTTCCCGACGCCCGAACGTTGGTAAGCTGCTTGCTTCTTACGACGTTAACAGGTATGTCCTTCTCCTTGCAGTGCTCCCCGACTACTTGTCCTTCATATACTTTTTCTCCGGGCTCGACAAAAAATATACCCCGGTCGTATAAGGCGTCAAGAGCATAAGCAGTAACTTGTCCCGTTGTGGTTGCAATCATAACGCCGGCCTTTCGCTGAGGTATTGCTCCCCTCATCAGCTCGTATCTTTCAAACGTATGATGCATAACCGCTCTGCCCTGTGTCGCATTCATCATCCTGGCGTTAAGACCGAACAGCCCACGTGAAGGAATCAAAAATTCCATGTGAATAAAATCGCTTGCGCCGCTTTTGGAATCTATTTTAATTATTTCGCTTCGCCTGTCGCCCAGAAGACTCATCACGGAATTCTGGCAATCCAATGCGCAGTCCACAGCAAGTAATTCTATCGGCTCATGACGCTTCTCATCGACTATTCTCAAAATTACATTCGGCTTACCCACACAAACCTCATACCCTTCACGCCGCATATTTTCCAGCAAAATCCCAAGATGCATCAGCCCTCTGCCCGAAACATTGAATTCTTCCGGACTCTGCCCGGCTTCCACCCTTAAAGCAACGTTCTGCTGAAGCTCCTTTTCAAGTCTATCACCAATCTGCCTGCTCGTTACATATTTGCCGTCTCTGCCCGCGAATGGCCCGTCGTTAACCCTGAATGTCATTGACATCGTCGGCTCATCAACAGGGATAACCGCAAGCCTCGAAGGTTTATCCGCACAGGCAATCGTGTCGCCAATCTCAACAGGATTAAGCCCTGATATCGCACATATATCACCGGCCTGAACTTGTGAAACCTGTTTTCGGCCAAGCCCGTGAAACTGATGAATCTGCATGACTTTTTGCTGCGTGTGCAGACCTTCTGAGTCGATGACAGTAACTTTCTGGCCTTCACTTAGCTGGCCTGCAAAAATCCTGCCTATTGCTATACGTCCGACATAATCCGAATATTCCTGATTGGTCACCAGTATTTGCAGAGGAGCATCATGGATAATCTCCGGCGGGGGAACATTATTTATTATAGCGTCGAATATCACCTGCATATTGTCGGTTTTCTTATCAATGTCCGTCGTCGCCCACCCGTCTCTTGCCGATGCATATATCAATGGAAAATCAAGAGCTTTATCATTGGCCCCGAGCTGAACAAGCAAATCGAATACTTCATTCACGACATCATCAGGCCTGCTGTTTGTCCGGTCAACCTTGTTGATAACAATTATGGGCCGAAGCTTATGCTCAAGTGCCTTGCTTAGCACAAATCTTGTCTGGGGCATAGGCCCTTCGAAGGCGTCAACCAAAAGCAGCACGCCATCTGCCATTTTCAAAACACGTTCGACCTCTCCACCAAAATCAGCATGTCCCGGCGTGTCGATTATATTAATTTTATATTCGGTATCTTCACAGTCCGTATAATTAATCGAGCAGTTTTTACTTAAAATTGTTATGCCCCGCTCCTTTTCCAGCGGGTTCGAGTCCATAATCAATCCATGCTCGCCGCCGGCCAGTTTATCAAGATCCTCCCGCCGAAACATACCCGACTGGTATAGAAGCTGGTCAACAAGCGTCGTCTTGCCATGGTCAACGTGGGCAATTATCGCTACATTACGAATATAGTCTGCGTACATAAAAAACTCTCAAAAGGGAATAGTAGGAATTACTGAACTATTCAGCACTTGGTTTAATGTATAATCATTGCTGCCGAAAAAGCCATTCTACATTATTCTTTCTCGATGTCAATACAAAACCGTTGCTTATTTAATAAATGAAAAAGGGGCCTATACCGAGTAGGTATAGGCCCCGAATTGACGCGAATCTGTGAAATCGATCAAACAATCAATTTCACGCTGAATCCCGGTTTAGGGTGCAGGTCGATACAGCCTGATATCATCGATGTACATCGTTCCTGTACCTCCGGCCACGGGATTGCTCTTGTTGCCAAGACCAATACTAATAGTATTAACACTGGAAAGATTCACTCCCTGGTCTGCAAAGCGCGTCAGGTCGATAGTCCATTCCGTCCAGGTACCTAACTGTGTGGCATCAGGATTTTCATGATTGACCACTGCATTGCCGTTGAGAGCAACATACAAGGGCACGGCAGCATTAGCCGCCTCACCTCTGAACCAAATCGTCAGTACTCCAACGTCTTCGTCTGTCCAGTTTCGCTGGCTGGTCAATGTCATAGTCGCCTCAGATAGCCTCACGCTGTTGTCGTAGAAAAGCGGCATCGACTGGCTTCCGCTGTTAACGATAGTCTGCTCGGCAAAAGGAGCACTGGCATAACCAACGACAGCCCCATTTATTGCCGGGTTGTCGAATCCGTCCAACCACGTATAAAATATCCTGTTGCTATCGGGGTTGTCGGGATTAAGGTCGTTGTAACTTTCAAAGTCATCCACGATAAGATAATCGGCTACCGTAAAGTTCCAGACTTTGCCTTTACTAATTGTCCCATCGGTATTATACTCGTCAATTCGCCAGTAGTAAGGGCCGCCGCCCCATTCAACGCCTTCGGATGGAGTATAATTCGTAGCATTCTGTCTGCCTCGATATATGTTCGTGGTATCGGATGCATCAGCACTTTCGACAGATAATTCTTCAGTGCCGAAATACACGTCATGCTGAGCGGCCTTTTCTCCAGGTGACCAGCTAAGCGGCATCGCGCTCTTTATGTCTGGTATTGAGCCATAAGCCGGGTTCGGGTCGCGGGCAAGCTCCACATCACCTTTGAAAACCTCGGCCACCTCTTCGGCCGACAGCGGCCTAATCCAGAAGCGGGCGTCGTCAATAAGGCCCTGGTATTCGTCGCTCGGGCTACTATCCCATTCCATGCCTATTGTCCACTGCATGTCCATGGCCGGCTCGTCAGAAGCGGGATCCTCTTTTCGCAGAACTCCATCGACGTATATCCATGAGGTGATCCCTTCCCTTACGTACGTTATCATATGCCACTGGTTGTTGGCGACTTTAGGGGGAAACTCTACATCGGTATCATCATCCGTCCACACATTCCCATTATTAACGCCAAACAGGAAATTGTGACTGCTGCCACTGTTAGATCCAAACAATATGTGGTCATCCACCTCCGTATCGGTTTTGATCCAAATACTGCAGGAAAAATTGTTGGTTGTCATCATTGGAGCTATACTGTCAATTCCGACATAATCATCATCACCATCCAATTCCAGGCCACCGTCTATGACCCCGGTTACCCACTGTGGATTACCACCAAGTATGCCATGATTACCATAGCCGGACGAATCAAAGGCGATTCGGCCCTGGCCTTCGTCAAACTTCCACCAGCCGATAAGAGCAGGGTCGTCACGTGTTTTGAAAATCCAAACCTCGCCCGGGTGCCTGGTTGTACCATCGGTCTCGACCTCATCAATCTTCCAAAAGTAAGTGGTGCCATCCTGAAGACCTCCAGGAGCATAGATTTCATCCATCTGGTTGCCCTTGAAAGTATCGCCGGTGCCGGCGGCTACATCGGCTCGGCTGGTACCGAAGTACACGTCGTGTGAAGCTGCACTGGAACCAGTACCCCAGCTAAGGACTGTATCAGAGTCCGCATTTTTGCTGCCATCAGGCGGATCGGGGCTATGAGCGGCGAAACCCACAGCAGTAAAGCTCCATTCATCGCCCGTGTGAATCGTAGTGCCGTCACCTTCAACCTCATCGACCCGCCAGTAGTAAATGGTACCTGGAACTAAACCGGGAACGTGCCAGTACATCGCAAAGGGCATACGGTCCATATAGTCAGCATCCCCTAAATCCGGATTGGTTCCGAAGTACACTTCGTGGTACACGGCAGTATCTCCCCTGGTCCATTGCATAAGAGGGGCGGGCCCACCCGTACCGCCATCAGCCGGATTTGGTTCCGTAGCATATTTAACCGCATACTCTATATGCAGCAGCGGCGCCATAGACGCGTCCCCGTCATAAGCCTCGGACTCCCGGGTTCCCTGGGAGGGATTGTCCGGGTTGTCTCTAAGGATTATCACCATCGCATTGCCGGCGGCCCAGCCGTCCTGGTCGATTATCTCCTGGATGACAGAAGAAATGTTACCAGTACGCTCAGGCGGACCTGCCGCACGGAGGGCCCCCCACACCGGTATATCCCACATAACCGACGCCGTCGTTGTGGGTCTGGAGCTGATATTACCTGTAGCGTCACTAAATTCAACGGGATTGGGACTCAGCTCACCCTGGACGATAAGAGACACAGGGGGGGAATGGTATTCATTATCCACATCATCGGCGGTGAACTGCACCCATGCATTCTTGATTGCAACACCCTTAGGGATATCTACGCCAGTAAATCGGACGCCTACAATTTGCAGGGTATCCGGCGAGGCTGCGCCTTCATGGCCCAGCTCCAGGTCGCTGCTGCCCAAATCAATTCCGCCACCCACGACCTTCTCTTCGGCATCATCATTGGTGGCTTCGACCCGGAAGTCGATACTGAAAGTACCAAACGCCGCATTTGTAACCATCAGAGACAATGCTAAAACAAATGAAGTCAACAAAATCAGTTTCTTACACATTGTACTACTCCTTTAAAAAATTTGAATAATCATGTTATGGTTGTGTACCAGAACACCTTTTGTTATCAATAAAGTAACTTTAAATAAGACGACCGATAACAATTTACGCGCATACTAAACACAACTGCCCGGAATGATTTTCCGGCTTGCACTACCTCCTTCCTCTAGCAAAACCAATATTAGGTGCAGCAAAACGTGAAATATCTACAGTATGAAGCACAAATCCAGACTACAAATCTGCACTTTATACGTTATGGCCTTAAACCGGGCTATTCCACAAAAAAGGAAATTAGCCCCCGAGAGACCAAAATCCGCATTTTATCATGCCTGCTTATATCAAATACAATTTTTACTTATGTTCAATATATCAAATTCACTATCTCCTCGTCAATGAGAAATTTGACATTATTACCATTTTCAAGCATAATTTTTTATGTCCCCCGTCAAATTTATTTGTCATTTATGCACTGAAGTAATCTAAAAATAATCAATAGACAATAAAAAGAGGCCTATAATAAGTATAGGCCCCGAATTTTATACAGATCACAATATTAACAAAACAATTAATTGTAACTTACTGCTTACGGAGTGAGTGCATACAGGCGGATATCATCGAAGTACATCATTCCTGAACCTCCGGCAACCGGGTTGTTCCTGTTACCAAGGCCAAGAGTAATCGAATTGACATTGGCAAGATTCACACCCTGGTCTGCAAAGCGCATCAGGTCGATATTCCATTGTGTCCAGGAAGTTCTCAGTGCCGCATCAGGATTGTCATTAGCGACAACAGCACTGTTATTGAGAGCAACATACAGTGTCTCAGCAGCGTTGTCAGAATTGCCTCTGAACCAGATTGTCAGTGTATTGACCTCTTTCTCTGTCCAGTCACGCGGATAAGTCAACGTTAAAGTCGCCTCAGATTTCCCAACAGCATTGTCATAGACAAAAGGCATCGACTGATTACCGCTATGAACGATAGTCTGTTCGGCATAGGGAGAATTCAAATGACCAACGACAGAACCGTTTACAGCCGGGTTGTCGAATCCGTCTGCCCATGCAATAAAAATATTATTGCTCGCCGGGTCAGACGGTTCGAGGTCATTATAGTTCTCAAAATCGTCCACAATAAGGAAGTCAGCCGTCGTAAAGCTCCAGAGTGGGCCTTTCCATGGACTGTCGCTGTTGGCATTATTCACCTCATCAATACGCCAGTAGTAAGTGCTGTCCCATTCAAGTAATCCGGCGTCATAGCTCTCGGAACCAAGGTCCCTTGTACCTTTATACTCCGGGGAACTCGTATCGGCGTTTTTCACGGCTTCTTTATCTGCTCCGAAATAGACCTGATGTGAAGCGGCAAAGACACCCGGCACCCAGGTAAGAATCGGTATCTGCGTGACATCCACGGCACTATTAGCCGGCTCCGGACTGCCCACAGCGCCTTCAGTGGTAAAGCTCCAGACGTGGCCTTTATGCGTTTCGACAACATCAAATTCATCGACACGCCAGTAGTAAGTTTTACTCAATTGAAGTGGGCCGGGAGTATATGTAACAGTTCCCTGAGCCTGACCGCCGGTTGCATTGTCCACCTCGTCAAAATTATCACCGAAGTAAACGGTGTGTAATTTCGCACCAAAACCTGGTGTCCAGCTAAGCTGTACATCCAGAGCTACAGATTCGGCGCCATCAGCGGGGACGGGTGCATAGGCGGTTTTGGGAGGAATACTAAAGCTCCAGACAGGACCCACCCACGGGCTGTTCGGCTCGGTGTCATTGACCTCGTCGATTCGCCAGTAGTAGGTTGAGCCCGGAGCAAGACCATCCGGAAAAGGATATCCGGGAAAACCGACAATAATAAACGTCCCGGCCCGGTTGCCCTGGAACGTGCTTTCGGCTCCGGCATTCACATCATCAAAATTATCGCCAAAATATATATCGTGCGAGACCGCATAATCTCCCGCCCGCCAGGAAATGTTTACCCATGTATCCGGATGTATTTCACCATCAGCCGGTTTGGGACCCAGAGCAAAGGGAAATCCCTCAGCACCTTGCATAGAAGCCTGAACCTCTTCCTGAGCGAGTGCCTCATCGTAGATGCGTGCGTCGTCGATCAAGCCAACAAGATGATGTGTCGGCGGGTTCATATCTCTTCCGGCACCAAGCAGTAAGCGGCCGTCACTGGTTTCTATTGAGCCTGTAGTATCCATTGATCCGATCTCTTCGCCATCCAGGTAAACAGGCTTTCTTGTCCCATCATAAACTGCAGCGACGTGATGCCATTCGCCATCAAACAGATCGGGCGCTGCTAAGGCCATCCATGGGGTTGAAGTGCCCGTTGTCTTAAATCCAAGCTGCTGGCTGGGCCCATTATAGTAAAATGCGAAGGTATCAATATTTGGACCGCCCCTCATTATAATGCCGGACCAGTCGGGGTAGGCAAAGTCCGGATCAGGTTTTATCCAGGCTGTGAGTGTAACCTGCTCAGTGATATTAAACGTATCGCTACTGCCACAATCCACATAATCATCACCGTCAAGCTCCAGCGCACCCACTATCCAGCCGGCCGCCCAAGTCGCATCGCCTTGTAGAGTTCCATCATTATTGCCAACAGTATCTGAAGCAATGGTGCCGGAACCGTCATCAAGCCTCCAGTGAGCCACAAGATCAGATGAAGCATTACTTGCCAAACTCAGCACTAAAACAAACGAAACCAGACAAATCAATTCCTTAGACATAATATTCCTTTCCTCTAAAAAGTAACAACAACGGATAAAAAACCTTCTGCCCATTATAGTACCGCAGATAATCCGTTATTAAGCCAGTTATACATCATGATAAGAAGGTCTTCGATATCAACCTTGCAATCACCGTTTATATTGCTTCTTAAATCTAACTATTGAATATCAAAAGGAACCGGCCGGACACAGGTTAATATCATCAATAAATACAATGTCCCTGTCGTCACCGGTCTGGCCTGAATCTGTTCCGTCTCCGAAGCCAATAGTGCACTTTTTGACAGAACTCAAGTCAACGCCGGCATCACTGAACTGGCCAAGTGCAAAAGTCCACTGGCGCCAAGTATCAGTCTGGCACGCATAGGTGAACGGATGCTCAACCCTAAAACTTTGGCCGGCAGTATCTTCCAGTATTAAATACATCAGGTGCTCATAATTTTCATGCTCACCGATAAAAGACAACGACAGGGCCTCTACACCATGAGCCGTCCAATCCTGAGGACTTTCAAATGTTCGTGTGGCCTCAGTAAAATAAGGTTCGAACTGATTTTGCAAATCAAACCGGATAGACTTGTTGCCAACGGAATCCGTCGCAAGAAAAACGTAATCCCAATCGGGAATGTTGTCAACCCATGCCGCCCTAAGACCGGCATCGTCTGTATAAGCATCAAAGTCCTCAGCGCTCATGCAATCTGCAGCGGTAAATGTCCAGGTGCGGCCTGTGACAGTACCTGATGGACCGATTTGATCGACCCGCCATTCATACGTTTGGCCGAATTCAAGTGTCCCGGGGTCAAAGGCGGCACCTTCCGGCGACTGCTCAATCTTTTCCATAGCTCCCTTTTTACCGAACCACAAATCGCGTGAAGTCGCAAATTCCGCCTCAAGCCAGCTAAGGTCGGCATCAATAGACACAGCCGCTGCACCATCAGCAGGGCTGGGATTGACTGCTGCCGGGCCGTCTGAAACAGAAAAAACATCATCAAATGTACAATGGTAACCTACCGGCTCCTCATTTTCATTCTGCGCGAAGACCGCGCTTTGACCATCTGTAAATACCTCATCATGCACATCCGGGTCTTCCCACGGGTCGTTACCATTGGTGTCCACCATTGTCGCAGTCTTCACTACCAATGGGCCGCCTTTATACTCATAGAGACTACCTGTAACATATACGGGACCCGAACCGACAACATCCAGTTCAGCATAGTAGCTCCTTGCATGGTTGAGGCCCGGTGCAGCAAGTTCCAATCCCAATGCTGCTTCGTTCCTCATGATATTTTGCATATTGACGACTTTCTCGATATCAATTCTCAGGTTGGCCGGACCTTCCTCCCAGTTTATGTGCATAACATAGACCTGAGGTGTAAACAAACCTGGGGCAACGCCGGTTATAGAACCATCCGGGTCAATGATATATATCGCCCTTGCGATTAAGCCGTGGTGAGTCCGGGAAGCATCACCTGTAACATTTACGACGACCCCGACACGGACATCGGTAAAGACTTCGTCACTACCGAATCCGGCGCCGAATGCCGAGCCGCCAACTCCAACCGAACTGGTCTCATCCAGGCTTAAGTATTTGTTGCCGTTCGGATCTACCTTAACGGTATTTGTGAATGTTTTGGCTAAATCCGGAAAAGGAAGAAATTGCCAGGTTGCCAGATCAAGCTCATCACCGTCGAAGGTTTCCGACCAGTTGGCCTGCAAGGTACCGTTTACTACCAAACCGACTACTACACAAATTACTACTGACTTTGCTAATTTAGACATAATAGCTCTCCTTTAAAAAGTTAAATGAAAAACGAATGGGTAATAATCTTTACATCCATTATTGATGTTTATTTCAGAGGATATTTTATGATTTGTCACTACCTCCTTCCTTCAAAAGACAAATATCAACTATTGACTGAAATGTAAGAAACTTGATTCCTCCTGTCAAATAAAACCTGCAAACCAGAAAACCAAAACCAGGTACGCACGCCCATATGAATCTAACAAGGCAGTCTCTTACGCCAGTATAAGCTTCGTTATCTCTATTTATACTAAATCAACCGCCAGCTCGTCAAGAAAAACTTATACAAAACTACTACCGGGCAAACGTTCGCTCAACAGCAAAAAAACTGCAATTTCCAACAATATCACCTGTATAATCGGTTGCATGGCTTGTTTGGGCGAAGGCCGAACCGCAGCGGAGAGAAATCATTGCGTTAATTTAAGAGCGAATTCAGCAGAAAGGCGTCTGCCGTTAGGGCACAGGCACGTTACCTGCAATATATAGCTTTGGTTCACATCCAGCTCAAATGGTAAATCGAATTCGTAAGCCCTTAAAAAATCCCGCCAGTATTCATGATTTAAGGCCGGTTCAGTCAAGTCGATATCCTGCCAAATAACGACCCTCTTTCCCTTTGGCTCAGCCGAGCGCAAAGCTCTTTGGTATAATTCAAAGCGAAATATGCCCGGTGATTTTATCTGAGAACCAAAAGAATCAATCAAGCTGACGTATGGCTTTATACTGATCTGCCGGGCATTGTCGGTGTTGATAAATTCAGTTAACGGCATAATATTGATTCTGTCGGGGGCAAAACGAGAATAAGCAGAAATTTTATTAAGGTCATTACCAGCCTTCGAGGTACGTCCCGTCAACTGTCCGCAACCGGCAGCGGCCAAAAGAAATATAAATAACAATATCCGGAATACCACGGCAGCAACCTTCATAAATTATTAATCCTCGTCAAGCATATGACCAAGGCGGCTTTTTTTCGTTTTCAAATAATCGATATTGTGCTTGCTCGGCTCAGCCCTTAACGGTATCTGCTCAACAATCTTAATACCATAAACCTCAAGACGATTAATCTTTTTAGGATTGTTTGTCAGGATGCGTACTTTTCTGAGCCCCAAATCACGACAGATTTGAGCCCCGATTCCATAATCGCGTTTGTCGGCCATAAACCCCAGCTCCAAATTGGCATCAACAGTATCAAGTCCCTGCTCCTGAAGTTTATAAGCTCGGAGTTTGTTTGACAGACCGATGCCTCTTCCCTCCTGACGCAGATAAATCAAAGCACCTTTGCCGGCCTCTTCGATCATCTTCATTGCGGTTATCAACTGGTAGCCGCATTCGCACCTCTGTGAATGAAACAAATCACCGGTCATACATTCCGAATGTACCCTGACCAACAGCGGCTCATCGTGCTCTATGGGTTTTCCGTTGTCGTCGAGCCGGCCAACACCGCCTTTGCATAACGCCAGATGTGGCTCAGCCGAAGTTATGCTCTCATAGCCTATAAGCGTAAATTCACCGTAGTCGGTAGGTAAATTGACGCACTCGAGGCGCTTGATCTGACTCTCTCGCTGCAAACGATATTCTATGAGCTTGGCGATTGAAACAATTTTGAGATTATGTTTTTCGCAGAATTTCAATAACTCCGGCACGCGAGCCATCGAGCCGTCTTCGTTCATAATCTCACAGATGACACCGGCGGGCTTTAGAGAAGCAAGACGCATCAAATCAATTGCACCTTCCGTCTGGCCGGCCCGAACCAGTACGCCGCCGTCACGGGCACGGAGCGGAAATACATGGCCGGGACGAACAAGGTCACTCGGCCTGGCATCATCTGCAATAGTCGCCAGAATTGTCCGTGCCCTGTCAGCGGCGCTTATACCCGTGCTTATTCCTTTGGCGGCGTCAATGCTGACAGTAAAAGCCGTTCCGAATCGAGCAGTATTATCAACGGTCTGTGGATACAAACCAAGCAAATCACATTTCTCGGCGTTTAGGGGCAGGCAAATAAGACCCCGGCCATACGTTGCCATAAAATTAATAATCTCAGGTGTTACCTTCTCGGCGGCGCATAGAAGGTCGCCTTCGTTCTCACGGTCTTCGGCGTCAACAAGAACAATCATCCCGCCACGACGAAGAGCTTCCAAAACCTCGGGGATTTCGCTAAATTGTACAGCCACTTTTTTATCCCATACTTAACTTTTTGCGTTTCGGGTTTTCGCGTTGTAAATCACCGGTTCTAAATACTATTAACTAAGAATTATTGTTCATCAGGCTTTGTTCATACTGCTCAATATATCGACTTCCGTTACGAATGTAAATAAGGGTCGCCAAAATAGCTGTCCCCGCGGCCGACCACCATAGAACCCGCAAGAACCAAATCCACCCGGACAAAACACCTGAAACCTCAGGAGCAATCAGGATTCCCGCCACCATCGACAATTGCAAAGCGGTAGCAAGCTTGCCGATAAACACAGGAACGATATGAATCCGTGAAGTAATAAAATAAACAATAGTAAAACCGATAAGCAAAAACAAGTCCTTGCCGATTAT
>Ga0307380_10003024_pt1 | contig 23547 bp, 22 predicted proteins | sample UN3MG_FD_202239 | JGI IMG/M metagenome (GOLD analysis project Ga0307380, IMG submission 202239) | Soil microbial communities from Risofladan, Vaasa, Finland - UN-3 | ecosystem: Environmental > Terrestrial > Soil > Coastal area > Acid sulfate soil | place: Finland: Risofladan, Vaasa | collected... | reverse complement strand
AGACCGATCACCAGGCCCGGCTCGGCCCGTTTGCGGGCCTTCAAAGCGCCGATGTTCGAGAAGACACGCTGCTCGGCGTGGGCCCGGACCGAGCAGGTCAGGAAGAGCAGCACGTTGCCGTCGGCCGGGTCGTCGACCACGCGGGCGCCGCAGGCGCGAAGCCGCTCGGCCACCACCTCGGCGTCGAGTTGGTTCATCTGGCAGCCGTACGTCGTGATGTGAGCGCGGATGGGCTCCATGGGCGGACCATTATAATGCGCCCGCGGCCAGGCGGCTGGCAAGAAACGGCGAATGATGAACAAGGAATGACCAACGCCGAAGGAAACGGCGGGGCAGATGCGGCCGGGGGGCGTTGCCCAAGCGTTACTGGGCGCCGGCGACGGCGGCCTTGAGGTCGCGGAACTTCTTCTGGAGGACGGGGTCCTTGCCGCCGAGCGTGCCCTTCATAATTTCGAGGGCCCTCAGGCTGTCATGGACTTCCTTGTTCTGCCCGAGGCGGTACTTGCAGTAGAAGAGGTGGTACGTCCGCTCCCAGGTGTCCTGGCGGTCGGCGCCCTCGGCCTTGCTGAGGACGCGCCAGGCATCCAGGGCGGTCTCGAATCGCTGGTCGGCCTCGGCGGCGTCGGCAGCGGCCTCGCCCAAGCCCTCGAAGGCACGGGCCATGCCGTAAATGCAATCTTCCTTGAGGAGTTCGTCCTTCCCGACCTCCCAGGGCTTCATGCCGCCGATCTCCTGGTAGATGGTCAGGGCGCCGCCGTAGTTGCCGACGGCCAGGTAGAGTTCGGCGAGGTCGTAGCGGGAGTTTTCGATCTGGAGGTTCTTATCGGGCACGTCGCTCTTGGCCAGCCACTCCAGGTACCGGTCACCGAGGGCCTTGGCCTGCTCGACCTTGACGGCGGCCAACTCGGTCTGCTGGCGTTTGATGAGGTCGCGGACGTCGTCGGTCATGGCGAGGAAGAGGCCCCTGAGGACCGGCCCGACGTCGGCGGGCTTGGCGATCGTGAGGAACGAGTCGAGGACCTTTCGGGCCTCGTCAAGTTGACCGAGTTTCTGGTAAGCGTCGATGAGCAGCTTGAGGACGCGCCCGCGTGCTTCGTCCGACAGTTTGAACTTTTGTTCCATCTCCTTCAGGATGGGCAGCGCGTCGGCGGGCAGCGCCACCTCGGCGTACAGGTACACGTCGGCGGCGTTGATGTAGGCGGCCTCGGCCCAGTCGAGCAACTGCTTCTGCTTGTCCTCCGGCATGTCCTTGCCCTGGACGCTGAAGGCGTAGTCGGCATAGGCCAGCAGGCCCTTGGCGACGTTGCGGGCACCGGTGATGATGAGTTGCTTGTCGCGCGTGGGCAGAATCTTCTCGCGGAACTGATCGAGGCGGCACAGGGGCACCCAGTACCGGGAGTCGGCGTAGTGCTCGGCCTTCTCGGCCACGCGTGAGAAGGCGTCGGCGGCATCGACATACTTCTTGCCCCGGTACAGGACCAGCGCGTAATAGTACTGCTGGTCGGGGTCGCTCGCGATCCACTTGGCGATGAACCACCGGAGGTCTTCCTCGTAGACGGCCCGGTTCTCCTCGGTCTGCTCGTTCTCGTAGACCTCTCCGTGGACGCCGATGGCGTATCGCGCGGCCGCATCGGCGTACTTGTACGTGGGCGCCTCGTCGGCCACCTGGCGGAACAACTTGGCGGCCTCGGTCTTCCGGCCTACCTGGAGCAGGCAGGCGGCCCGGCTGTAAAGGGCGGCGGGGTACTTGGGGTCCTTGGCGCCGACCTTCTCGGCGTAGGCCTTGAAGAGGCCCTCGGCCTCCTTCATCTTCTCAGGGTTTTCCTTCTCCTGGGCCTCGGCCAGGGCGTCGTTGGCCTTGATCCAGAGCTGGAACGGGGCGAGGTCCGTGGCCGGCTGCTCGCCGACCAGCTCCTCCATGACCCACTGAACGATCATGGGCCAGGGGTTGTCGCGTTTGTGGACCTCTTTGAGGATCGCCACGCCCTGGTCTTTCAGGCCCTGCTGATTGCCCTTCTGGCCTTCGACGATGTAACTCTCGGCCTCGACGATGGGCATGGCCAGGCCGTACAGGTCGGTGTCGAGTTTCTCCTTGAAGGTCTCCTTGGCCTGCTTGAGAGTCTCGCGGCACTTGCCGAAGTCGCCCTTCTTGAGGTACGTGATGGCGCGCTCGCAGGCGACGCGGATGCGGACGGAGTCTTTCCAGGCCTCGCGTTTTTGGGCGGCCTCGGAGGCGTTGGCGTCGGTCGGCGGGGGATTCGACATCGCCAGCGACTGGAGGGCCTCCTCGTACTTGCCGAGTTCGCGGTAGGCCATGCCGACCACCATGTAGGCGTACCACTTGGCCGAGACCCGCTCCGGCATGTCGGTGTAGGGCTGGAAGGCGGTGATGGCGGCCTGGAGGATCTCGTTGCGCGTGCGGCCCTTGGCGGGGGGCTTGTAGTCCTCGGGCAAGACCCAGCCGTAGTAATAGAGGATCCAGGCGTTCGAGTACTCGGCCTCCCGCTGGACGCCCTGGACCTTGCGGACCTGCCCGGAGTTGACGTACTTGCGCCGCTCCTCCTGGGGCAACTGGTCGAGCGCCGACAGCCAGACCTGCGTGTCTTGGGTGACGGAGGTATAGAGGTCGGTGGCGACCTTGAGGAGGTCCTTGGTGCGGGCGCGGTCGCCGCCGCGACGGTCGGTCACCTCCAGCAGGTCGAGGTCGGTCTTGATCCAGTTCTGGAAAATCATGTTGGCCATCTCGAGGCGGAGGTTCATCAGTTCCAGGCGGGCCTTATTGATGGGCTCAATCCGGTCGGCCGGGATGGCCGCCAGGGCCTTCGAGGCATCGGCGATGGCGCCCTCGTAGAGTTTGCGGGCATTCTGGAAGGCGGTGTCGCGGGCGGCCATGTTCTTGGCCCCGGTGGCATTCTGGACGGCCATGCGGGCCAGGGCCAGTTTGTTGCCGGTCGGGGCCGGCGTCGTCTCCGTCCCCGGCGTCGAGGTGGCATCGCCCTGCTGCTTCAGATAGGCCTCCATGAGGGTCCGCAGGCCGCGCTGCTCCAGGCCCTGGTAGAACGGGTCGGCAGGGGCCGGGGCAGCGGCGCCGGCGGCCGTCGAGACCGCTGCCGCGATGACAATCAACACCTGGATTCCGGAACCGAATCGCATGGCCGTGAACACGTTCTCCCCTGAGCGTGATAGTGGAGCGGATGGCATCGGACCTGCCGCTCGGGTCGGCCGGCCCGTCGGCCGCGCCGGCGCATCAGTCGTACGGCACGGCAAAGTGGATGTTCGTGAACCGGGCCGCCACCGCCATGTCGAAGGCCGTGACAACCCACTTGTGTCGGGTGCCCATCCAGGGCGAGATCAGGACGGGGTGGTCGGCGGCCAGACCGCGGGCCTTCAGGCCCTGGAGCGCCGCCAGGAGGCCCCCGAAGTTGCGGCCGAACACCTGGTTTTCATTCAGGATGATGTTGACGCTCTTATCGTCGTCGTCGGGGACCTCCAGCTCGATCTTGATGCGCTGGACGTCCTTCTGTTGCTTACCGGCGACCGGTCCGGAGGTCGTCGGGAGGTTCGTCGTGAGGTACCCCTCGCCGGCCTGGAAGTTGGGCATCAGCATGAAGAAGATGATCAGTTGAAAGATGCAGTCGATCATGGGCGTCATGGGCGGCTGCATCTTGCGCGGCTGTTCGCGTTTCATCACCTTGGCCATGTCAGGCTCCTGCGAGGCGTGCCGACGCGAGTCGGCATCACCTCTTCTTGTCCTCGTCCTTCTCCATCTCGGTGGTGATCCACCAGCCCTGGATCTCGGCGCGGCCGGCGGCCAGCATGACGCTGGCCACGGCCTCGTAGGGAACCATGGCGTCGGCCCGAAGGATGACGTTCAATTTCTCGCCGCCCTCGATCACGCTGAGTTTGCGGTCCTTCAGGTACGCCGAGAGTTCGTTATCACCCTCAATGACACGGTAATCCATGGTGCGGCCGAGCACGATGACCTCGGGGTTGTCGGGGTTGACGATGTTGATGACGACGTTGCGGAACTGGAACGGATCTTTGGGCATGGCGGCGATCGACATCGGCAGCGTGACCTGCTCGATCTCCAGTTGCTGGAACTGGCTGGTCAGCAGGAAGAAGATGATGAGCTGGAACACGATGTCGATCATCGGCGTCATGTTCATGCTGACGGCGCCGGTGTTGGCGCTCTTCTTCTTCACATGAGCCATGGCTCGTTCCTTTCAGGGCCCCCTTCGCCGTGCGACGACGTCGGCGGCGGGGCGTCGCGGCCGCTACTCGCCTGCCGAGGGCTTGAAGTTGGCCAGCAGTTCCTCGGCCACCAGAGAGGCCTCCATGGCCATCTGTTCGATGCGGCTGCGGAAGATGCCGTAGCCCGCCAGGGCGGGAATCGCCACCACCAGGCCCGCAAACGTCGAGACCAGGGCCACCATGATACCGCCGGCCAGGTCCTCGGGGTTGGCCTTGCCACCCTTGGCCTCGATTTCGCCGAAGGCCACGATCATGCCCCACACGGTACCGAGCAGGCCGAGCATGGGGGCCACGTTCCCGAGGAGGTTGAGCCACTCGATCTTGCGGTAAAGCCGGGAGGTACGTTCGCCGGCGGCGTCCTGCATGGCGTTCTCCATGGCCTCGTAGCCGTTGGCGGCCTCGATGAGACCGGCATGGACGACGCCCGAGACGAACGATGGGTCGTTCTGGCAGAACTCCAGCGCCTCGCGGAACCGGCGCTCGTCGAACATCGTCTTGACCTGGGCGACCGACAGTTCCGGCACGATGACGGAGCGGCGGATCGTGATGCCGTGCTCGATGATCAGCGCGATCGAGGCGATCGAGCAGGCGTAAATGACCATCATGACGGCGCAGCCGGCCGCGTCGGTAAACGTCGCCTGCGACATGATGCCGAAAAGGGTCCGGCGGATCTTCTTCTCGCCCTCCTCGGCAAACGCCGGGCAGGCGACCGTCAGCCCCACAAGGACAGCGACCAGCAGCAGGATGAACGCCCTTTTCTTACTCATGTGCGTGAACTCCTTCATCGGTAGTCCCCTGAATGCGGTGTGCGTTGGTTCCCCTGGTCTCGCGCCGGCCGGAGCGGGGCTACTTGGCCCCGAGGCGGGCCAGTGCCCGCCGGGCCCGTTCGGCGCCGGGCGTGCCGGCGTACTGTTTGACGGCCTCGTTGTAGACGGCGACCGCTTCCTGGCGGGGGGCCTGGACGGCCTCCAGCGCCTTACCGCTCCGCCACAAGGCCTCGGCGGTGCGATTGCGGTTCTTTGCGGGATTCAGGATCACCAGGCGCATGTACTCCAGGGCGGCCGCAACGTGTTCGCCCTTGGCCTCCCGGACGCGGCCTCGCCAGTACGCCATCTCGGGCTTGGCCTCGTCGCGGACGGCGGCCTCGACCTGCTCGATCCACTCCGAGGCGCCGGCCGTCTCGCCGGTGACCAGGAGCAATTCGAGTTTCCGCACCATGGCCGTCTCGCGGACGTTGGCGTCCTTGCTGGCCAGCAGGGGCTCCAGCAACGGCAGGATGTCCCTGGGTTCGCCCTCCAGAAGCAGCAGGGCCACGCGGAGGTTGCGGAGGGCGTCGGCGTAGGGCTTGCCCCCGGCCGTCCGCAGCGTCCGCTCGACCTTGGCGAGCATCGTCTTGTTGGCCTCGTGGTCATCCTCGGTCGGCGATGGCAGCCTCAGGTCGGCCACCAGGCCCGGGCTGACCCGGGCCATCCCGATGTACGCGTCGACGGCCTCGCTGACGCGTCCGGATTCGACGTACAGCCCGTACATCCGCCACTGAACGACCACGCGGAGCCACGGCGGCGCGTTGCGGCGCAGAAGCCCCTGGTACAACCGGCCGGCCTCGGCAAAGCCCGCCGGTTCGCCTGCGATGCCCCTGGCAAACGCCCCCTCGGCCCGTTTCAGGTCGGGGAAGGCGCTCGCGGTGATCTCCTTGATGTCGGCGAACGGCACGGTCCGGTCGGCCCCGGCGACCTTGATGACCAGGCCGGCCTCGGCCACGCCGACGATCTGGCCGTCGTACCCGATGCCCGCGCCGGTCCGAATCCGGTCATCGGCGCGCGCGGCCGCGGCCAGGGCCACCGCGCCGGCGGCGGCCAGAAGGACGGCGCAGGACTTAGTTCGCCAGTGTCGCAAGGTCAGCCTCGGATACGAACTTGTAGTTCCCGTTGTTCTGCTCGGCGATCTCTTTCAGGACGGCTTCGCCCGTCCGGTAGAGGAAGCCGATGGTATGCACCGTGACCTTCGTGCCGACGTTGGACCGCTTCACCAGGTCGATGATGGCCCGGTCGAACTCGCCGTCGGTCAGGAGGAAGATGAGTTCCGGCCCGACGGCGAAGGCCCGGTCGAGGGCCTTCGAGGGGTCGGTCTCGCCCTGGGGGATGATGCCGTCGATAAATTCGAAGGCCAACTGTTTGTTCCGCTCGGTGGCAGCCACGAGGCGCCGCGTCGGCATCTCGACCGGCGGGCCCGATGAATAGAAGATGACGTGGAACTCGGTGTCCTCACCCAGTTCGCCGATACTGCGTTTCAACTCGAACTTCACGTAGTCGATGGAGTCGGTCATACTGCCCGAGCGGTCGACCACGTAAACGATCTTGTGGGCGATCTCGGTCTCGGTGCCGGCGCCGAAGAACCCGCGGCCGCCCTTGCCCAGTCCCTCGAACCCGCCCAGGACCTTGCCGCCGCCGCCCACGCCGATGACCTGGAGCACTTCCATCCGGTTCGTCGCCACGTCCGGCACGGGGTTCTGCGTGAACTGGCGAACGATGCTCGACGGGTTCGGCTTCATCTTGCCGCGCGACTGCTGCTTCTTGAGTTCCTTGCGCTTCTCGGTCTTGTGCTTGGTCTCCGAGACGACCGCGCTGGAATACTTGAACGGCGGCTGGATGGTATGCGTCTGCCACACCATGAACGCCGCCAGGATAAAAACGGCCACGTGAAGAACGACGCTGGTGCCCCAACTGGGCAGGTAGAGAGCCAGCCAGCCCATGACGGTGTCCATGCCGCCCTCGGGCGGCGCTTCCTCCTCCTGCGGCCCCTGGGCCTGGGGCGGCAGGGGTTCGACGGGCTCGGCCTCCGCCACCGGGGCGACGTCGGCCATGCCGTCGGCCTCGGTCATCTGGGCGTCATCCGGAACGGCAATCGCCTGGTTGCAGTGGGGACACGTCATAGCGGCCCCGGGCGACTCCTCGGCCGTCACCCGTTTGCCGCACTTGGCACAGCGGAACCTGAAGGCCATCCCGGCACCTCCTTCGTCAACCCGACCCAAGACGGGGTATCCTAGAGGAAAACCACGGGACTGTCAATGCACTCCCGCCCCTTTGCCACCCTCCGAGCCATCCCGCCCCTGTCCGTGCACATTAGAATACGGACGAGCCGTGCCGTCGTTCGACAAAAAAACGGATTCCCATCGGGCTCAAGTTTGGCCGCTCCAGGCCCGATTTAGAGTAGTATAGGCTTGACGGCACCGGGTGGCCGTCATATCCTGATACGGGTCACTTTCGGCAAAAACCACAGACATAGGAGATGGCTATGAGACACGCGGTTCTGTTCGCAATGGTGGCCGCCTTGGCCATGGTAGCGGTCGGGTGCAGTGGCGAGGGCGAGAAGTCCGCCACCGAGAAGGAGTTCCAGGGACTCTACAAGACCTATTCCACCCGCTTCCACGAGAAGATGGTCGGGACGGCCGAGAACATGAAGCCCGTCCAGGTCACGGCCGAGGCCGCCCGAATCTGGGACGAGACCTTCGCCTCGCACCCGGCCCTGATCGACAAGCGCGTGGCCGAGATCCTCAAGAATCTCGACGACGCCACGCCCGTCGACAAAGAACTCTACGTCGAGATCGCCTCGGGCAGCCGCGTCGATCCCACCGAGGACCAGCCCAAGGGCATCATCCTGAAACAGTTCCTCTGGAGCCCCGTCGGCGCCGCCCAGATGGGCCTGAACAACTGGCTGGCCCGGCTCCTTCAGCCCAAGTCCTTCGGCGTCCGCTCGGTCCTGACCGCCAACGCCGGCCTCTTCTGGGAGGTCGTTGACCGCAACATCAGCAAGCCGAAACTCCAGTTGCGGCAAGGGCCCATGATCTACGCAGTCGACCTCTCGCGCATCGACGATTACTACCAGGTGGACCAGGTCCGCTGGCTCAGGCCCAAGGCCATGGGCCCCGTCGCCATGCCCGCGACCACCGGCGATACCTCCACCCAAGGCACGGCCCTCGATCCGAAGATCGGCCAGTCACCCGTTGAGAGGCCGGTCGAGACACCGGCCCCGACGCCCCCGGCCGAGAAGCCCAAGGGCTAAAGCAAACACCCATCGACCACCCGCGCGAGCGTCCCGCCCAACGGCGAGACGCTCGCGCTTCGTTTGCCCTACGGGCCGTCGACCCACTCCAGGTCGTCGCGCGAGATGAATTTATACTCGCCGTGGTTCTCCCGGGCGATCTGCCTCAGGATCTCCTCGCCCGCCCGGTACACGAATCCGATGGTGAAGACCCGCACGTTGCGTCCGGCGTTCTCGTGTCGGACGAGGTCGATGATGGCCCGGTCGAACTCGCCGTCGGTCAGAAGGTAGATGAGTTCCGGCCCCGCCGCCAGCGCCCGCCGGATGGCCTGCGACGGGTCGGTCTGGCCCTGGGCCACCACATGGTCGATGAATTCGCACGCGAGTTCCTTGTTTCGCTCCGTGGCCGGGACCAGCCGCCGCGTCGGCATCTCGGCCGGGGGGCCGCTCGAATAGAAGATGACGTGGAACTCGGCGTCGTCGCCCAGTTCGGTCAGGCTCCGCTTCAGTTCCACCTTCACGACGTCGAGCGAATCGCCCATGCTGCCCGAGCGGTCGACCACGTAGACGATCTTGCGGACGCCTTCGACGCTCGGCCCCCTGTCAGACGTGGCGAAAATCCGCTGGCTGCTGGGCCCGCCGGTGTCGCCGATGTCGCGCCCGCTCGTGCCATCGCCGATGACTATCAACTGGTCGCGCCAGTTCCGCGCCACGTCCTGGACCGGCTTAGGCGTCGACGTGTGCGCGAGGCTGCCCGGCTCCGGCCGCGCCTTGCCGCGGTACTGCGGCGGCCGGTCGGCGGCCTGGCGCTTCGCGAACTCGTACTTCAGCGGCATGAAGGCCGACGCCGTCACGTTGAACGGCACCTGATCCGTCGGCATCGTCATGACCATGAACGCCATCAGCAGCACGACGGCCGTGTGCAACGCCATGCTCGTGCCGTACGTCGGAATGTACAGGGCCAGCCAGGCCATCAGGCGGTCCCAGGCGCGGTCGTCGGCGGCCGCAAGCGATACCTCGGTCACGGCGGACATCGAGGAAGACGGCAGACGGACCATGGCGGCACCTCCTTGGAGGGCCCAGACGGCCCCTCCCGTTCGGGCTCCCACCCCTCCTGCCCCTCCATCCCGCTCCGGCCGGCGGCGTGTCGGACATCGGGGCGTCCGGATACCTGTACGTGTGCCACCGCGCCGCGTTTCACGACAACGCCCCCTGCCCGGCGTCCGCCCGACTTTTCCTTTACAACCGCCCTGCCCCGTGGCACAAATATCGCAGCGCTAGTGGCGTTTAGCCGTCGCCGGCACGGCGACGCGAACGGCCGGCGATGCGGGCACGCTTAGCCCCCCGTGAATACACGGGGGGCAACGGGGTGAATGGGCCGGCCCGCGGGTGGGCGCGGCATCGCCCCGGGTGTATTCACCCGGGGCTAACGAGTGTACGGCCGCGGGCGTGCCGCCTGCGCCCAGGCATAGCATCGAGGAGACCGACATGGCCGAACGCAAGTACGCCCTGGGCATCGATTATGGGACCGAGTCCGCACGGGCCGTCCTGGTGGACGTCGCGAGCGGCAAGGAGGTGGCCTCGGCCGTCTACGAGTACTCGCACGGCGTCATCACCGACCGGCTGCCGGGGACGAAGACCCGCCTACCGGCCCACGACTGGGCCCTCCAGGACCCGCAGGATTACCTGCGCGCCCTCGATGCCACGGTGCCGGCGGTGCTGAAGAAGGCCAAGGTCAAGGGCCGCCAGGTCATCGGCATCGGCACCGACTTCACGGCCTGCACGATGCTGCCGGTCCAGGCCGATGGCACGCCGCTATGCGCCCTGAAAGAGTTCCGGGCGAACCCGAACGCCTGGGTCAAACTCTGGAAACATCACGCCGCCCAGCCCGAGGCCGACCTCATCAACCAGACCGCCCGGCAGTTGGACGAGGCGTGGCCGACGCGGTACGGCGGAAGGATCTCGAGCGAGTGGTTCTTCCCGAAGGCCCTCCAGATTCTCGACGAGGCCCCCGAGGTGTACCGGGCGGCCGACCGTCTCATCGAGGCCGCCGACTGGATCATCTGGCAACTCACCGGCCGCGAGACCCGCAACCTCTGCACCGCCGGGTACAAGGCCATCTGGTCGAAGCGCGACGGGTTTCCGAGACGCGAGTTCTTTGCGGCCCTGTCGCCCGATTTCGCCGACGTGGTCGACGCCAAGATGTCGCGCCAGGTCATCGCCCTGGGCTCGCGCGCGGGCGAACTGACCGAGAAGATGGCCAAACGCCTGGGCCTGGCCCCCGGCACCGCCGTGGCCGCCGGCAACGTCGACGCCCACGTCGCCGTGCCCGCCTGCACCGTCACGGGCCCCGGCAAGATGGTCATGATTATGGGCACGAGCATCTGCCACATGGTCTGCGGCACGGAGGAGAAACACGTTCCGGGCCAGTGCGGCGTGGTGGAGGACGGCATTCTGCCGGGGCTGTACGGGTTCGAGGCGGGGCAGTCGGCCGTCGGCGACATCTTCGCGTGGTTTGCCCGCACATGCGTCCCGGCCGAGTACGCCGCCGAGGCGAAGAAGAAGAAGGTGAGCGTCCACGACCTCCTGACCCGCAAGGCCGCCGCCTACCGGCCCGGCCAGACGGGCCTCGTGGCACTGGACTGGTGGAACGGTAACCGCAGCGTCCTGGTGGACGCCGACCTGACGGGCCTGATGCTCGGCATGCACCTGGGCACGCGGCCCGAGGAGATGTACCGGGCGCTGATCGAGGCCACGGCGTTCGGCACGTACAAGATCATCCGCACGTTCGAGCAGCACGGCGTGGCCGTCGACGAAATCTACTGCTGCGGCGGCTTGCCCGAGCGGAACGACCTCTTGATGCAGATCTACTCCGACGTGACCGGCCGCGAGTTCAAGATCGCCCGCAGCGCCCAGACCTGCGCGCTGGGCAGCGCCATGCACGCGGCCGTCGCCGCGGGACGGGCCGCCGGCGGGTACGACACCATCCACGAGGCCGCCCAGCGGATGGCCGGTATCCGCGCCAAGACCTACAAGCCCGATGCCGCCGCCCACGCCGTCTACGAGAAGATCTACGCCGAGTACGACGCCCTGCACGACACCTTCGGCCGCGGTGCCAACGACGTCATGAAACGCCTCAAGGCCATGAAGGGGGTCGAGTAAAATCGCCGTCTCCGCGGACGGCGTTCGGCGGTTCAAGACCTGCGGGCGGGTGGGGGCGGGGCATCGGATGCTATACGACAAGAAGTACTTCCAGGGCCGACGGTCCTTCTTCTACAGCATGGGCGGCTACCGGGACGTCGGGTTGTATTTCGACCGGCTGGCCCGCTGGTTCAGGCCGCACGCCCCGAGCGGGCCGCTGCTGGACGTTGGGTGCGCTTGCGGATTCCTCCTGTCGCGGTTCAACGACGGCCGGACGCTGTGTGGCTGCGACGTGTCGCAGTGGGCCATCGATGAGGCAACCCGGCGCCTGCCCAAGGCCCGCTTCGCCGTCATCGACGACGACGGCCGCCTGCCCTACCCCGACGGCCAGTTCCGCACGGTGCTGTGCACCGACGTGCTCGAACACGTGGCGGGAGAGGCGCAGACGCGGATGCTGTCGGAGTTCGCCCGGGTTCTGGCGCCCGGCGGGCAGGTGTGCATCACCACGCCCAATCTCAACCGGTTCCGCCGGTGGGTCTACCGGCGGGCCGACCGCATGGAAGCCCACGTCGGCATGCGCCACCTGCGGGACTGGCGTCGGGAGTTCGGCCGGCACGGCCTGGGGATTACCCGGCACTGGACGTACCTGCACGCGTTTCTTCCCGGCCGGTTCGGCAGCCCCTGGCTGCCCGAATGCGCCCTCGTCGCCCGCCGAGGCGAGGCGGCACGAGACTGAGATTCCAGGTCCCCGGCCTCAGATTTCACATCCGCGAGCCCTCGCCGCCATTCGCCGGCCCCGGCGTCCACTGCCTGACCGCGCCAGGTTCTTCCCACGGCGGCGCCGCAGTGGTACACTCGTTGGGCATGGACGGCGGCCGGGTGCCCGCGCGGGCCGAGGCCGGTGATGGGCCTTAGGCGCATGGGGAGAGCGACGTGCTCGAAGAACTCAAGGCCGAAGTCTGCTGGGCCAACCAGCAACTGCCGAAACTGGGCTTGGTGTCGTGGACCAGCGGCAACGTGTGCGGCCGCGACCTGGAGACGGGCCTGGTGGTCGTCAAGCCGTCCGGCGTCCTCTTCGACGAGATGACGCCCGACATGATGCCGGTGGTGCGGCTCGACGGCACGCTGGTCGAGGGCACGCTCAGGCCCAGCGTCGACACGGCCACGGCCCTGTACATTCTGGAGCACCTGACCGAGGTGCACGCGGTCATCCACACGCACTCGGCGTACGCGTCGAGTTTCGCGGCCCTGGGCCAGGGCATCCCGGTGTACCTGACGGAACATGGCGACGCGTTCGGCATCCCGATTCCGTGCGGCGGGTACGCCAAGATCGGCGGCATCGAGGTCGGCCGGGAGGCCGTGCGGGTGCTGCAAGAGATCCGCCTCCAGTGCCCGGCCGTGCTGATGCAGAACCACGGTGTCTTCGCGGTGGGCGTGCACCCGCGGGGGGCGCTGAAGGCCGCCGTCGTCGTCGAAGACATCGCCCGGACCGTGCACCTGGCGATGGTCAAGGGCGACCCGATTCCGATTCCGCCCGAGGAGGCCCAGCGCCTGTACGACGTCTACCACACGAAATACGGCCAGAAGGCCGGCGGAGGATTCCAGTAATTGTAGATTGAAGATTGCAGATTTCAGATTGCCTGTTGCCGAACGACCGGACGGCTATCCGGCATACGTCGTTCGCATTCTGCACTCTGCAATCTGAAATCTGCAATCTGAAATCCATAGCGGAGGACCCCGACATGGCGGGCAGCGAGTTCCGGACCGAGAAAGACACCCTGGGCGACGTCCAAGTGCCTGCCGGCGCCTACTGGGGCGCCCAGACGCAGCGGGCCATCGAGAACTTCCCCGTCTCGGGCCTGCGGGCCCATCCGACGATGGTCCGCGCGTACGTCGCCGTGAAACTCGCGGCCGCGCGCACCAACCAGGAACTCGGGAAACTCGACGCCCTCAGCGCCGAGATGATCGAGAACGCCTGCCTGGAGGTCCTGGACGAGGGCAAACTCCTCGACCAGTGGGTCGTCGACGTCTTCCAGGCCGGGGCCGGCACCAGTTTCAACATGAACACCAACGAGGTCATCGCCAACCGGGCCAACCAGATTCTCGAGGCCCCTCTGGGGACGTACAACCTCATCCACCCCAACGACCACGTCAACATGAGCCAGTCGACCAACGACACGTTCCCGACGGCCATGCAGGTGGCCGCGCTGCTGCTCGGGGCCGACCTCGAGAAGGCCCTCGCCGGGCTGGCCGACGCCCTGGCCGAGAAGGGCCGGCACTTCGACAACGTCATCAAGAGCGGCCGCACGCACCTCCAGGACGCCGTGCCCGTGCGGCTGGGTCAGGAATTCACGGCGTACGCCCTGGCGATTCGCCGCGCAGCAACGGCGCTCGGCCAGGCGCTGGACGCCTGCAAGGAACTGCCCCTCGGCGGGTCGGCCGCCGGCACCGGTCTGAACACGCACCCGGAGTACGCGCCGAAGGTGGTCGCGCACCTGGCGGAGATTACGGGCCTCGACCTGCGTCCGGCGGAGGACCTGCGGCTGGCCATGCAGTCGATGGCGCCGATGGCCGGCGTCAGCGCCGCCCTCAGGAACCTCGCCCTGGAACTCATGCGGATCGCCAACGACCTGCGCCTGCTGGCCAGCGGACCGCGGACCGGCCTGGCCGAAATCCAACTCCCCGCCGTCCAACCCGGCTCCAGCATCATGCCCGGCAAGGTCAACCCCAGCATGGCCGAGTGCCTCAACATGATCGCCATGCAGACCATCGGCAACGACACGGCCACGGCCCTGGCCGTCCAGGCCGGGCAACTGGAACTCAACGTCTTCATGCCCGTCATCGCCCACAACGTCCTGGGCAGCATGAGCATCCTGAAGAACTTCCTGCCGGTGTTCACCGAGCGGTCGGTGCGCGGCATCCTGGCCATCGGCGACCGGTGTCAGCAGTACTTCGAGTCGTCGGTTGGCCTGGCCACGCTGCTGAACCAGTACATCGGTTATGCCAAAGCCGCCGAGGTGGCCAAGGAATCGGTCACCACCGGCAAGACCCTGCGCGAACTCATCCTCGAAAAGGGCCTGATGACGGCCGAGCAACTCGAGGCCGCCCTCGACCCCAAGCGCGTGACCGAGCCGAACGATCCGAAAGGGGGCGAGGAATGATGGTCCGCGAGAGCGCCTTCGAGGGTCAGTTCTATCCGAAGGACCGGGAGGCGTGCCTGCGGGAGATCGCGGCCATGGCGCCGCCGGCCGAGGTCGAGGGCCTGCCCGACCGGCCCGTCGCCGGCATCGTGCCGCACGCCGGGTGGGCGTTCTCGGGCCCCACCGCCCTGGCGGTCATCAGGACCATCGCCGACCGCCGCACGCCGGCCACGTTCGTCATCTTTGGCGCGGCGCACCGGCGGGTGCGCGGCAACGCGGTGTTTGCGTCGGGCGGCTGGCAGACGCCGCTGGGTCTCACCAAGGTCGACGAGCGCCTGGCCAGGGAGATTCTGGCCCGGGCGGGCGACCTGGCGGCCGCCGACCCGGCGGCCCACGAGGACGAGCACAGCATCGAGGTCCAACTGCCGCTCATTCAGCACCTGGTGCCCGACGCGCGGATCGTGCCCATTCTGGTGCCGCCCGGCCCGCAGGCCGTCGCCCTGGGCCGCGCGGTCGGCCAGGCCATCGGCGACCTGGCGGCCGACGTCGTGTGCCTCGGCTCGACGGACCTGACGCATTACGGGCCGGCGTACGACTTCACGCCCAAGGGCATCGGCGCCGCCGCCGTCCGGTGGGTCCGCGACGAGAACGACCGGCGGATGCTCGACCTGATGGTCCGCCTGGACGCCGAAGCCATCGTGCCGGAGGCCCAGCAGCACCAGAACGCGTGCGGCAGCGGCGCCGTCGCCGCCATGCTTGCCGCGGCACGCCTGATGGGGGCGGCGCGCGGCGTCGTCGTCCAGTACACGACCAGTTACGACGTCATGCGCGAGAAGATGGGCCGCTCCGACACGGACGCCGTCGTCGGGTACGCCGGCGTGGTGTTCTGACGCGGCCGCGGCACGTGCCGGGCCGAGGACCCACTTTCGCATTCGTCATTAGGCATTCGTCACTGGGTGCATTCTCTTGACACCTTCGCGGCAGAGCCTTACCTTTGTGCCGCTCTGGCCGCTCTGAGGGTTCGGCCGGTCACGGGGGACCGCGCATGTCGTGGCCTAATCGCATTACCGTTCTCAGGCTGCTGCTCGTCACGCCGTTCATCCTGCTGCTGCTCCAGGCCAAGGAGCACTGGGGATACCGGTACGGGGCGCTGGCGCTGGTGGTGGCGATGGGCATCGCCGACGCGGCCGACGGCATCGTGGCCCGGCGGACGGGGGCGGTCACGAAGATCGGCTCGATTCTCGACCCGGTGGCCGACTACGCCCTCATGATCAGCGCGCTGGTCACGATGACCATTCCCGGCATCCTGTCGGACGACCCCGAGATTCGCCTGCCTTACTGGGTCAGCGTCACGCTGGTGTCGCGGGCCCTGTTCATGCTGGTGGGCATGGTCGTCGTGTTCCTGTTATCCGGGTTCTTCCAGGGCCTGCCCAGCGCCACGGGCAAGGCGGCCACGGTCATGCAGTTTGTGACGGTGGCGATGATGTGCGCCTCGCCCGACCTGGCGGCCCTGCCGGGCGGGGCCGCGTGGTACGTCCTTTACGGCGTCTGGGGCGTGACGGTGGCGCTGGGCGTGGTGTCGTGGCTGGGCTACATCCGGACGGGCTCGAAGTTGCTGGCAGCCGGCGGTCACGCGGAGTAACGGGGCCCGGGGGGCGGGAAAAACGGCGCTTTTTTGCGGGGTGTCGCGCAAGGCGCCGCCGAACACCTTCCGCCAAGGCCCGGCTGTAACCCACGTGTTGACAAGGGTTTAGGGCAATTCCGCCAGCGCGCCGTCCTCCCGCATTTGCCAATCCTCCCTCTATCCGTATGCTCTATCGCAGGCGGGTATCGCGGCAAAAGGAGAGTCCCCGCCCACGGGAACCAGGAGGTCCGATGCCCCAGCGAGCCAGGATTCTAGCCGTCGTCCCCGACGAGGCCCCCGCGCAGCATTTCGTCGGCCGACTCGAGGCCCTCGAGGCCAGTGTGCACACGGCCTCGGACTGCCTCGTGGCCATGGCCATCGTCAAGTCCGAGGATCTCGACCTGATCGTCCTCGCGGCGTGTCCGGGCCAGTTCGACCTGGCCGACACCGCCCGGATCCTCAAGAGCCTGCGGACCGACCGGTACGTCCCCGTCCTGGCCGTCATCGGCAAGGGGCTGGCGCCCGGGCGGCGCCAGGCGATTCTCGAGGCCGGCGTCGACGAACTCGTGTACGACAACGTCGACGACGAGACGCTCCAGTATCGCCTGCACGCCATCCTTCGCCTCAAGAGCGTTTACGACCAACTGCACGAGGTGCGGGGCGAACTCGACAAGACCCTCGCCCGCGAGACGGCCCTCCTGAAGCAACTCCGCGAGGACAACCGCGAACTGAAGGTCCGCAGCATCACCGACGGCCTGACGGCCCTCTACAACTACCGGTACCTCATGGAGTGGATGAAGACCGAGTTTAAGATCAGCCGCCGCTACGGGCACGAACTGTCGATGATCATCGTCGACCTCGACCACTTCAAGAACGCCAACGACCGGCACGGGCACCCCTTCGGCGACTACGTGCTGAAGGAAGTGGCGGTCATCCTGAAACGGTGCGCCCGCGAGTCGGACCTGGTGGCCCGCTACGCCGGCGACGAGTTCGCCCTGGTCTGCCCGCGCACCGGACACAAAGAGGTCCAGGCCCTGGCGAAACGTATCCTCGCCACCTGCCGCAAACACAAGTTCCTCGCCAAGGATGAGCGGGTCCCCATCGCCCTCAGCCTCGGCACCGCCACCTATCCCGAGGACCCGGAAATCGTCTCGCCGGAACTGCTCGTCTTCCTGGCCGACCAGGCCCTCTATCACAGCAAACGCCAGGGACGCGACAGCGCCACGTCGTGGCACGAAATCGACCCCGAAACCCGCGTGGCCATCCGACGGGAACTGCGCGGACCCGACAACCCCCTCCTGACGGACGACGCCAGGAGTCGTCTGGAACTTGCCGTAGCGGCTCGCCTGGTTGGCACGGTCGCGGAGCCGACCTCCCTCCGCCTCAACCACGCCCAGCCTCCGTCCGAGCCGTAATGACACGCGAGGATGGCCTGCCGGTCACTCCAACTCCCGGACCGGCTGGCCATCCTCCAGGAGCCGCTCCAGCGGACACCCCGCGCACTGGGGCGCCCGTTTTTTGCAGTGCCCCTTGCCCACCGCCACCATCAGCGCGTGGTACTCCTTCAGCAGGGCCACGTCGTCGGGCAACGACCCCTGCATGAGCGACTGAAGGTCGTCGTACCCGGCGTCCAGGTCGATCATACCGTGCCGGTACAGGATGCGGGCCGTGTAGGCGTCGACGACGAACACGGGCCTGTCGGCCGCGTAGAGGACCATCGAATCGGCCGTCTCGGGTCCGATGCCCGTCACGCCCAGGACGGTCTCGCGGAGGCTTGCCGTCGGCAGCGCGAACAGGGCCTCCAGGTCGCCGCCGAACCGCTGGGCCAGCAGGTGGATGAAGTTCTTCAGGCGCCTGGCCTTGATGCGAAAGTACCCGGCGGGCCGGATGACCTCGCCCAGCCGGTCGGGGTCGACGGCCTCCAGGGCCGCCGCCTCCAGCAGGCCCTCGCGCTTGAGGTTGGCGATGGCCCGCTCGACGTTCTTCCAGTTGGTGTTCTGCGTCAGGATGGCGCCGACGACGACCTCGAAGGGCGTCTCGGCCGGCCACCAGCCCTGCGGTCCGAGCGCCTCGAACATGGCCTCGTAGAACGCCCGGATCTTCTCGTGGGTGGTCATCATCGGGTCCTCGGGTTCGCCCACCGCGCACTCGCCGTTGTGGCGTGGTAGTATCAGTGGTTCGCGACCGCCGTGCAATGCGAAATCCGGAACCCACAATCGGCGATTGATTTTCCCGCCCGCCCTGTTACATTCCCGCCATGCCACGACGCCGACGCACTCCGAGACCCAGGCTGATCCCCGACGAGGCCCCCGGCCGGCTGTTTCTGGACCCCGGTGCGCGGCGTCCGCTGCCGAGCCTGGTGTTTCTGTCGCCGCTGCTGGCGTTCTACGCCTTCGGCCTCATCTGGGTCCGGCCCGACCTGGCCGCCCGGGCCGACCTGCTCGTGCGGCAGGCGGTCGAGCCGCTCGGTCTGACGGGCATTCTGGCGCCCACGTGGCTGGTCGTGCTCGTGCTCGTGGCGTGGCACCTGCTGCGGCGCGACCCGATGCGCGTCCCGCTGGGCCTGCTCGGCCGCATGACCGTCGAGACGCTCGTCCTGGCCGTGCCGTTGTTCGCCATCCTGGGCGTTGCGTACGTCGTTTTTCACGTCGCGCTGTCGCTGGCCATGCCGGGGTCCCGCGCGGCGTCCACGGGCTGGCTGGCGGTGGCGATGACGAGTATCGGCGCGGGCATCTACGAGGAACTCCTCTTCCGCCTGCTGATGGTGGGCGGCACGCTATGGCTGGCGCGGAAGGTCTTCCGGTGGGACTCCGCGGGGCTGGTGGTCGCCGTGGTCCTGATTTCGGCGGGCATCTTTGCCGGCGCCCACACGCTGGACGACCCGACGCGGTTCGCGTGGGACTCGTTCCTGTTCCGGACGGCGGCCGGCACGTACCTGGGCTACGTGTTCGCCCGGCGTGGGTTCGGTATCGCGGCCGGCGTCCACATGGTCTTCGACCTGGCCGTCAAACTGGCCATCGTCTCGCGCCACGTCGCCGCGCCGTAAGCGCCGCCCGGGCTGCGCAACGCCAGGTGCCGCACGACCGGCCCTGACCCCCGTTCGTCCCCCAGCCCCAGAATCCGAAGCCGCCCCAGCGGGGGTACGATGTCTGGGGCGCTTTCCGGCTCCCATCGAGGCCCATGCTTGCAGACCGCTACGTTGCAGGCTATAATGCCTCGGTGAGACGAGGGAGGGGACACGGCACCATGGTGGCCAAGGAAGCAGCGAAACACGTCATCGACGCCATGCCGGATGATGCCAGTATGGACGACATCATCCATGCCCTGTACGTGCGGGCCAAGTTCGAACACGGCGAGCGCGAGATCCGCGAGGGCCGGGGCGTGCCCCACGAGCAGGCCAAGGAGCAGCTCCGGAAATGGCTCAGTTGATCTGGGCTCCGGCGGCCCTCAAGGACGTCGAGGCCATTGCCGAATACGTAGCACGGGATTCAGCCGACCGGGCAGCCCTGCTCGTGGTGCGGCTCATCGAGGCCACGGATCGCCTCGCCCAGTTCCCCGATTCCGGGCGTGTGATTCCCGAAGTCTCCGATCCCCATTGCCGCGAGGTTCTCGTGGGCAACTACCGCGTCATGTACCGGCTCGAAGGCCCGCAGGTCTGGATCACGGGCATCGTGCACGGCGCCCGGGACTGGCACCCCTGAGCAACCGTTGGGGCGCAACCCATGGCCGCCGAGCCGGGCGCCGTGGTCTTGGCGGCCCTGGGCCCCGCGTCCACCGTCACGGCGGCGTCACCTCGCCCGTGGGGTCCCACAGGTCTTCCCACGACTGGCCGTCCTTCCACAGGAAGACCTGGCCCTTGATGAGGCGGCAGTTCCGGTCGATGCCGGCGATGGCAGCCATGGCGGCGTCGGTCAGCGGCTCGGACACGGTGCATCGCAGGTTTGCCAGGTACTCGCGGCGATGGATGGAGAACGGAATCGGCACCTGCCCGCGCTGCGCTGCCCACCGCACGCACACCACCGCCGGATGAACGTTCAGCCGCCGGGCGATGCCCACGATGACGGGGTCCTCGATGTCCACCGTGTCGGCCTCGGTCTTGTCGCGGTCGGGCCGGGTGGGCGAGCCGATGGGGCAGAACCCGATCGGCACCATCCCCTGCTCCATCACGAACCGGAAGAGGTCCGGCTGCTGGAAGTGCGGGTGCAACTCCATCTCGTTGCAGGCCGGCCGGATGCGGGCGTCGCCCAGCACGAGCCGAAGTTTCGGCACCGTCATGTTGCTCGTCCCGATGTGCCGCACGAGGCCCGTCTCCACCAGCCGTTCCATCTGGCGCCACGTCTTCATGAAGTGGGCGTGGATGTACGGTTTGGCGTCGGGGCTGCGGCTGCCGACGTCGCACCCCGGGGCGTGGTAATTGGGCAGCGGCCAGTGCACCAGGTACAGGTCCAGGTACTCCAGACCCAGGTCCTTCAGCGACTGCTCGCACGACGGGATGACGTCTCCGTCGCCGTGCTTGTCGTTCCACAGTTTCGAGGTCACCCACAGGTCTTCGCGCCGCACGCCTCCCGCCAGGATGGCGCCCAGCGCCTGGCCGATCTCGCGCTCGTTCTCGTAGACCGACGCGCAGTCGATATGCCGGTACCCCACGGAGACGGCGCCTTGGACGGCTTGGGCGATGTCCTCGGCCGAGAACCGGTCCGAGCCGAACGTGCCCAGGCCGATGGCGGGCATTGTCGCCCCCGTATGGAGGGTCCGCCGGGGCACCCGGTTCGGGTCGACGCCGTCCTCGGCCATGCCGAACGCATCCGCCTTCTCGCTGCCCATAATACGCCCCTTCCTTTTCCTATGACGCTACGTCACCACTTCATGCCGCCTGGCGGCCTTCCGGAAACGGTTTGTGTTGTAGGGGCACGACATGTCGTGCCCCTACGGGCACGCGTCAGGCCCAATCGCGGCGGCTATTCTAACCGGCCCCCGCGCCACGGCAAGCCGGAACCGGCACCGCCAAACGGGGAGTCGCGTGTTTGCGCGGCGGGTCCCCGTACCCGCCGCGCTCCCCGCAAGGTGCCGCCTTGGCGCGGTGGGTGCGGGGACCCACCGCGCACAGTGTAGGGCGGGGCGTGCCCCGCCGTCCTTGTGGAGCATTTACACGGGCGCCCTCAGCCGGTACACTCCCCGGGCCCAACGCCAGCCTTCCGGGACCGGGCACCGAACACGGAGACCCGTTGCCATGCCATCACGCGGCCAACCCCCGCGCCGTTTGCTCGTCGCAGGCCTGCTCCTGGCCGCCCTGCTGGCCGCCGCGGCCGCCGCGGCCGACCAGCCCCAGTGGGGCGAGCGGCACTCGCGCAACATGATCTCCGACGAGACCGGCCTGCCCGAGACGTTCGACCCGGCCACCGGCGCCAACATCAAGTGGAAAGCCAGGATCGGCAACGAGACGTACGGCACCCCCGTCATCGCCGGCGGCAGGGTCTTCATCGGCACCAACCACGGCAATCCCCGCGACGCGCGGCACCAGGGCGATTACGGCGTCCTGATGTGCCTCGACATCCACGGCCAGGCCAACGGCAACGACGGCCCCTACCTGGATGAGGGCAAGCACATGGTCATGCGGGGCGGGGCCGCGATGGCGGTCACCCCCGTCGACGCCGACATCCTCTGGGTGTTCGACCTCGTGAGCGGGGTGGGCATCCACACGCACGACGCCTCCCACTGCTCGATCCTCGTGGACGGGCCGTTCGTGTACCTTAACACCTCGAACGGCGTGGACAGCACGCACCGCAAGATAATCACCCCGGACGCCCCCGCCCTGATCGTGCTCGACAAGGCCACCGGCCGGCTCGTGGCCCGCGACGCCGAACACATGGGCCCGCGGACGTTCCACTGCACGTGGTCCTCGCCGGCGATGGGCGAGGTGAACGGGCAGCGGCAGGTCTTCTTCGGCGGACCGGACGGCGTCTGCTACGCCTTCGAGGCCCTCGCGGCCCTGCCCCCGCCCGGCGAGGTCCGGACACTGAAATGCGTCTGGCGGTTCGACTGCGACCCCACCGCCCCGAAGGAAGACATCCACCGCGTCATGCCGAACCGCCGCGACAGCCCCAGCAACATCAAGGGCATGCCCGTCTTCTACCGCAACCGCGTGTACGTGGCCGCCGGCGGCGACATCTGGTGGGGCAAGCGGCAGGCCTGGATCAAGTGCATCGACGCCACGAAGACCGGCGACGTCACCGAGGGCGGCCAGGTCTGGTCCTATCCCGTCAGCAGCCACTGCTGTGCCACGCCCAGCATCTCGAGCGGTCTGCTCTTCGTGTCGGACTGCGGCAAGACGGTCCACTGCCTCGACGCCGAGACGGGCAAGCCGTACTGGACCCACAAGACCCGGGGCGAGATGTGGGGCTCGACCCTGGTGGCCGACGGCAAGGTCTACGTCGGCACCCGGCGGCGGGATTTCTGGATCCTCGCCGCCGACAAGGAGAAGCGGGTCCTCAGTTCGGTCGACCTGGACAGCGCGGTGTGCAGCACGCCCGTCGCGGCCAACGGCGTCCTCTACGTCACCACCCAGTCGTACCTGTACGCCCTGCATCAGACGGCCAAGTAGAGGTTGACTAAGGGCAGGTAAGGTTGCAGTAAGAGAAGAACCTCTGCGGTCTCTCCGTTATCTCTGCGGCCTCTGCGTTAAAACCTCCGGCCGAGGATCTCTTAAGCGCATAACGCTCTACCCCGCGCCGAAGAGCCGGCCGATGACTTCCGCCAGGGGCGGCACGAAGAGGATGAGGCCGACGACCACCGCCCCCAAGGCCGCTATCAGCACCGCCGCCGCCGCCACGTCCTTGGCGATCTTGACGACCGGGTGACGCTGCGGCGCCAGCGCGTTCGCCAGCACCTCCAGGCCCGTGTTGAACGTCTCGGCCACCCACACCAGGACGATCGCGATCACCAGGTCGCACCACTCGCCCACCGCGAACGGCCGGACGAAGACGTGCAGCGCCCCGGCCAGCACCAGCGCCAGCACCGTCGTCACGGCGTGGAGCCAGGCGTTGTGCTGGCTGCGCAGAACGAACCAGATGCCCATGGCAGCATGGCGGAAACTGCGAATCCGCCCCACCACCGTGAACGGCGACGGGTACAGCAGGTCGGTGTCGAGCCGCGGGGTCTCGCGGCGTCGCTCGGGATGCTCGCCGTCGGATGGCACCGTTACGCGTCCTCCGCCCCCCGCAGTTCGTCGAGTCGTTTCGCCATGCGGGCCCGCTTGTCGGCCGGCAGGTCCTTCTCGCCCAGCACCCGCCGCACGCCGTCCTCGAACACCGGCCGCGCGAACGCCGTCGTAAAGTACCGGTCGGGCCGGGC
>Ga0307380_10003022_pt1 | contig 23559 bp, 15 predicted proteins | sample UN3MG_FD_202239 | JGI IMG/M metagenome (GOLD analysis project Ga0307380, IMG submission 202239) | Soil microbial communities from Risofladan, Vaasa, Finland - UN-3 | ecosystem: Environmental > Terrestrial > Soil > Coastal area > Acid sulfate soil | place: Finland: Risofladan, Vaasa | collected... | reverse complement strand
TGATCTTCTCGCTAACCATCATCAGTATAACTCAATTCAACGACAACAATGCCAACGGAGTTGGACTAATGCTTCTTACCTTCCTCGCAAATCTCGTCTGGTGCCTTATTCGCGCTGCTTTAATCGTCTTAGCCTATATATGCTTAGCTTTAGAAGTAATTATGACTTCAGCGATCTTTTTGGCACTGGGATGTGTTTTTACTTTATTAACATTATTTAACAATATATCCAGTGATTGGGGGATAAACTGGGTTATTCCATATGGTGTGAATACTAAAATCGCCTTTTTAGATATTACAATGGAAGGAAATAGGTTTATGGTAGAAGTTTGGATCAATTGGATTTATTGGAAGTTCTTCGATATGTTTTTCCCCATTCCTATCATGGATTTCGATATGGACACCATAATAGGAAAACCATCTAAAGAACCTTCTCCCCCTTCGCTTCACTGTGGTTATGAACAAATCGGTGGTGAAAATTCTACAATATTTAACTTCAAAACATTATATAAGGATGAGAATGGTAATGAACCAGAATATGTGAAGCTTAATTTAATGGACACTAATGGAGAGTACACATCTTATACGATGGTTAATCGAACAGAAATCTTTAATGAATCTTTGATCCTAACAGGAATTGAATACAACATTACTCTGGATTTTAAGCAAAAAGAACCAGGACAATACTTTTATTATTTCGAAACTAAAGAGATATCCGACCTTGATTATACTTCAAGATGGCCAGTCGATTACTATTGTGAACCAGGACCTTTCATTTCTATCGATGGGACACCTGAGAAATATAAACCATACTTCCTATTTTCTGAAGTTGACCAACGCTCGAAATTTGAACTAGAATGTATCAATTTCACAGTAATGGGGGGAAATTTTACAGATAATTTACTTCCCAATCAAGTCTACTTTAACATTCTATGGATAAATGGTTCAGTTCAATCCTTTCCAATGGAGATTATTGATTCTTACATTATACAAGGGAGTGAAGTTCCTGATGTATCTCTTTTGACTTACTCTGTTAGTATAAATATATCTAAATATATCGATATTGAAGCACCTCTTTCTCTCCGCTTCTTTTACTCCGCAGAATTAGATAACGGCGAAACGACAATTTATTTTGATTCACAGTTAGAAAGTGAAAATGTAGAGAATTTGGATGGTTTCAAGAAAAAATGGTTCTTAGGGCCCACGATAATACCAGAAAAAACCACAGGACCTCCCCAAATTATAGGGTGGAAAGTTGAAGAAGTTCTATCTGATACAATATATGATAGTAGAACAAACTCATTATCCATAATTGGACCAACTATAGATGAACATGTGTTAAGATTCTGGGTATATGTCTCAGATCCTGATGGAAGCCACGAAGATCATCAAATGAACGGTTTTGAGTTTCAACCTAAACTGAAATTAACTAACTTAAATAATCCCTTAAATCAGGAGACTATTATTCCTTTGGCATGGGCGGGAAACGAATACGAACCTTATCTCGGAGTAGATGCGTACTTTGTTGATCTTCTCCCATCTGGTAGTTTTACTTACGATCACGAAAATTTTACTGATTGTGATTTTAATCCTGGAGCTTGGACTTTTAGCTACATAGTAAGCGATTCTAGCCAAAATACTGAAACCAAATTAGCTAAGATCGGATCGAAACCTCTAAAGATTTGGAGCATTGGTCGCCTTTCTAATGTATGGTTTACTGCAATGAATGGATACAATTCAGCGGGATTTTTGCTTGATAACATAATTCCAGGTGCAGGACTTATAAGCTCAATAGGAATGACGATCGCTTACAGTCTCGCGGGTTTACTTTCACTAATGGGAGAAAAATGTAAAACGGTTGCAAGATTTATAGCGATTGGTATTGCAATATATGACCTTGTTAGTACTTTCTCAAGCTGGATTGGATTGTGTTTTACTGAGGATACAGGAACTCTACTTGGATTAGCTCTTAGTTGTATAATGACTTCTGCAGGTATTGCTTTAGCTCACAAAATAGGGACAATAAATTCAAAAATTTTTAATTTTAAGAATTTATTTTTAATGAAAAAAATTACCTATTACACATTTTTGATTAATTTAATCCTCACAATATATTGTAATCCTACTGTATTGATTAATGGCAAAGTTATGCCACCTTTTATATTACTAGGTTCTGGAGATGAATTCGATTGGGACGCTCCAGGTGAGGATTTTTTACGAAGTGCTCCAATTAATGTCTTAACATTTTTTATTTCTATAATGGGTTTAGGCGCAATACTCAATATAGCTAGTATCAAAACTGTGCCAGCTTTCGGAATGACTAATGATAAAATGGCATTTGGAAGTGTAAGTTGTCCTGTCCTTCAAATTACAAAATATCACACAATTATCAAGTTAGTTTTTTCTGCTATGTGTTTTATTACTTTTATGATAAAAACTGGTATGTTCCATATTATTGGAGATATAACTACAAAAAGTCTAATATTATGAGGATAGAGAAAAATGTGTAAGAAAATAAAACCAAAAAATTTGAATAAGTTTTTCTTGTTTTTGACGCTGTTGGTTATAAGTTTTAGTATTGTTTCTGCAGACAGTAAAGCATTTAAAAACTCTCCGTATGGACCTAACTCTGAGACACCAGATAAACCTGAAGTATATAAATTTAAGGATAGACCCACTGGAGCCTTTTTGTTAAGTCATTATAGTACGCATGACTGGATAGCAGATGCTGCCCTAAGATTATTACAAAGTGAATCTCCATCAGGGAGTGCAGATTGGAGTTGGTTGTTATATGATGTTCTTAATACTGACCCTAAATGGATTAGTAGCTATGGCAACGGTATTACACATAATACAATAAGAAGTTATATGTCGTTTCTATTCGCAACTCAAATGCCTGATATGGATCCAAAAAAAGAAACTAAACTTAGACCTCATAAACATCCACAATATATAGATCTAAGAAAATATGAAGGTGAAGTAGTCGGTAATTATAAAGAAGGCTCAGGTGTATGGGTTGGTAAGTGGTATCACCAAACTTTTCATTGGAAAGCAATATCTGATGATTCAGGACATTATATTTTTATCCCGAAGATTGCAGACGGATCCTCATCTCAAAAAGCACCCTGGTATGCTTGGAAAGCTTCAGAAATTGCAATACGCTGTTTAACGCATAAAGAGCAAAATAAAAATGGAGATTACGAGAGTTGGGCAAAACCAGAAGCTGCTGCTGCTTGGTTAGGTGTTATGACACATTTTATTGCAGATTTAGCTTGCTCACCACATCTAATCCAATTAAAAGAAGGTTACTACCCTGAAAATCCCGATTATCATAGTTGGTTTGAAGATCAAATCTCAAAATTTACAAATTGGGATGATTCTTTAGCTGGTCCTAAAGGTTTTCATTCAAGAACTAATTTCTTTAACATTGATATGAGTATAATAGGAGAGGATGTTAATAGTATTATGCCAATTCCCCCTCACACAGCAGCAATTCTAACTGCAACATATTCAATAGTGAAGAGTTATGGACATCTTGATGAACGAGGCTTATTTGTAAAAAATGGTGATACTATTCAGGAAAATATTATGGATACTTGGGATTGGGGTGAACCTGGAAAAGAAAGGAATAGTAATACTCCTATCATGGCTGGAGGTTTAACTTATAAAGAATATTATGATAGGGTAGAATATTTGCTTAACACTGCGGTTTATTATACTGCTGCAGCGATGAAATGGACAATAAACGAAGTTAAGAAGGAAAATAAAGGACGCCCTAATACTGATCAATGGGCAAAGTTGCCGTTTTATCTAGCTCATCCAGATAAAAATATACCTATTTACGATAAGGAGAAGCTAGATAATTCAGATGAATCAAATGAGGTTAGAAATGCATACAAAGATGCACAAATTTTCCTTTTAGCTGCTATGTTAACACCGATTTACGCAGTAATTGTTATTCCTGCAATCTGTTTTATCATATTTGAAAAACCTGTATTGCTGGTAATAGTTTAATCAATAACCATTTTTTTTATTTTTACAATACTCAACGAATTTTTGAGGTTCATAAACACCTAAATCGTTTTCTATTCCTTCAAGTCCTTCGATTGGCAAAATGCTGTTTTCCGCAAGTCTTAGCGTTTTCAATCTTTTTAAATTCTCCAAACCCTTAATTTCTTCTATTTTATTGCTTCGAAGATCTAGGAGTTCAAGGTTTTCTAATTTATCAAGGCCTTTGATTTCTGTAATTTGATTACCTTCTAGATATAACTCTTTAAGATTGATTAAGTAATCCAGTCCTTTAATTTCTTTAATATAACTCCTATATTTTTCAAGGGATTTGCGGTATTGTTCATTTTCGCATCCAATAATCTCTATAATTTCTCTATTTTCAGATAATAACATTCTTACATTCAGGAGAGATTCATATCCTTCTTTATCTATCATAAAACTATCTTTTGATAAATCCAATAATCTAAGATTCTTCAAACCATCAAGTCCTTTTATCTCATTTATCAAATAGTTATTAGATAATATCAGAACTTCTAAATCTGTTAGATTATTAAGCCCTTTAATTTCAGGGATATTTTGATTTTGAGATAGGTTTAATTCTCTTAAATTAGTAAGATTATCTAGATTCTTAATCTCTTCTAAGTTATTATGGTCTAAATTTAAAACCTCCAATTGAACCAAACTATCAAGCCCCTCAAGTTCGTTTATAATGTTTTCAGAGAGGTTTAAACTCCTTAAATTTTTCAAATTTTCTAAGTTTTTAATTTCTGATATGTTATTACCATTTAGGTTAAGATCTTTCAGATTGATTAGAGTTTCTAATCCTTTTAAATCATTGATATTATTAATATGGCCTTCTTCAGTGCCAGTTATCAATAAACTCGCTAGATTTTCTAAAGTATAGTAATCTATTAGTTCACAATCAAATAATCTTAATTTCTGTAAATTTGAAAATAGACTGAAAAATTTTGAGTTTATCTTATTATACGACATTTCGATTTCAATAGAAAAAACTCGATTATCTTTTATTACTAAACTATTGAAAATCCATTCTTTTTGTTTATATATGGTTTCTAAAGTGCATAAATGCCTTCCAAGCAATTCTAACGCCATTGCTTCTTTAGGAATTAAGTCATAGTTTACTAACTGCTTTAATCCTACAGTTTCTTCCATAAAATTTATTAAATCTTCGATATGCTCGGATTTTTTATCAATCAACGCGCCATATACTCCTAACAAAAATTCGGGGGAGGCAGCTCCTTCAAATATCTTAAGTAATTTCTTTTTACTTATGTCGTGAAAATCTCTATAGAGTATCCTTATTACTTTCGATTTCAAGATATCACTTGAATCAATAGTTAATAATTGCTCGAAATACTCAAAAACCTCGTCAACATCTAAATCCATCTCGCCTAATAACTCTACTGACCGCACCCGCAACTCCTCGTCGTTACTACTCTCAATAATCGTTTTTAAATAGACAACCGCCGGCAGCTTGTCTAACTCATTGCGTTGATACCTACGGTATATCTCGGTCGGATTTAAGTCGGACATCTACAATAATCTCTTATTTCCACTTCTTTTAAATATGTAGACCCCATCAACACACAAATTTATAACAATAATATTATAAAACGATATTTAAAGAAAAAACTGAGAAATTTTCTATATATATTTAATTTATTTAACCTAGATAAGTTAATATTAATGCTAATATTTCTCCTTGCTTGGTTAGTTTGTAATACTTCTCTTTTATGGGAATTTTTTCATCTAAGAAACCTCGTTGTTTTAAATAGTTAAAATGGTTATGATATCGCATCTTAATCTTTTTATCATGAGGATCCTCTTTTTGGATATGTCCTAAGATCTTCATAAGGCTAACCCATTCATTTTTAGAGGTTTCTGACAATTCTCTTATACCTTTCAATATCTTTTTTTTGTTTTCTTTAAGTAAATTTAAATCAATCGGATAGGATGGTACTTGTACAATTTCATAGCTATTTTCATTTTTTTTGTATGTCATCCCTTTTTTATTGAATTTTGCTATAAATTCAGGAATCGATTTAATATCCTCATAAATTAAATCATTTATAATATAATCTGAAGCACTTAAGTAAAAAATTTTAATTTTCTCAGGATAAAATGAACCTACATACATCGCAGCACTAGCAAATAGCTTATTCGCAGTTGAGATATTAATGAATATTTGAGAAACATCTTTTTCTAATTCTTTTTTGATGATTTTACAAAGTTCTTTTATCATGTCTTCCAATTTAGTAATATTTGTCTTAACAACAACAGGTGAACAAATTTTTGTACTTTCAAAATGTTCTTTAAGAGAATTTACAAAAGTTTCTGCAATCTCAATCATTTTTTTTGTAGATTGATTCGAATCTTCTAATCTTTTATAACTCTTCAAAAGATATATAACATTTGAAGTAAATTTGTTGACACCTTCAATAACTCGTTCATATTCAAATCCTACAGCACAGATTTGAATCCTACGATCATAATTAGACATTCTTTTACCTTCAATGATATTGATGAATATAATTGCTAGGTAAATTGGTAAGCATTTATATTTTACCATTCTTTTATTTTTTTGGAGGGCAGGTTGAGAGTTCAAGTAACTCACACTCTCTTTTCATTTAAATAATAATAAATAAAATAGTATGGTGATTTACTTGTCTGAAAATATAAAAAGATCTGCACTTGAGGATTTGATTGATTTTTTAATGTTTCGCCCCCAATCGGCTAAGTTTCTTCCCTCAGTCTTTAAAACGTATAAAGAAAATAAAACTCGGTTAAAACAGCTCGTTTTAGATGATGATCCAATTCTTATTCAAATTTGTCAAATTTTAAGCAATGAGTTAGTTGTAAAGGAAAAAAGATTCGAAGAAATTTTAAAGCTTTCAAGAGAGGAAGTAAGATTTAGGCTTAATTATTTAGTAGGAAAATATCCTGATAGTTTTTCAATTGATCGATTAGACAATGAAAGTTGGATTATTTATATTACAAAGGAGGGCTTAATAAATGTCTGATTCTCAAACAGTATTAACTCAATTCAGAAATGGGGAATTTAAGAAAAAAAGAATACCCTTAAATGCTCTAATTGGCCAACTCCCTAAATTTGGAATTGAAGTTTATATTGCAAAAATAAATGGTAATTTTACTAGTGAAATCCCTAAACAACATATTGCACGTTATGCATCTAATAAATATGAATTTGCATGTGCGGGATACATAATAGATGGAGAAGTATACCTTCTTGGTGTTGAACCCTTTACAACAAAAAGATTCATGAAACGTAAAACTAATTTCATAATAGAACCACAAAAAGATAAAAAACCCCTTATACCAGATTCAAAATCAAATTGTGATGCTATAGTTGAACTAGTTCTTAATGAAATCTTACGACAGTATAAAACCATAGGATATCAAGTAACTAGAACGTCTTCTAAGCGTCATAGTAAGGAATCTATGATTGATGCAACAAAACCAGTGTTTTCAAAAAAAAAAGGAGTATATTGGTTTCATGCCTATGAAGGATTTCTGATAAGGGTTAAAATAAATAAAGATAATTCGATTTTAGTTATTCTAGATACAATTTATCATGTATTAAGGACAACTTTTGACCAAAATATATCCTTTAAGACAATGATTAAAAATGATGGTGTATGGATGTCAACAAAACGGATGCCTCAAATAATTAGCGATTTTATGCTACCTATGAGAAAAGTGGATGGTAGAACACGTTTAAAAAAGGATTTAGAATTATTAATTAAAATTGACCTTAATCTAATTGGCATTGATGATTTAACACCTTTCATAACTGAAGATTTAATAAAACTAGAAGAACCTAATTTTATGTTTGGAAACAAAAAAAATATTAAGATTTCTGAAAATGAGGAATTAAGTACATTTCTATTGAATAATTTAAGAAGACATGGTATAAAAGCAGAAATATCCTCTCCTATTAAGATTCAGCCCATAGTAATGAGTCAATTAAATACAAAAGAGTATAATCTTCGAATTAATTCTGTTCTTAAGAAGTTAAAAGAAAGATATGAAGAACTTTTCCATAAACAGTTGAATACTCTTGAAATTATATATTTAAGAGAAACTGATGACCAAGTTGAAGAAGAATGCAATATCTTAAGAAAAAGATACCCTGAAGAGTTTGATTTAGTTCTAGGTATATTAAAAGGTCAAGCTTATAATCATGTTTATAGAAAAGCTATCAAAAAAGGCTTACAAAATGTACCTTCCCAAATTATTAAATTTTATCGATTAAATTCTCCAAAGAAATTCAAGGACCAATATGCTCCTTCAGTGTTGAGTCAAATTGTATTTAAATCTCGTGGAATAATGACCTGCCCAATTGAATGGTCTCATTTAAATAAGTTTTCGATCCGAATCTTCTATGATATTGGACGCTTTAGAAATGGACCCGGAAAAAAACCTCAAACAATTGTAGGAGTTGCAAGCCTTATTACCCATGATGGAATCTATAAATTCGAACAAACATCGAAAATTAATGATATTGGTCATTATGAGACAACTTCCAGAAGAATGGTTCGTGAAATAATAACCAAAGTTATAGGGATGTATTTAAAGGCTGTTGGAAAGGAAAATGTAGAAGAGAATATTTTAATTCAGCGAGATGGAAAAAGCAATCTGGATGAATATGATGAAGCTAAAGATGTAATCGATTTATTTAAAGATTCTGGTTTTATATCCCACAGCTGTAATTGGGTGTTTATAGAGTTCATAAAAAACTCTGTGTTGAGATTATTTGATTATACTCCAAGTTTTAACCCAAGGAGAGGCAGTCTCCTAGTACTAGATGAGACTTGTGCTGTTCTTACAACTACAGGATATCCCGACATCCATCAAAAAGAAAAAAAGGATTCATATAAAGTAGGCGTCGCAAAGCCAATAGAAATACGGAGAGTATATAACTCAAATAATTTCGCTATTACTATGAAAGATATAGCTAAAGATGTTTATTATCGATCATTTATGTGGATGGCCTCATTTAATAAAACTCGGAACATCGCGGAATCAAATATGGTTCACGAATTATTTGATTTACGTAGACAGGGCGTATCAAAAACTCCAGATTTTATATGTTAGGTGATTTTAAATTACGATTAAAATAAGAGTTGGTCAAATAGTTGATTGGCATTATCCTAAAAATTTGCTTTTCAAAAGGACTAATTCTTCGACTTATAAAAAACCAAATTATAAGTTAGGTAAAAATTTTTTAAGAAAATATTATAGAACAACATCTGATTATACTTTCGCAAGATGTCGAGGTATTTTAATCCATGAAAGTATAGAAATCTTTATTAGAAATCACCTTTCAAATCTTCCGCTCTATTTTGGAGAAAACGTCTCATACTTTAAATTATGGTATTATCTGAATAGAGAGTTTTATCGAGCTATCTTAGAGGCATTTTCTCAAAACGAAGAAGAATTACCTCAAATAAAAGAATGGGAGGGTCGCCTTTTATATTATTGTATGAAAGCCGCAAGAGTGTTAATTAGAAGGATTCTACGATTAATTGTAAAAAGACTAGAAAAAGATCATAAATTAGAAAACATTTTACAAGATTTAACTCCACTTTTACAAGAAAGAAGTATGAAAATTAATTATAACGGAGTTATTATATTTTTCAAACCTGATTGGATAGATTACGAATTAAATAGGGCGATTATTACCGATTTCAAGTCTGGAAAATATAACAAACAATTATCAATGAAAAATAAGCTTCAAGTATTGTTATTTGCTTTCTGCTTCTCTAAGTATCAAAAAATTCCTGTAGAATGGTGTGAAATATACTATCTAAAACATAATAAAAAAGAAATAATCAAAATTAATGATCCAATGATGAAGCTTGCTAAACATGCGGTTGATGAGTACATAAAGCATCATCATCCTCAGATATATTCGCAAAGAAGAGTTTCAGCGATAAATCTTTCGAAGCTGATTTCAAAAAAGACTAAGCTAGAAGAATATATTTAAAAAACTAAATATTAGTCATGAATACACTCCCACCAAAACACTTCTCAGCTCACGCCTCAAGGCACGCAACACCGCCCACCTATTGAAAAGAAACTACCGTAAAAGGATAAAACATCGTGAAAAAATAACAGATGAGCATATGGACACCCGAAACAGGAGCAACCCACACACAAACTTCACTCCGAGGAATTAGGGGTAAATCGCAGGAGATATCAATTATCGGAGAGAATAACGAAAAAAATAATGGAACATAGTACTTTAATCAAAAAAAATCCCTTTCCATTTCGTATTGGATATCTACATATTCATTGATACAATCTATTATTCCATTCTCAAATAGAAATATTGAAAGACCTCTTAAGTCATTTTGAGCACAAGAAAAACAATATCCATAGTCTATTGAATGAAAAGCACGAGTATAGGAGTAACAGTCTTTGGAGTAAGGATAGTATTCGCCGCATTGAACACATTTTATATAGTTATCACTTATATTTCCTTTAAAGCTTTCATTTGTAAAAGCCATTAAATTATTTATTAATTGTTCCCAACCCTCATATAATAAGTCATATTCTCGAGCTTCCTCCAAACACACCCCATAATAGTCTTTTCGTTTTTCTTTAAGAGGTGTATCGATATCAACTGGAATTCTTTTATATAAATCTAGGGGAATCAAAAGTGCTCTATCTGTACTAGGCGAAAGAAAACCAAGTCCAAGATCAAAATTTGGTATATGATCAAAATCAAAAGGATAATGACAATGTAACACAAAAATATCTTCAATACTTTCATTTTCAGCATACTCCTTATACTTTCTAAAATGATACTTTTTAATCAGTAACCATTTATCCTCAAAATGTCTAGTTTTAAATTAAATTGCAGCCATATGCCCATTAATCTCAAGAACAGAATCAGGTAATACTGTTTTGGATGTAGAAGTTGGGTTTAATATATCTAATTCCTTAAATTTAAAATTTTTTTGGGCACTTAATTGAGATAATCTCTCCACAAATACATCATTAAATAAATAACCCTCAATTCTTTCTTGATTCTGTTGATAAATTTTTTCATAATTGCTGATAAATAATTTAAAATCTTCTGGGATAGAATCTATTGTTATTGGACTTAGTGATTTTCTATAAAAGTTCTGAAATTCATTAGGATATTGTTTTGAAAGGAGATTAAATGTTTTTTTTAACGGTTTATTATTTAGAGTATTGATGATAAATTCTACTTTAGAAAAATCAAATAAATACCTTAAAAAATTATCAAATTCTAAGGCAAAATACGGAGAAATTGAATTATTTTGATATGATCGATAATCAATTAAGACCTTTTTTAATAGTTCAAATGGAATTTGAGACATTTTTATATTGAAAATTAAAATTATTTTCAGATTATTTTAAAAAAATCAATGCAAGATATTAAATTTTTAAGCTCTTTAATTTAAATAGCTAATTTATGTTATAATTCATAGAATTAAAGAAATCCTATTTAATGATTAATTATGACCTTGAGTTCTCCACGGCAAAAAACGATAAAGAGACTTTTTGCAGTTTCTGGAAATCAGTGCTATTTGCCCAATTGCACAAATCCATTAGTTGATAAAGCAAGTGGGAAAGTTACAGGAAGAATATGCCATATTAAAGGTAAAAAACCAGATGGTCCTAGATATGATCCAAACCAGACTGATGAGGAGAGATATAGTTTCGATAATCTCGTTCTGATGTGTCCGATCCACCATGATGTGATTGATGATGATCTTGTCTTATACACAGTTTCAAGATTAAATGAAATAAAGGCAGAACACGAGATAATTCACGCTGGAGGCGAGGAACCAAGCGAAGATATTGTAATTCAATTTATTTTAAATCAAAATGATCAACAAAAATGGCAAGAGTTTTACAATAGAATGGCAAATACTGATCTAAAACATTTGGGTATTGATATTCAGTATTTACTTAACAATGAAATATATGAATCTGATTTTGAAAAAGTACTCAAAATGAATGTTGGTGCAAATTATAGATATTTAAAAATTTATTCTAACCAAGAATGGTATTTTAGTTTTATAAATCGAAGGATGGGGGGAAATTATTATGAAATAACTGTCAGAAAAGAAAATACTCAGCAAATTTATGATTTTTTCAACCCAAACATTAATGAAATTATTTTAAAGGGATGGTTAGATTATATGGTAGAATATTGTAAAATTGCAAGGATAAAAATCAAAACATAAGAATAAAGATTTAAAAATTTCTATGTTTAAGGATTTCAAGAATTAAAGACGATTGATGATTGAAAAAAAAGTTTTAATTTTGGTTTATAAATCTTAATCATGACTGATTGTAGTGAAATCGAAAGAATAGTCAAGGATTCTAATAGAGAAAACCTCACAATTGATTTTAAAAAATCTGATATATTAAAATCAAAAGAAGGACAAAAAAAACTACTTGAACATATAGTTTCATTTGCGAATCGAGAACCCACAATATGGGAAAAACATCCTGAAATAACTCTTATTCTTTTTTCCATTTCACCAAATGACTTTTTATTTCAATCTTTAAATCTGATCGGGCAATCATACTAATTAATCCTTCTTTTTAATTCAGTCAGGGTGGAATAGATTAGAAAAACTTTCTACCATTGTTTTAATATCCTCGGTCTCAATTTTATAGTAGGTTTTATGCTTTAAGTTATTATAATTAGTCCTAATGTTCCTTAAGAATTTTACCTCGTGCTTGTCTAATTTACAAGCAATCTCCGCTTCCCTAATAAGATCCACATAACGGGAAGCACTTTTCCTTCCCAAAATAGTTAGCAACCAGAGTTCCATAATCCGCCCTAAGTTAAGTAATCCCGCTTCTGCCCATTTTTCAGAAATAGTAATTGTTTTTTCAAGCTGTTCTTTTAAATAATTTGGCTGGAGGTTTAATTTTGGCTGCTTATGAAAAATCTCATCAATGCACACCTGTATTTCTGTTTCCAAATTACCCCATAGGAATTTGAACTGGTTCCTTATTTGTCTAATCGCATCTTTGCAAATCCACTCTTTTATTTCAGATCCCTCTATTGGTTTTAAGGTCGTTTGTTTCATTTTTCTCTCCCTTCGGGAGTAACTTATTCTTATTCCATCTTGATTTTCTTCTATGAGATAATTTCCATAAACCTCATCGGTGCTCCACACATCTTCCTCTAACAGAAATAGAATAGATTTTTTTGACACTCTTCTTTCATTTGTATCCAATAAGGGTATTAGGGTGTCATCAAACCAGTAAGAATAATTATCAAAAAAATTCCGGATATCTTGTAAATGATCTCTTACTTCGACAAGTAGACTCTTAGACCATTGATATTTGGGATTTTTAAAGCGAGGTTTACCGACTTTAACGCCCTCTTCTATTTCTTCAAGATATATCATTTCTCTTTTCTCAGGTATTTCAATAAGCTGTTCATACAGCTTCTTATGATTTTTTAAAAGTACTTGTCCCTCTGATTTGATATCCATTTTTAATCCTCTGTAATCGATTTTATAAAGTGTTTAAAATTTTGTGCAAAAATTTATCAACGGTATACCCGTTTTCACTTAGCCTACCTTTAAAATAATTTACGATGGAAGTTGTGCATGTATTAAGTGCTGTGCAGTTTAACATTATACAAGCTTTTTCTACTTCGTAACCCTTAATAGCCCCATTTAGCAACTTATCAAATGCATACTTAACGATTTTAATTGCTTCTCTCTGTTGAGGAAATATTTGCTCTCGGTTTTTAATTTCCTTATATTCCTGATCAAACTCGTTTTGCTTTAAATACACGAGATCAATTTTTGTTAAAGGCTCTTTATAATCTATATGTATTGCATCTGTACCTTTACTTATATTTGCAGTTTTATTGAAATTTTCATACGCTTTTGAATATAGCACGCTCATCATTCTATCTTTTGGTTGATCTTGTGAAGTACAGAAAATAACATCAAGATCGCTTCTCTTATTCTCTGTTTTTTTCCCTAAAGAGCCTGCTTGAGCAACCTTCCGAATCTTTAGATCAGTATTGGAATAGAGAAAATTAACAATCTTATGCCATTTAGAAGAATAGCGTTGTTTCAGATTTGGATTCATTTCTATTTTATCTAAAATTTTTCGTAATCTTGGGTCGTTTATGAAAACATTTACGATATAACTCACCTGGATTTTTTATATTATATATTAAACCCATTTAAGGATGGGTTATTAAAATAAATATTGGTAAATAAAGGATAAGAGATTTAGAAATGATGATTATATTAATCAATTATTCTTTAGTGTATTTACGAACACTTGGAGGGTTAGAATACAGAGAAATACACTCCTACACTCGACTGCTCTTGGAGGGAGGTGATTCTAAAAGAATTAATTTAATGTATAAAAATTAAAATTACCATTTATCGTAATTCTTAATATTCTATTATTTCATAATTATAAGAGGGTGAAGATCTATTTATAGACCTCCTTAAACAATTTTAATTGCGATTTAATTAGGCTTATTATCAGTTCCTTTTCCTCTTCAGTGATCTTATAGATTTCAAAAATATTGTTATCTATTTCTTTAATTAAATTATTTGTCTCATCATTAATTGTCCCATTATTTGAAAGAAATAAGTTATAAAGTAAATCTACTTTACTTGCTATAGTTTTTACTATAGTTTTATTTGGTTTTTTAACAGGTAAGTGCCGAATCATATATTGATTAAGATTAATTGTGGTGTCTTTTTGATTATTAATTCCATACATACAATAAAACTGTATTAACAAAGAATTATAGAGAGCTGATAAATATTTTAATAGATCCTTATCATTGTGAAGTAAAGAATAGATTGATGAAGTAAAACATACATTATCTTCGGTATAACATGTTTCAGGAACGATACTATTATGTTTTATGAGTAATTTAGGTTCTTTATAATACTCATAATTGTCTCCTTTTAGAATAGAAGGTTTAATCTTATCAATGTCAAAAGATTTATTTTTATCAATAAAGTAATATGTGAAATCATCTCTCGCATATACAAATATGCACGCTTGGGAATTATCTGCTTTTAATATTGCTTTAACTTTTTTCAACCCTTTATCCTCTTCTCCTCTAACCATCTTAGGAAAATCTACCGTATTTAAAAAATTTAGATCTCCATTTTTTTCAATTTTGGTAACTATTGGAAATGTATCATCTGTTAATTTAATTCTAATTCTATTCAATGATTCCGTATTAACATCACATTTCAGACACTTATTTTTAAATGAATAATAGTAAAAACTTGCATTTCCATCATAATATGAACATTTTGAATTTTTACAGATTTTTAAACCATCTAATTGATTACCTGCTTTTTTCCCATTTAATACATATTCAATTCTGAGTTGACTGTCAAAAAGGTCTTTTATTCGCAATTTTTCAGAATAGCCAAGATTTTTATTAAAGAAAAGAATTTGAACCTCATTTGTTGCTCCCGGAAATTGTTTTGATCCAATGTCTGTTATTTCATAAGGAGCAATCTCCGAAAGTAATTCGTTTCTTACTCCAATATACTTTTGCCTAAGGAGATATGATTTTGGTGTTAAAATTCCAGCATATTGAAAGGGAATTTCTTTTCTAGCAAGCTTTAATAAGAAATTTAAGTAAATATCTTCAGTTATATCATCTTTTAAGATTGATTTACCCATATTACTTAAAATATTTCCATAAGGGGGATTTGCTATTATTATATCAAAACCCTTTGTATTGAAGAAATCAGAAAATTCCATAGACCAATGAAAAGGTTTAAGACTCTCAAGTTGAGTTATATTTATTAAGAAATTTAGATTTATATTTTGAATTTTGTTTATTCCTATAGCATTTATAATTTTTTTACATATTTCTTTTGGATTCTGTTCTTGAAAATTATCAGTATCATCAGGCTTAAAAACGCGATATGATAAGGATACTGAATTATTTCTAAAACTAATACCTCTTATATCTTTTTTGTTATTATCAAACTTTAAATTTATCTTTGTTGTATCGGTGAGATTAATCTCTTGTCCTTCCTTTAATCGTATTAATATTGAAAATATGTTGCTAAAATCTGTTAATTCGACATCTTTAGGTTCAATATCAATTTCTCTACCTAATATTTTATTCTCTTGGTATTCTTCTAATAGTAACTGATTAAAATTTGTTGTATATTCTTCAGTTAAATCTCTTAACTCAGTTCTAAGTGTAATTCTTTTAGTTGTATTCTTTTCTTGATAATAGGATTTTATCTTGTTATTCCTTTCTATTAACATTTGGCTTAAAGATTCCTTTTCTTTTCCTACCCATTCACTAAGGGCCGCAAATTTTACCTCTTTTTTAGTTTTCTTATCTAACCATCCAATGCTCTTAATCCCTTTTGTATAACCGAAGAGACTGTTACCTTCTCTAATGTTATACTCAATGTTAGGTAAAGGCGATAGTTCTACATCAATCGTATCTAAATTAGGAGGTGGTTGGACAATCCATAACCATAACCTTAGTTCACAAATTTCAATCGCAGAGGAATTTATATCTACACCATATAGGTTATTTTGCACTATGTAAGTTTTTAATTCTACTAGGTCTTTAAAGGGTCTCTTGTCCCCTTCGATTTCCCCCACTGATTGATATTTCAATTCATCTAATTTTAGAATTTTTATAAAGAAAGAATAATAATCATGGAGTAAGTTAGCAGAACTGACTAAAAAAGCTCCAGAGCCAACTGCAGGGTCACAAATCTTTATATTTTTGAGTAATTTAATTACATAATCATAAATTTTAGCCTTGATCCCCATATCGTACATTCTTATTTCTCGTATGGTTCTTAATTCCCAAGGGATATCGCTCTTAAATTTATTATTTATTTTATCTACAACATAACACTCTATTGTATTTCGTGATATATAATTTGTTATAATACTTCTGGTGTAATAAGTACCAGTCTGTTTTCTCACATCACCTATAGATTTTTCAAATATATAACCTAAGATACTAGGGTTGATAATATTCTTTTTATTTTCGTTTAAATCCTCTTCACCATTCTCTTCGCTAAAAGTAAAATCATATCCTTTTAATAGAGCCCAAATTTCTATTATAGCTTCAGAATTAAGAGAAATGTTAGGATTTTTAATCTCTATTTCCGATAGTCTAAAGAGGCCTCCATTTAAATAGGGTAATTTTTTAAACTTTTCTAAAACATCGATTCTCTCACCTTCGTTATTTAAAACTTCAAAGAATAAATCCTTGAGGCATTTGAAATAGTTTCTTTCTTTTTCCTCATTAAATACCTCTTGAATAGGGTCTAAGCGTAACAATTTCCAGTCTAATAAGATCTTTATAAACAACATACGAAAGAAAATTGTTCTATAATATGTAGTTTGCATGTCACTAAGTTCCTCCCCAGATTGAATTGTTAGATTTCTTATATTAATAGTAGTATCGTTGGGATCCAAGAGCTTATTAAGCTTTGCACTGAATAAATTGTAAAAATCCTTTGTAATTATATCGCCTTTCTCTTCTTCTAAATAGTATCTTTCCTTCCCTAATGCAATATCACGTATTATTTCTAAAACTTCTGAAGGCTCCTTTCTGTTTGGTTTCATTTGATGAGTAGATTCGTCATATTTTAAAATATACCACTCATTAAAATTAGTAATTATCGCATTATATTCCTGTTCTAAACCTATAAACTCATGGAACCATTTTTGAGCTTGTTCTATACCCTCCTCATCTCCTGCTTTGTCAAGTGGTTTATTAAGACTTTCAATTTCAAATAATAAGGATTTCCCTTCACCTTTATTAAAAATTCCAAAATCGGGATATTTGTTTAAACTTTTACCTATGAATGAAATTGATTTTAACCTTACTTGAGGAACAATATATTCATCCTCAATTCCAATGTTGTTAAGAAGTTTAATTATACATTGAGAGGTAATTGCTTCAGGCAAACTTCCTGCGGTTAAAGGGAGTGCTTTTAAATGGGTTGATTTTAATACTAATCTTGGTTTCTTTGTTTGATCAAATAAACTATTCTTAATTTTATTATCAGAGATGAGATTTTCAAACTGTTGTTTTACTAATTTAAAAATTTTTTTAAAATCCATTTCAATTATCAATATTTAATGAGATTTAAAATATTATAATTATTTTTATTTGGGTATTAATTTCATCTAAAATAGTATAAGAATGTTTTATTATCTACTTACTAATATTAAAATCTTCAATCTATAAAGTTATTTTTTCTCTTGCATTTTCATGGTGATTTTCATTGGAAAAAGACTCTGAATTTACCATTTAATACGAAATTTCAGGATTTAAGCTAATTAGTGAAATAGAAAAATATATCACAAAGAAATTTTAAGCCAGAACATACTCCCACCATCATTATCGTCTCACATCTCAAGGTAGAAATAGCTATTGTCTACCTCCCTTTTTCAATTTTATATAACATTAATTCGGTAATAAAAACAGTCGTAACTCGAATAATCTAAACCCTCATCATCGCTATCCTTGGAACATTCCACAACAACAATATATCTCAGCGAAGGACAAATAACCAAACCAACAAAGGGTAAGATCTTAAAATCAATAGTAGAATCTTCTACTTTAAATCTTTTATATAATCGTCGGAGCTTGTGCTTTAATACCCCAAAATTTGATTTTATTGTTTTTAGCATTCCGAAATAATTTTCCGTGGTAAGCGGATTACTACTATTTTGCGCCGCCGGAGCAGGATCGTATCCATGTTTCTCATAACATTCTATTAAATAATCGTTTAAGAATCCACCAATATAATAAAAATACCCCGTTTTTGGTATTGCTTTTGAAAGTAATTTCAGAAGATAATCTATCTGATCCTTCGTAAATTGACCTAATAACATTGACATTTTATAGAGCTCTTCGTCTGAAATCTTTGTATTAAACCGTTTTAGAAAAGAAAAAATCGAATATCCATAACTCAGTGAAATGTGACTAACCTTGTCCGCAGTCGAATACCTAGGCGCGGCAAACTTCGGGTGAGAATGATACCAACCTACGAGTCTTTTTTCAACCCCTCCAATGTGGTTAATAAGTTTTGTAAAATCTTCGCTTTTTATCAGACCTGATGTTTTGGTGCCAATTCGCAGAGGAAAATACCCGCTGAGCTCGTTTATCACCCCACTAGAATTACGCATACCTATTAATAAACCAGAACACTCTTTTTCATCAGAATAACGAGCATGTTCAGAAATGTAGGTTAATAACTGCCTGCTCACATTAATCGTGCCTTTTATGTTGCCTTTCGTATTCACCATATCTCCTGTTTGAGGTTCTAACACATCAATTTCTTCTAAATAAGATCCGTCTCTTAAATGTAAATAATGACTTACCAATAAATCGTAAAATGTTTCAGGATAATTGAGTATCTCTCCATAATAATCCGACCTATTATTAGCAATTCCTCCTAACCAGATTCCTAAATCCTCAACGATGGAGTGATGCCTATAATGTTGAAGCATATCTGATAAATCAAATCCTCTATAATTACTTTTAATAAACTCTACGAATTCTTTATCTAATCCAAAAGTGATCTGAGATTGAATAATATCGCGAACAGAATTCTCTATGATTAACCTATCTAATTCGATCCAACCCTTATCTTGCAAAAAGTCCAAAAATTGCCCTTCTCTAATATTATAATTCCCTGCTCTTTGAAAATGCTTTGGAACTTGCAGTTCTGGGTTTTTAAACAAGTCTATTCCGCCCAACTGAAGATTACTGATGTCAGTTTGTAATAAGTTTGACTCTATTACTAGCTTACACTCGTGAGTTATTAGATCAGTATGCAGCACACAATAATACTGACCACATTTTATACATAAATGAGCGTCCGCAACCTCGTCTCCACAATGGTAACATTTTGGCAATTTTTCTCTTTATGATCCTCTTTTTTTCTTATTACCAAAATTTCTAATAGCAATTTTAAAAACCAAGTGAAAATAAGATTGAGATTAATTTAAATCATAAAAAAAAAATAGAAAAAGTATGGAGTAAAAACTCCGGAACACACTCCCACCAAAATACAAACCCTCTCATCTCACTTCTTAACTTCGAAACAAAATAAACTTTACAAACACGTATCGCATTCCACTCACATAAACCCGATTCACTCTAAGCCTGAACCTTGAGCTCCTCTTTCGAATGCCACACACTCGCGCTGTTGAGAATGGCGGGCTGAATACCTCGCCCGAAAGCTCGGTACGTACACCCCCATCTCACCAAACCCGTCTTTTACGGGTGCGCTCGTCTCGCTCCCACGGTTCGCGTCACCGCGCCCCGCTCTCGACAAAAAATTTACAACACATTCCGCTTATAACCTTTTCACGCCCGTTCTCACACACATGCAAGTCGACTTCCGGCTTTCACAGGAATGCCTTATCAACTCGGTTAAGCTAAATATATCGTACATTTTCCGTTCAATATGAAGTAAGATTGGATGACTATTTTCGGGATCTGCTTCGTGCTTAGATGCTTTCAGCACTTATCAGTTGGCGCGTAGCTGCCCGGCGATGCCTTGTCAGACAACCGGTACACCAGAGGCGCCGGCAAAATGTTCCTCTCGTACTGATTTTCCCTTTCCCTCAGTCACCCCACATACCTGGTAGATAGAATCCGACCTGACTCACGTCGGTCTAAACCCAGCTCACGTTCCCTTTTAATGGGCGTACAGCCCCACCCTTGGGAGTTATGCGCACCGCTCCGATTCCGAAACGATTATGTGCGCTCCCAGGATAGGAAGAGCCGACATCGAGGAAGCAAGCCACGAGGTCGATAGGAACTCTTACTCGTGACAACTCTGTTACCCCCGGGGTAATTTTTCTATCACCTCAACCAGCCACACGAGCACAGTTAAGGATCGCTAGACCAGGCGTTAGCCTCAGGATTCCTTAGTAATCAGAATCCAGTCAGGCCAGCTTTTGCTCTTAAACTCTTCGGCGGATTCCTGACCCGCCTGAGCTGACCATTGGTTACTCTAGATATTTTTTCTAGAGTGAGCCGCCCCAGCCAAACTGCCCACCTGCGGGTGTCCGACGCTTATGCGCCGTTAGTGATTCCAAGAAAGAAAGCCGGTATTCCAATGTTGCTCCCCGCCTACCGAAATAAGCGGATCGACGCTCCCGACTACACTCTGTATCCAGCTCAAAACCACAGCAACAGGCTGCAGTAAAACTCCACGGGGTCTTCTCGTCCCACCAGGTATCTCCGGACCGTTCGCCGGAGTGTAATTTCAATCGTCAGAAGGCTGGGACAGTAGGGAGAACGTTGGACCATTCATGCACGTCTGAACTTACCAGACAAGGCATTTGGCTACCTTAAGAGAGTTATAGTTACTCCCGGCGTTTAGCAGGACTTACTCGGGTTGTAACCCGGATTTATCAAACTGCCACTGGCCAGGTATCAGCCACTGTAGACAAGCTTTCGCTCTATCAGTGACCTATGTTTTTATTAAACAGTCGTCCCCCCCTAGTTACTGCGACTTGGTGACCCCCGCACACTGCCGAAGCTGCGTGAGGAAGTTACTAAGTAAGCCTTATCCCAAAGTTACGGCTCTAATTTGCCGAATTCCCTAGCCTCCTTTCCACGAATACGCCTTAGGCTACTCACCTAGGGGCACCTATCGACGGATCGACGGTGCTGTCGAAACCAGTGTCGGTTCTGGGTACGATCACGGCGTTTCTTACTGTTGCCTTTTTAATAAAACCTGGGATCAGCGGAACCTTCCACAATTGGATGGCTATTCATGCTTTGAGCTGGGTCTAAGTTTTACACTATTTACCAGCTTTAGTACATTTAAATAGGGAGATATTCGACGGCCCTATTCCACTTACCCGGATTTGTTAGCAATCAGTCGTGCGTTACCGCTATTTGTAGCGCCGTGGTACAGGAATATAAACCTGTTTCCCTTTCGCGCAGTCCAGTTAAGGTTGCGCTTAGGATCGACTAACTCTTCGCTGACGACGCATTGCGAAGAAACCCTTGCCCTTTCGGCGGATGGGATTCTAACCCATCTATGCTTTTACTATTACCAGGATCTGCGCTCCAGGCCGGTCCACAGGAACTCACGCACCTGCTTCTGTCCAACCTGGACGCTCCCCTACCAGATCACGGGGTTTTTCCGCCCGTGCTCTTGGGTCTCGGTGGCAGATTTAAGCCCCGTCCATTTTCGGGGCTATATTTCTCGGCAAATGAGTTGTTACACACTCGTTAGGGAGTGGTTACTTCTATACCTATCCTTTTGCTGTTTTAGAAATATAACGCCCTTTCGTTTAACACTTAACCTGCACTTAGGGACCTTAACCCAAGTCTAGGTTGTTCCCTTCTCGGCGATGGACTTTACGCCCACCAACCCGTCTCCCAGGGTCTACGGTGCCAGCAGTTTCGGAGTTTAAGAGCGAAGGGAAGAATTTCTTCTCCTTACTTCACAATTAGTGCTCTACGCCACTAGCGACCTCGCCTGAGGATTGGCTGACACCAACTTCGGGGAGAACCAGCTATCACCGATCTAGATTAGCCTTTTGCTCCTATTCCCAGTTCATCCAAGCGAATTGCACGTCAGCACTGGTGCAGACCTCCATCACCCTTTCGAGCGACTTCATCTTGACCAGGAATAGATCGACCGGCTTCGGGTATCACAGCAGTGACTATAGGCCCTTTGAGACCATTCTTCTGGTCTAATTCCTTAGAAGGAGTCATCACGTCCCGTTGGAATAGCAAAACTACTCCGTGGTACGCGAATCATCCTAATGTGATGATTAGATTGCAAGAATATTGGTTTCCCTTCGCCTACGTGCCGCGAGACACTTAAGCTCGCCACTACTATGAACTCCCTGGCCAATGATTCCAGACTGATGATGCAACCCTAGTCCTCTGTGCTCTGATGTTCTGTCACCAGAACTCATTCGCGCAGAATCTATCCTTTCGGGCTGCATCCTTACTAAACTATTTGGTTTCAAGCGCTTTTCACGGCCCTTCCGGGTTTCTTTTCATCTTTTGCTCACGCTACTATTTCACTATCGGTCTTGGGACATATTTAGATTTGCCAGCGTGTATCTGGCACATTCGTACGGGAAAACCATCCCGCACTACTCGGGATACCTCGCATCAGCCTTCCAAGTTACGGTTACGCGGCTGTCACGCTCTATGGCTCGACATTTCAGGGGTATTCACCTTCTTTGGTTAGGCCGTACGAGGTCCACACTCCACATTTCCCTTGGGTTATCCCCAAGGGATTCGGTTTGATCTGTTCCGCTTTCGCTCGCCGTTACTAACGGAATCACGATTGTTTTCTTTTCCTCCTGGTACTAAAATGTTTTACTTCCCAGGGTTCCCTTTCCCTAATGGGAATCTTGCGGTTTATTGATCCGCAAGCGGATGTCCGATTGAAGTATCTCGGGGTCAGCGTCTACATGCGACTAACCCGAGCTTATCGCAGCTTGTCACGCTCTTCATCGGTGCCCAAGC
>Ga0307380_10003020_pt1 | contig 23562 bp, 27 predicted proteins | sample UN3MG_FD_202239 | JGI IMG/M metagenome (GOLD analysis project Ga0307380, IMG submission 202239) | Soil microbial communities from Risofladan, Vaasa, Finland - UN-3 | ecosystem: Environmental > Terrestrial > Soil > Coastal area > Acid sulfate soil | place: Finland: Risofladan, Vaasa | collected... | reverse complement strand
GTCAATCGAGGGAGGCAGTGTGTCTTTTTCGACCGGGACGGTTTGAATAAAGTTAAGCGCCTGCTCGAGTCCGGGCTTACAGAATGTAAAAAAGTGATATGCCCCCCTGACGAGTCCAATGTCCCCTGCCCTTTCCCAATTTCTTTCAAACTGTGTGTCTTTGTGATCGCCGCCTTCGGTTGCCTTAATAAAAGCAAAGCTAAGATCTTCTCGTGTAAGAATATCCCAGTCAATAATGTCTTGATGATGGGATAGATCTATCCCACGCACTGGGTAGGTGGACTGATCGGGATAGTTAAAACGGATGTAGCCCTTCTCAAAAAATAGTACCGTTATTATAGCAATTAAGATAACGGCTGACATGATTGCAATTATTCGATTCATAAAATGGTCGTATCCCTTTATATATTATACTAATAACCTTAGAGAATTATAGGCATCTTTATTGAAAAGTATGCATATCATATTTAAGAACTTTCAAGCTTTGATCTCGGTCTGTATACGACGTACCAGACCAGCGCAATTAGTTCGAGCACTACAAGAGCAGTTAAACCAACTTTGAATCCGTGTCTTATATCACTTGTACCAGTGATTCTGGGCCAATAATGAACAAAAACACCAAAGACGTATTGAACGACAAATGCAAATAGGAAAACCAAGATATTTGCTGCCGTAAGCGCCCTACCGATGGAGAGCAATGTTACGCTTGATGGAATTAAGAGTTGCAACCACTTAAAAAAATGTGGTTATAGTATTGATAGTTATAAATATTCTTAGGCGGAGGAAATTCAATGAAAAAAATATTACCACTTTTACTGCTTATCCCGTTAATCGCTTTTATGAATTCAGGTTGTGATAACGAGAGTAACGCACAGCAAAATGTCGAAGAAACGGAAGCATTAGCTGTCGATTTTCTGCAAAACATAATCTCAGGTTCTGTTGGAGAAAAAATATCTGAGAATGAATACTTGTTTGAGCTCACGCTCTCACCGAACACGGTATTTACCTCAGATATGCCAAGAAGAAAGGCCGGAAGCATAACGACTGAAAAATTTTATGACAATTTCGATATAAACTTCCCCGAGTCATTCCCAAATGCCATCCTGGCGATAAACGAAGGAGCTACACCAAGCGGTGTGCCGTTTGAGATGAAAAATCCTATCTACAATCCATCAACCGGAGTTTTGGAAGTGATAATCTCGCCGCTTGAGATAACTTCTGATGCGGGAAATTCAGCGGTGGACCTATTGGACATCGAAGATATTAGCTCACCCTTCGGACAGAGCTCTTTATTCATCGACGCCGCTGCAAACACATGCGCAGGACTTAGGCAAGGGATGTGCAGTACAGGTAATAATGTGGGTGCAGATTGCTCAGGAGATAAGTGCTGTTTCTTAGACGGACAATGTATGGACCCAACAGCCACATGTCTTGGCGGATCACCAGGAGTTTGCTCAGTTACGGGTGAGGATTGTGTATCTGAAGAATGCTGCACTAGTGGATTAGGATGTCTTGACGCTATAATCATCCCTCTTTAGTGAATAGCCCGATGCATGAACAAAAAAGAAGTTGACTAAGTTAAAACTCACTCAACTTTGAGGAGGTATTTTTTCTCGGTTTTGTTACCGTTTACGTCGGCGATACTCATACCCACTTTATAATGCCCTTTTGGGATGTGAATGGACTTTGCATGGAGAATTGCGCCGTCTTTGGTAGTCTTTAGATATTTAAGCACTCTATCGGTCACATGAATTTTAAGAAAGAACTTCTCACCCCATACTTGCAATGTATCCAAATCAAGCGGTGAATCGTTTTGTTTAATTATTATGAAAAAATTTGTCGGATCGACTGCTATAATTGTAGGCCCTTTATCGGCATCTTTAACTAGAGGCTCTTCAATAATCATGCTTGGACGGTCGAGCGTATCGGATTCATGTTTTGGTATAACTTCCTTGCCCCATTCTTTGTCGCTGTAACGAAGCTGTTTAGCTTCTTCATCACTAAATAAATCAGTGGAACCCTCGTCCTCTGAAAATGCAGTGCTCAGAACAGCTATTGCAGTAATTGCGAATACTAATAATAGATATTGGGAAATTGATTTGATCATAAATCCTCCGTGCTATTGAGAATTAACATACTCAATTATTTGTTGAAGATACAACTTCATTGAAAAATCCCGGCTATAGTATTAAAATTCTAATTATTTATTAGAGGGGGATAATTAAATGAGGTTCCAAACTTATGCCATAGGCTTAGCTTTATTGTTTTGCACGCTTTTCTCTTTTACAATCGCTTGCCATGATAATAACAATTCGTCTAATGGACAGACCAGGGCTTTGTCAGAGAAAGATTTTGCAAATGATCCCGATTTAAAAGCTAGCGTGGGTGATCTGGTTTTATATCTCCTAGAGAGCAGTAGCTCGCCCGAATCAACCAACAAGACTGGAGAGCTAGGATTTGATATCTTGCCTATATCAACTAAAACAGGCGGAGATTATACATTATGCTGGGAAGACATTGTTAACGAATCCGAGCACCTAGCACTGATTTTAGACCAAGATGGAGCTGAGTTAGTTAGAGAAAATGTAAACGGGAATTGCCAGACTATTCTTCTTGAGCCGGGCGACTACGAAGTGCAATTATTTAACGATAACAAATCTGAAGATGTTCTTCCGGTATTTATACAGTACAGAAGTGATGATGAGATGCTTGCAAAACATTCACCCAGTCAGAGTTTTCTCGACAAAGTTCTCAGAACAATAAGCTTTATTGACGGCTCTTCAGAATCCCATGCACAAACAACTCAAGATAATAATTTTCTTATATTTATAACCACTTGGTCATGTCCGGGTTGTGATCTTAGTGGTGTTGATTTTAGTGAAATCTTTTATGGAGCCGATCTTTTTTTGATAGATTTAGCCGGCGCTGATTTGACTGGCGCCACAATGGTCAATGTCACCATGTGGAATGCGTTAATTACTGACGTAAGTGCAGAAGGCATTACTATGGGACCTGCAGCATTTAATGAAAGTTTCTTCTCAAGCTCGGATTTTTCAAATGCTACTATAACAAATGTAAACTTTTTCGGAGTTACCCTAAGGGGGGTTAGATTTACAAACTCTTTTATGCAATCTAACGACTTTTCTTTCGCCGATTTGAGCCCAGATGACGAAGGCATAGCAACGAGTTTTGATAGCACTGATCTTTCCGGGTCTTCGTTTGTCAACGCCTTTGATGTCAAAGAAGCCACATTCACTGGAGCCAGTATGCAGAATGTAGATATGTCTAATCTGGATCTTGCCGCTGCCGGACTATTTACGGGAGCGGACCTAACCTCGGCCAACCTGAGCGGCGCCAATCTATCCGGCGTAGCAATGCTTGAAGTTATTTTTGTAAATACGGATTTTACAAATGCCGATCTTTCAGATTTTATCTGTCTGGGCTGCGATTTTACAGGAGCGGACTTCACAGGGGCCAATACTGACGGGGCGGAAGGAATCGAGTAATAGCAGTATTACGAAATTCTATTTCAATCTGCTTTGAATGCTACCCGACTTCTACTTCGAGCCAGTGCATGAGGTCGGTATGATGGCTGATGACTTTCCATGCACCGTCTTCTTTTCTAAAGACTGTAGTCGCCCTGATGTTGGGGTGCACCTCTTTGCCGTCGACTACAAAGTTTGTACCTATTATGTAGTTATGGCAGACGCTTATTTGCGAGCCTTCGACAATCTTAATATCAACCGGGTATACGTGTCCGTGGAGTTGAAGCTCGGCTTGCTTACTCCAGGAATCACGCGTTGCATCCCAGCCGACGAGGATTCCACCCATGGGGCTCATATAAGTTACATCGTCTGAGTGAGACCAAGCCTCCTCCATCGGGGCAAGATTGCCGGTGAAAATCTCATTATGAGCTACGTAGAAATTAGTGACTGCATCTTGTAAAGTTGACATTTAATCCCTCCCTTTTATTTCTTGAATTGAACACTATCTATAGTCAGATCAAGAGTTTTATTATTCATAGTATGCCTCCCGTAAAAAAAGCTCACAATAATTTAACTGCGGCGACGCTTTCTGCGGAACTTAACAAGTACGTAAAGAACTATGACGAATGCTGCAGCCAATATTATCCAATCGACGAGCTTAGAGGGTGAGCTTACAATGGAGCACTCAGGCACGGCTGAGCAAGCGGCGCCTTCAAACCAGTGCAGTCCTGTGCAGCTGTCGAAATTGGTATTGTCTGAACACTGATTTTCTGAATCAACACAGCATCCTGTGGGAGTTTCTACATCATAACACTCTGCCTCCCCTGCTATAGGGCTTTCTGCACAAACCTGATCAAGAGAGAAATTACTTGTTTCAGGACACAGCCGGCCGTCAATTGCGCACTTAAGCCCCCCATCTCCGCAACCCTCGCAAGCAGGTACGCCTTCTACAGTTTTGCAGCACCCCAAGCTTACATTTTCCTGTGAAAGACCTGATTTAGGCGCAGCCACAAGGAATAATCCAACTATTAGAAATGCCAAAGCTAAGATTGATAGTCGTAGTTTCAAGTTTTCCCCCTTTTAGGTTGATTACCATCATTGATATGGTTTCATAATATCATAGGACTGGGATTGTAATCAAGTGTTCATTGACACTCCTGCAAATAGTAACCATGTGAGAATTGCTCAATACTCTTTTGCTCTCCTTACATAGCTTAAAGTTACTAAATATTTCCGGGTATAGGATTAATTATCACAGTTTCAATCCTGATACGAAGGTCTTGGAACTCCTACGTAAGCAGATAATTGCGGGGGGCAAGTATGTGTGATAGAGTGAGAATAAAAAGGGTTTAGATACAAACGGGTTCTGCAAAACTCAACACACATATCTAGATAATAATATTATGAGCAGTAACTTTACCAAACATGAACAAAAGTGGGCTTTTAGGCTCGCATTTGCTGTAATTATATTAAGCTGGATGTCTATTAAGATATCCATGCCTGCATTACCAATACTATCGGAAGTTTTTCATAGCACCCCGGGCGGGGTAAAATTATCTGTTACGATCTTCTTTATTTTCTTTGCTCTTTCTCAACCAATTTGGGGTGGAATTGCACAAAAAATAGGATGCAGACCTACCTTACTCATAGGCATACTAGTTAGTATAACCGGTTCTTTGATAGCCATGCTCGCTTTTGATTTGCCTACATATATAATCGGACGAACCCTAGAAGGGCTGGGAATGGGAAGTGCTTCTCCTGTTGCAAGAACTATACTTACGGATGTTTTTGATCGAAAGAATCTGGCACGATCAATGGGCACTATTAGCGGCGTAGCATCTACCATGCCGGCTTTGGCTCCAATTGTCGGAGGTTATTTACTGACCTGGATAGATTGGCGTGCAATCTTCGGTTTTTTTCTAATTCTATCGGCTGTATATCTTATACTAGCTTATCGAGACTTACCTGAAACCAGATTTTATTCGGATAAAGATCCAAGTCCGACAACTTCTCAACTGTTCGGCTATTATCTCTCAATTTTGACAAATACATCATTCTGGGGATATGCACTTTGTTATGCTGTAATGACTGGCGGGATCATTGGGTACTATTCAGCCGCGCCTTATTGGTTTGTTTCTCAGTTAGGTATTGCTGCCAATCACTACGCATTTCTCACCTTACCAACAGTTGCACTCTATATAATTGGTCTTTTTATAAATCGTATGCTTTTGAAAAAATATGATATAGAGAAACTCCTCTTTCTAGGAATATCTTCAGCAGTTTTAACAGCAGTCATAACTCTTGGTCTTGCTGTTATGAATGTTTCAGGTCTGATTGCTATAATAGTTTCACTCAGCTTGTTTGGATTTAGCGCAGGCTTAGTAATGCCAGCAGTAAATGCCGGGGCAATGGGTGAATTCAAGAAGGTTGCCGGACCTGCTTCTGCTCTATTGGTAATGACAGTATTTGGTGTATCCGCTATAACTGCAACCTGGGCAATGAATATTAATATAGACTCTCTATGGCCAATTTCGTTATATTTGGGGGTATTGTCATTGATTGGTTTGTTTGCAAATTTCTTTTGGGTATGGCTTCCATATAGAAAAAATGCTAGACCGACTCGATAGGCAATTGGTCCGACTTCATTTGTGGATCCTGATTAACTGCAACAATAATCTATACTCATATGCGGGATTGTAATCAAGGTCTCAAATGATAAGATTTATCACCAAATACAATGACTAAAGTTAAGAGTTCTTGGGAAATAGAGGAAAACGCAAAATATTTTCTCGAATCAGAGCGTGGGGCCGTTCCGGGCACTGATGTTCAATTGGGCATTATCGCCAGCATTGTTAAGGGCTGGTGCCCTACCCCATCCAGAATTTTAGACCTCGGCTGTGGCGATGGCATACTCGGCCGTTTCCTGCTTGAGAGTTTCTCCTCTGCATCGGGTGTGTTTATAGATTTCTCAGATGCTATGTTAGATGCGGCTCGTGAGAATCTGTGTTCCACCCCAAATACTAAAATTATCAAAGCCGACTTTTCCACGCCTGGCTGGATTGAGAATGTAGAAGAAGAGAAACTGTTTGATGTGATCATATCGGGATTTGCAATTCACCATCAGCCGGACTCTCGAAAGAATGAGCTTTACTCTGAAATATATGATCTTCTAAACCAGGGTGGAATATTTTTAAATCTTGAGCATGTTGAGTCTTCAACGCCTGAGGTTAGTAAGTTGTTTGAAGAGTACTATGTAGATCACCTGCACAGCTACCAATTAAAATCTGACCCAAACTCTAGCAGAGAAGAAGTTGCGGAGGGTTTTAGAAACCGGCCTGACAAGGATGAAGACCAGCTTATGCCTATTGAGAAACAGTGCGGGTGGTTAAGAGATATCGGCTTTAAAGACGTAGACTGTTTTTTCAAGCAGTTTGAGATCGGACTCTTTGGCGGAAGAAAATCTAGCTGAACCGGATTTTGGCTAGAATCAGTCTGACTTTTGCTTCTTCTCAATCTCATCCAATCTTTTTTCAATCTGCGTAAGTTTATGCAGAATTAAGATATGCGTCTTTTTGGCATCAATCCCAACAGGGCTTTGGTCGCTGTGAATCATCTCTGCAATTTCGTTGTAAGTCTTCTCATCTATTTCCATCTTATCCTCCGTAATCTTAATATAATGAGTATAGCATCGAGATAGTGGTGGAGTGATTTTTTTCAAAAACGCGGCTATAATTATTATACAAGTATCTAAATTTAGAAAATCCCAAAAGAATATAAATACAAAGATGGAGGATACAGCATGAGTAAACTGACTAAATCACTAACTATATTTTCAGTGATAATTTTAACTGGTTTAGCCATAACATTTGGCTTTGCCGGATGTGACTCAGATGGAAATATGGCTAATCTTTTTGATTTTGAGCCATCCCCGGATGATACCAACGAGCTAAAACCTTTAATCGTTGGAGTAGTGGAGGAACCTCAGCCCTTTAGAGCAAATGACGGCCTGGTTCATCTAGTCTATGAGGTTCAGATAGAGAATTTTACAACTGAAACAATTGATCTAAAAAAGCTCACTGTTTTTGGAGTTACTGGTGAGCAAGCGCCGGTACCGCTGCAAGTGCTTGAAGGCGGCAACTTCATGATTCGCACTCTTTTACTCCAGTATCATCCGTTTAAAAAAGCACCGCTTGATGAAGTTACAATAGACCAACTCGGCCCTGGGCAGACAGGAGTGACTTTCCTTGATGTAACAGTAGACAGTTTTGAATTAGTTCCTGATAAACTTATAAACGTAGTTGAAATAGACGGCCCGCCGATAATTGCGCAGTTACTAGGCCAAAGCGCTTTAACGGTTAGCACCGAGATTGATGTAAACCATGAGCAGGCTCTAGTACTTGGAGAACCAATTAAAAGCGGCAGATGGATAAATCTAAACGGCTGCTGTGATTTTGCTAACTCTGCCCATAGGCGAGTTATTAGATCAGTGGACGGGGAGGAGTTTTTCCCTGAGCGTTATTCCATAGATATTTTAGAAGTTGATGAAGAGAACAACTTATTTGTTGGTGATCCTAATGACAATAATAGCTGGCTTGGATACGGCGCTGAGTTGATTGCAGTTGCCGACGGAGTAGTGAGCCGTGTGGTTAAAGGCCTGCCGGACAATAAGCCCGGAGAATCGCCGCCGTTTCCAATTAGTCTCGCAGACGGCGCGGGGAATATTGTGATTATGCACATTGGTAATGGTATTTATGTCTTGTACGCTCATCTGATTCCTGGAAGTAATGATCACCTGGAAGTGGGCGATTTTGTAGCAAAAGGTGAGATGGTCGGGCTCCTTGGCAATACAGGTCAGAGCGGCGCTCCTCATCTTCATTTTCAGGTAATGGACGGCAATTCAATTGCGGAAGCTGAGGGAGTTACGTTTGAATTTGAACAGTTTGATGATCTTGGCAGATTGCTCGATGTTGCTGAAGAGGATGGTGACGATGAAGGCGACGGTCTGGATCTTGACGATGTGATAGACCCGGACGCAGAGGAAGAAATGGAGCAAAACAGCCCTGGAATTATTTTAACAGGAGTTGAGCTATTTCCTGAGCCGCTTCCTAGAACAAACGAACATCAGCTCCAGTTTACAATCATAGGCTTTCCAGAATAAACAATTACTACAAAAAAGGGAGCGGACACTATCAGTGCTCGCTCCCGTATATAATATCCTTTTTGTTCTATCTCTGATTTTTTCTAAGCAGTCGCTTTCCTTCTTCTCATAACCATAAATCCTACTATTCCGAGGATCGAAGCCATTGCGATAAGTCCCCATTCGGACAGGGTTGGGACATCGGCGATTGGTGGTGGTGGCGGTGGCGGTGTTATGGCCACACCACGAGGGCTAAGCTCAACCGGTATGGGCAAGCCAACTGTCGTATTGGTCGCCGTGTCGATCACCGAGACATTATTGGAGAAGAAATTAGCAACATATGCAAATGGCTGTGCAAAAACCGGGGCTGCAAAGAGAAGGAAAAAAATTAACAGGGATAATACAGAAGCTAATCTAATTAACATTCCTGTCCTCCATACACGATGATTTTTACTATTAAACAATAATAAAACTTATAATATGCAATTTCCTTACTTTCCTATATCCATGTCAAATAGCATGTAATTCTGAAGTGTGAGATTCTTCGGTCGTTTCTCTCCAACTCAGAATGACAGAGACTGGATTCCCGATTAAGGCATTCGGGAATGATAACCACCCCCCCTTAATTATTTTGGATTCGGAAACATTGAGAGGGAAATTTAGTTACACCTGAGGCTTTGATGTAAGGGCGTCCGGTTGCGCGCTAGCTTGCAACCGTTCCCCATCAAGGGGGGTGTATATTACGATAAGCTGATTATTTTTATTAGACTTATTTGAATTCATGTATATAAATCAAATCACGGTTATAGTATTTTTATTGTCTTAAGATGGCAATAGATGGAGGGAGTTCTTATTTTAGTCTCTATTATAAGACCTGCCTAAGATTAAAATTATCAAAATACAAAAGACGAAATTCGTACAGGAGAATTCTATTATGCGGAAAAGAAATAAATGGATTAATATCCCGGCGGTTATTGGCTTGTTATTGTTAATTTCTTTGGGCAGCATCGGAGGGTGCAACAACAATGGGGATAACGATAACCCGGTCGGCAGTGATAACGACGATGGTTTGGGCGGCGCATTAACAACTATATTTAATGGCGGACAGTTCGGGGTCGACTACTCTTGGACAAGTGTTTCCCGCTGCAGGAACAATCGGGATATTACGATGGACGGATGCGACGTAAACGCCGCCTTCGAAACCGACTCGAGCGATCCAATGCCTGCCTGCACCGGAAGCGCCAATCCATTTTGCACCCTTGATGAGTGCGTAGCCTGCTATGAAGTGGACATGATGCAAATGAAGTCGGTAGGCGCGACGCTCCTTAGACTCTACTCCCCCAACTACAGCGTAACGGATGCGGCAAGCAAGCAGGGTGTTAGTGTTGTGGTAGGGACACAGAACGGGACAATCACAAAGCTGGCAAGTGACGCAACTTTCGCCGCAACCTTTCTTAAGGGCCAGTACAATCCCTACATTACCCCGCTTGAGCCGCACATTAAGGACGGAACCATAGTCGGCATCATCCTGGGAAACGAGGTGAACGGGAGTTTCGGGTGCGCGCCGTGCAGCCCGGCACTTTTGGGAATGGCCGCCACGAACCTGCGCGCGGCTCTTAATAAAATCACAGGGGGCAGCGATGTGAAAATCGCTACGACCTTAGTCGGCATCCCAACCTCTCCGGCTACACCTACAGCCGAGGAATATTGCAATGCCTCGGATATTGACGCGGTAGGATTCGATCTATACTGCCCACTTAAAGGTCAGAGTCCCCCCGGAGGAACGACAGTATGCACAGGCAAGAACATTCCTGCCGGATGCAATACTCCCCCTCAGTGTGTTGATGTCAGCATAACGGGATGGTACGAAACCAATACCCCCACAGCGTGTCTGGGTAAGTCATTTATTGGCGAGACCGGATACACCACGGGAAACACAAGTAACCCGGGATCAAACGATACATCCCTCTATCCCGATCTGACTACAATGCTAAACACCTACAAAACGTGGGCATGCACGAACCAAATCCAGTCTTTTTATTTCGAGTGGTTTGATGAGGACGAGACCAATATCAGCGCGCCAAACAAGTTCTTTGGAATTTATGAATGGACGACAACGGCTGCTATTCAAAATTACCCGGCCTCAAAATATCAGGACACGGTAAGCAAACTGTTTACCTGCCCGTAGAATATACGGGGCTGTTTAACACTTTTGGGATTATGCCGTTATAGCTGACTTGGAAGAGAATGCTTGCTCAGGCGAAAATTGTTTTCTGGCCATTTGGCCCTCTACTTATACTATATTATTAAGGGTGTACCTTATTATAAGGGATGCCCGTCGTATTTTTCCTGAAGGGAGTGGAAGTATATCAAAGAAAGTATTTTATTGTCCCGTCTAACTCCGTCTATTCTTCGACTGAAGGCGGCGTAAGGGTAAACCCTAGCTGTTTGTAGACAGATCCCATATTTATGTAGAGCCGCTCTTCTGATATCTCGCCGTCAGTAATTTGGGAGATTAATACGGCTGAGACTTTGACCGCTTTCTTTGTAGGGGGCAAATCTCCCCTTGGGCCCATATTGGTGCCTGTAAAAGTCATCTGCGTTGTAACAGTATTGCCATCTATGCTCATGTGATCGGGCTCGAATTTCATATCTGGATATGCGGTCCTAAGGTATCTCAAATAGTCCATAAGAGCTACAGTACCATTGAGCTCTGAGTTATCCTGGTCAACAAGATGAACGGTAATGTCAGCGGAGTATAGTTGGTCTGCTATTGCAGTGTTACCGGTGTTCCAAACCATGAGGCTCTGCTTTACGAGTGACTCTGCATCCCCTCTTGACTCTGCACTGACCGGGTTTATATCGGCTAGAACAAAACCTGCAGTAAATAACATTAGAGCTAAAAATAAATTTAAGGAATATGTCTTCATAGAACCTCTCCCTATTATAGATGGAATTATACAAAGCCTAACAAATAGCATCTTTTAATGCAATAGATTTAATAGGTGGATGAAAGAAATATGTTAAACTCATTTTTTAAGGTGAACGATCATGAAAAGAGGAATATTAATTGTAGTAGGCGCTGTTTTTGCATTCATGCTGATACGCATGTTTATAATAATTGTGGTCTTGCTGACTACGCCTGAGGGAGAGATCCATAAAAAGGGACTTATCTCCGGGCACAAAGGTGACTGGTCTGCCGCCATTGAGCATTTTGACAGAGTAATTGAAATGAAACCCCATCACGAGAAGGCCTATACCACAAGAGCTTATGCCAAGTCACAACTCGGCGACCAGCAGGGCGCGATCGAAGACACGACAATAGCGCTTCAGAAATACCCCTTTTACGGAAGAGCTTATGCTGTGCAGGGACTTGCTGAGTTCAGAGCCGGGGACAAGGAGATCGGCTGTAAGGATATGCAGCAAGCCTATGACCTTGGGTTTGAGCAAGCCAAAGAATATATAAATCAGTACTGTAATTAGAATCTATCCGATATAATTTCCTTAGTAGAAGTTACAAAACCGAACTAAATTTACAACAGGAGAAATGCATGAAACTTAAATCTGCAATGTTTATCGCCCTTTTGTTATTGCTACCCTTAATGGCACAGGCTCAATCGGCCAGGGAATACATAGACCAGGGCATTACAAAAGCCACCTCCGGCAATTTACAAGGGGCGCTTTCTGATTTTAACAAGGCTATAGAAAAAGACCCAAAATCTGCAGAGGCTTACTACAGCCGGGCAGTTACCAAAGCCAGTTTGGGTGACCAGAAAGGCGCGCTTTCTGATTTTGACCGCTCAATTGAGCTAAACGACAAGTCTGCATACGCCTATAACAACAGGGGAAATCTGAGAGACGACCTTGGTGATAAGGAAGGAGCGATAGAGGACTATGACCGGGCAATTGAGATTGACCCCAAGTTTGCCATGTCTTATAACAACCGTGGCACTGCAAAAAGAGAGGTAGGTGATATTGAGGGCGCACTTTCAGATTACAACAAAGCAATTGAGCTTGACCCAACTTTTGCGATGCCATATAACAACATCGGCAATTACAAAAACTCACAAGGGGATTATAAAGGCGCAATTGCCGACTTTAACGAAGCCATTAAGCTCAACCCGAAGTTTACGATTGCCTATTTCAACAGAGCCAATGCAAAAGACGATTTGGGAGATTACAAAGGTGCGATCTCTGATTACGACAAAGCTATAGCGCTTAACCCCAGATATTTTGATGCCTATAACAATAGAGGTAACGTGAAGAGTAAACAAAAAGACTATCAAGGAGCGATCTCTGACTACGACAAAGCAGTTGAGCTTAACCCCAAATTTGCTTTGGGATACTATAATATTGGGCTTTCCTATTATAATTTGGATAAGTACACGGACGCAATCTCTAGCTACGACAAAGCAATCGAGCTTAATCCCCGCTTTGCTCAGGCTTACGACAGCAGGGGCCGGAGTAAAGGTCTAATAAAAGACTATCAGGGCGCATTATCAGACTTCACTATGGCCATTGATCTTGACCCGCAAAACGCCAAAGCTTATTACGGAAGCGGGTTCTCTAAAATATTGCTGGATAAAACAGAATCGGGCTGTGCAGATGTAAAAAAAGCAAAGGAAATGGGCTATGCTGAGGCCGAAAGTATATTAAAGCAGTACTGCAACTAATTATTGTAACATCCTGTATATACTTATTTTATATTATTCTAATAGTTAAAGTTTCTCAACTTAAATCTAAAAGTCGGCGGAATGACCTGAAGGTATCAAAATTATATTGTTATTTTCATTCCAAGTCTATCAAATTAACTTACTGATACTCAAAACACTCAACATCGAATATGTTTTCTGTTATATTAAATTCTTAAGATCATAGTTTTGGAGAGAGAGACATGAGAGAACTGCCTGAGAGAATGAGCGAGAAGCTTTATCACGATAATTATATTCCGGATGAAACTCTTAAGCTGAGGAAGAAGTTTAGAGCGTTTGCCGAGAAAGAGCTTTTTCCGATCGCTTATGAGTTTGGTCAGCGCACAGAGAGTAACGAGAACTTCCCGATGGAGCTTTTTAAGTCCATGGCTAAAAAGGGTTTCTTCAAAGTCCCTCACAAAAAGAAAGACGGCGGGCTCGGACTTAATTTCCCCGCATGCGCGGCGGCCACTCTGGCAGAGGAGCTTGCATATATCAGCGCAAGTTTTTCAGGCTCGGTGAACGCTCATTTTTTACTCGCAGGCGTTAGCCTCGCACAGGGATCTAACTATATTAAACGCAACTATTTGGCCCCACTTATGGAATGTGAGGCCATCGGCTCGTTTGCAATGACTGAGCCTCAGTCGGGCTCGGATGTGAGGCCTGACTCTCTAATCACAAAGGCCACTAAAACCAAAGGCGGATACATTGTCTCGGGGCAAAAACGCTATATCACAAACGCAGGCATCGCAGACTACACTGCCACGCTTGTAGAGTTAAACGGCAAGTCCTGCATGTTTGTAATCGATATGAACTCTAAAGGGGTTAGCGTAAGCGAGCCCGACAAGAAGCTCGGCAATAGAGGCGAGCTTACATATGACATATATTTCGACAAGGTAAGAGTCCCCAAGGAAAATCTGATTGGTGAGGAGGGGGACGGAATTAAAAATTGCCTCACTGCTCTTATGTACGGACGTACGGGAATCGGCGCGGCTGGGGTGGGAATGGCCCAGTCGGCTTTTGATGAAAGCGCGTCTTATATGAAGGAGAGAAAAGCGTTTGGCAAACCGATTAGCCAGTTTCAACACTGGCAGTTTTTAATGGCTGAGCGGACAATTGAGATTGAGAACGCTCGGAACCTATATATAAAGAGCGGTCTCAGAATAGACGGCGGGGAGAAGTTTCCAATTGTTGAGTCCTCAGGGGCAAAATTTTACGGCTCCAAGATATCTGTAGATATGGCTCGCGACGCGGTGCAGATATTTGGCGGCTACGGGCTGATGGTTGAGCTTGCGCATGACAAGTCGACATATAAAGTTGAGGAAATTTACCGCGACTCCAAAGTGGGCGAGATCTACGAGGGGTCTAACGAAATCCACAAGATGGTTATAGCGCGTGAGATTTTCGGGAGATAGGCCTTATTAATTTAAAACTAGACAAACTCTACGCAACTGCACAAAACATTGATTTTTCCTAAGCTCGGGGTTTACTTATACTCCCATGGCGATGAAGTTAAAGAATGTTGTCCCGCTTGGGCGCTCGTTTGATGAGTACAGGCTCATGTTCAATCTTTCAAAAAGCGACCTGGGCAAGCGCATAATCGGCGTGGGTGACGGCCCTGCCAGTTTTAATGCAGAGATGAACGAGATGGGGAAAACAGTCGTCTCGGTAGACCCTATTTACTTCTTCAGCGCTAAAGACATATCCCATAAATTTAACAAGGTATTCGATAATATAATCGAGCAGGTTAAAAACACCCCGGGCGACTGGACTTGGACATATCATATGTCCCCTGATGATTTAAGAAACCACAGAATAGAGGCGCTTGATCGTTTCACTTCGGATTTTGAGCAGGGCAAAAAAGAGGGGCGGTACATAACAGGAGAATTACCCGCGCTGCAATTTCAAGACGGAGCTTTTAATATAGCCCTATGCTCACACCTTCTGTTCCTTTATTCCGAGCACTACGATTACAATTTCCACAAAGCCTCAGTGTATGAGATGCTACGGGTATCAGAGGAAGTCCGCATCTTCCCGCTGTTGGATTTGATGCTGAGACGCTCTCCTTATATAGGCCCTCTTATAAAAGAACTCGAAAGAGACGGCTATAAGGTGAAGATCAAAAAAGTGCCCTACGAAATACAGCGCGGCGGCAATGAGATGATGTGGGTATTCAAGACATCAAAAAACCGCATGCTTCCGATTTAATCCACCTTACTTATTTAATTACCTATCTCGATTTTATTGCTGATTGCTTTATAATAATTCGCTATGAAACAAATATGTAAGAAATGCCTTCTTATTGGCCATGGGAGACACGGTTTCTTTTCTGGCAATGTATATATAGCCTTTTCCCAGATAGCGCTGGGAGTAGCGCTCATTGCCATAAACATAGATAGACTTAGCGGGCCTGAGCTGATTATTCACATCTTAGCTGCTCTAAGCATTGTAGTCGGCGTGTTAAATCTACTTGATTCAAGAAAGCCCGGGCGTATATGCCCTAGATGCAACAAGGCAGAGATGATAGTTATCGAAACACAGGAAGGTCAAAAATTCATCAAAGAAAACAATATCTCTCTTCCGCAATAATATAAAAACAATCATCCTCAGAATCTCGCGAACCTTTTCTCAAGTTTTTAGCCCTGCGTTATTCCCTATATTTTATTACTAAGTTATATTGTAGAAACAAAAACAACTACAGGAGATTACTATGTCTGAAATTACACTGGATCACCATTTACATTCATTTGGAGAAGGTGACGTTGAAGCAATACTTGAGGATTACACCGAGGAATCTGTCATCATCATCCCAAACACTGTTATTAAAGGGCTTGATGAGATAAAAGACTTTTTCACCAACCTTGTAACTGAGGTACTCCCTCCGGGGTGCAATTTCCATCTGCACGACAAGGTGGTCATGGACAATATCGCCTATCTGGTCTGGCATGCGGATTCAGACAATTACGAGGTGCCGTTCGCTTCCGACACATTTGTATTTGACGATGATGACAAAATAGCCGTTCAGACAATCGCATTTGTCCTTAAGGAAAAGGAGTAAAATCGCGCACAAAGATTAACGCTATGAACCAGAACTCCCGTCAAACTCTTAGGATAGAGATATGGATGAAGGACAATATGGAATGGTCTCTTGAGGGTGACGGATCGCCTTTGCAGTTTCAGCAGGCGGGTTTGAAAGTTCGCTCCCTATTCTCAGACGTTGTAGAGCTTAAGCTCGTTAAGAACAAAACTGATATTATCACCGTACCCAAAGACACTGCGCTTGAGATTATTAAAGACAATCTTGGCAGCGAAAACCTGATGCTCTGTGATGAACAATTCACACGCATGATGGTGTTTTTTTACCTGACTAGGTAGAATACAAATCATATTAAAATTTGTTAATGAATCCATGCTCGCACTTCTAAACAACTGGATAAACGATTGAAATTCGCAGCCATAGACGTCGGATCAAATGCTATAAGGCTCCTATTCACACAGGTCTTCGAGAACAATGGGGAGACCTTCTTTAAGAAAGACTCTCTGTTTAGGGTGCCGATACGGCTCGGCGAAGACTCCTTTGTTAAACGAAGGATTTCAGATGAAAAAGCGGACAGCCTTATAAAAACCATGATTGCTTTTAAGTACCTAATAGAGGCCTACGCCCCGCTTGACTACATGGCAATCGCCACAGCAGCTATGCGTGAGGCTGACAATTCACACGAAATAGTGAACGCTATTAAAAAAGAATCGGGAATAGATATGGAGATCATAGACGGGCAGCGGGAAGCGGAGATAATATATTCTAACCATGTAGCGGAAAAGCTGGATAACAAAGGAAACTATCTATACATAGACGTCGGAGGAGGAAGCACAGAGCTTACGCTCATTTCGGGCTCCGTTATAGTGGAGTCATATTCCTTTAAGCTCGGCACTGTGCGCTTGCTTGAAGAGCAGGTACCCAAGACAGAGTGGCAGAATATGAGAAACTGGATTAAGGAAAACACTTCTGACTACCCTTCCATAAAGGGCATAGGTACCGGTGGAAACATCAACAAAATATTAAAAATGTCTCTTAAAAAAGAAGGTGAATTCTTGAATTATAAAGACATCAAGAAAGTATCAGACCTGGTAAATTCATTTAGTTATGAGGACAGAATCTCCAAGCTCAACCTAAGACCGGACAGAGCGGACGTAATTGTTCCTGCGACTAAGATTTTTTTAAAGGCAATAAAATGGGCCGACATTAACGAGCTCTATGTTCCAAGCATAGGGCTATCAGACGGCATTATTCACGTGTTATATGAGAAACAAAAGAGATTAGTACTTGAAGCTTAATTAGGCATGAAATTTGTTAGAGGCTTTAATACAAGAATATTTTGCATATATTAAACAAATGCCAGCCCCTTTAGAAAAAAGCGATTATTACACACTGCCGGACAATCTTGAACGGGTGGAGCTGCTGCGTAGGCTAACAACTGACCACAGCTTTATTCTGGACCCCCCTCATAAAAAGAAAGAAGAATTTCTCGACACTTTTGACAGACGCCTTCACAGCGCAAATCTTGTGCTGATCAAAGAAGGCAGCTCATATTATCTCAGAGATTTAATACAAGGCCGCACGGTTGCACTACTTGAAGACACTAAAAATATAAATCCTAAATTTTGGTGGGATTTCCCAAAGTGCAGTTTAAGGGCCGAGATTAAACCTTTGTGCGATATAAGGGCTCTACTTTCTCTAGCTAAAATTGAAAGATCTATAGCCACGCTTAGGCTCTTAAATAAAGACAAAAAGACTGTGCTCTTAACATATATAAAAGACCTGAAAATGTTAAACAGTAGCGAGACCAAACCTAATATAGTTGTGCAGATTAAACAACTTCGAGGATATGAAGAACAAGCGGGCGAATTTAAGCAATACTTAAACACTCTTGGACTTGAAGTTACAGACGGAGACATTATCTCAGCCGCAGGGTCAATTGATGGGAAATACCCCCTTAACTACTCATCTAAAATCAACGTGCATCTAAAGCCCGGGATGAAATCTCTGGAGGCGGCAAAGCTTATATTCCAGAATTTACTTGAGACTATGAGGGTCAATGAATTTGGAATAATAGAGGATATAGACACCGAGTTCCTTCACGATTTTAGAGTTGCCGTGAGGAGAACACGCTCGGCGCTCAGTCAGATTAAGGCCGTATTCTCGCTTGAGGACACTCTCAAATTTAAAGACGAGTTTTCCGCAATCGGAAAAGCTACAAACGAGCTTAGAGACTTGGACGTTTATCTCCTGACCGAGGATTCATACAAGAATATGCTCCCTGAGGACTTAAGAGCGGGGCTGGATCCGCTGTTTGGCTCTTTGGCTGAGCAGAGGAAAAAAGCTAAGAAGGTGTGCGCTGAGTTTCTTGAATCAGACACATATAAAGAGTCTATAAAAACTTGGGACGACTTTTTGAGAAACACAGAAAGCGATCCCAAGCTCGCTCCCAATAGCGAGAGGCCGGTAATTGATCTTGCAAAAGAGAACATATGGAAAAAGTATTCAAGGGTCATAAAACTCGGAAGAAAAATTCAGAGCAATACCCCCGACCCTGAGATTCACCGCCTTAGGATTGAGTGCAAGAAACTGAGATATCTCCTGGAATTCTTCTCATCTCTCTTCCCCGAAGACGATATAAAGACTGTCATACAGCACCTAAAAAAACTGCAGGACAATCTTGGGGACTTTAACGATCTTTATGTTCAGCAACAGAGCCTTAAAAAGTTTCTAAACCAAACAGACATCGGGTATGATCACTCTAAACAAAAAACCCTAGCCGCTGCCGGAGGCCTTGTCTCGGTGCTTTATCAGCGTCAGAACAATTTGAGAAAGAAATTTAAAGAGAATTTTGATGAGTTCAGCGACAAAGAAACAACGGTATTATCTAAGAAACTGTTTAGTAAAGGATAGACAAACGGCAATATGAAAAAAATAGCAATTTACAGCATGAAAGGCGGAGTCGGCAAAACTGCAGCCTGTGTCAATTTAGCCTATTTAGCTTCAGCAGATGGCTTTAACACACTGCTCTGCGATCTCGACCCTCAGGGGGCTTCGACTTATTATTTCCGTATCCGGGCGTCTAAGAACTTCAACACCAATAAGTTCATAAAGGGCGGAAAATATATAGACAAGAACATCAAAGGAACCGATTTCCCCAATCTCGACCTGCTCCCCTCTAAGCTCTCGTACCGCAATTTGGACCTGGCCCTTGATGCACTTAAGAATTCTAAAAAAAGACTTAAGCAGATACTGAGCGAGCTTGAGGATGACTATGACTATTTGTTCATGGACTGCCCTCCGGGAATTTCTCTCGTATCGGAGAATGTTTTCAACGCGGCGGACCTGATACTTGTCCCCTTGATACCTACAACACTGTCCGAGCTTACTTATGAGAAGCTGCTTAAATTCTTCGAGAAAAATGATATTAACCCGAAGAAGATTCATACCTTTTTCTCTATGGTAGAGAGCAGAAAAACGCTTCACCGGGAGACAATGGATAAGCTCGCCCGGGAAGGTGGCAATATACTTGAGTCTCAAATCCCATACCGCTCGGATATTGAAAAGATGGGCATTTACCGCGAGCCGGTGCCGGTCACCAGCCCGCACTCAGACTCAACCCAGGCTTACAATAAACTCTGGGATGAGATAAAAGCAATTTCAAATCATTAATATAGACAATATCTATGGCCTTTGAGATAGAAAGAAAATTTTTAGTAAATGAACTGCCGCCGGAGATCGACAGATATCCTCATAGCGAGATTATGCAGGGTTATCTCATGATCACGGATAACGATATTGAGGTCAGGGTTAGAAAAAGAGGCGGGCACTGCACACATACTGTTAAATCTGGCAGCGGTCTTGTAAGAAAAGAGGCCGAAAAAGAAATCACAGAGGCTGAGTTCTTCGAGCATTGGCCCGAGACAGAGGGCAAGCGGGTCTTAAAAGTCAGATACGATATAGATTACGAGGAATTTCTGATAGAGCTTGATATTTACTCAGGCGATCTACAAGGACTAGTAGTCGCAGAGGTTGAATTTGACAGCGAAGAAGAAAGCTCACACTTTGAGCCGCCTAAGTGGTTCGGTGAAGAAATTACCCTTGATGAGAGATATAAGAATAAGAACCTGGCCCTCCACGGCAAGCCCTCCGTCTAGTTTTTTAGCTTTTCGAAATACCCCCCTTCACAACTTAGTTAACTTTATAGTATAGTAAGTCTCAGGATGGCTACCAACGAAAGAAATGGAAGTCGGCTGGAATCGGTAATAGATAAAGCCTCGCAGCATGCAAGGATGATCTATTATCTTTATCTTGGTTTTATAGCATACTGCGCAGTAACCGTTTTCAGCACCACTGACCGTCAGCTCGCCTTAAAGGGTGATAAAGCACAGCTTCCGATACTCGATATTGCAGTGCCACTAGACGGTTTTTTTATATTCGCCCCAGTCCTTGCCATTGGACTCTTCGTTTATTTCATGCTTTACCTTCACAGACTCAATTCACTCATTGATGATTTAATGGAAGCAGATCCATCTTATAACAAAAGAGACCTTTACCCCTGGATGATAAATATTGCTAGAGAGCTGGAGCAGGGATACGGCGTGATTGTAAATAATTCCTCAGTCGGAGGGTTGAAAGCTATTCCGGGAGTGGCTGCGTATATAGCGTCCAAAGGCGCGGTAACTCAGCTCACAAGAAGCATGGCGCTTGAGTATGCGGATAAAGGTATCAGGGTAAACGCTATTTGCCCCGGTGCGATTGAGACCCCCATGGTAACTGACGATTTCTTGGGAAATGTAGAAGACAGAGAGGCTGCGGAGCAGCACCTTCTATCCCTTCATCCAATGGGAAGACTTGGAACACCCGAGGAGATAGCTCATTCAATACTATTTCTCGTGGACGACAACATCGGCTTTATGACGGGCAACATGCTGTCGGTAGACGGCGGCTGGATCGCAAGGTAGCAGGCAACGCCTACTGGCAAACTATTTCTATGTTATATTGATAATAAATACTGGATCTAAAAATATTTTGTTAGCACGTAAAAGTGCGGGGAGCGTCTCATGGCATTAGACGAATTTGTACAGAAACTTATAACGGGAAGTAAAAGCTTTGCCTCAGTTGCGACATTAATGCCCGACGGCTCGCCTCACGTGAGCGTGATGTGGGTCGACTCAGACGGGGAGAACATTATTTTAAATTCAGCAGAAGGCAGAGTTAAAACCAACAATCTCAGGAATGATAATAGGGTAGCCATTGCAATTACCGATTCTGAGAACCCATATAGACAAGCAATGATAAGAGGTAAAGTTGTTGAAGTAACTCATGACGGAGCTATGGAGCACACGGACGTTCTGGCTAAGAAATACTTAGGTCTGGACAAATACCCCTACCATCAGCCGGGCGATGTAAGAGTTATATTTAAAGTAAAGCCTGAGAGCGTTTATAAAATCGATCTTTAGATTATAATAGGGAAAAAATGAGTGAACAAAACGGGGCGACTCTTTGAATGCGAATGGTCACTGGTATGCAAAATCAAAGACAACCAAATAATTTCCTACAAGATGTTTGAAGACACAGCCGCTTTAGAAAATGCGTATTTAGACCGCGACTAACAAAAAAAGCCCTGGCGCAGCTCGTTAAAACTACGTCAGGGCTTTTATCCCCACTCTTTTAACTTTATGAAGTAAAGCGTGCGGATAACATCCGCAGGAATAAAATTTCTTCGTAATCTATTAGATAGTTAAAATTTTTGTCACTTCTCCCAACTCCAGATTACATGAGAAATTAATGGAAGCAGACACTGTCTGCTAGGACTCCGTACCTTGTGAAGTACCGGTGGTATCTTCAGTTGTAGCGCCCTTATCTTTTCCGTTGCAAGCTTGTACGTCAGATGATGTGATAGCGAAGCTTCCTAATGCCAGTCCTAGTGCAATTGCGAATGTAAGTACTAATCTTTTCATTATTAACGCCTCCTGCTTTTGATATAAATTAAAGTGTAGCTCACTATCTCATTTTTTTCTAGTAAATTGTTATCGTCCGAAAGATAAAAGATAGATTTCTCCACTGCGTGTCGAAATAACGTGCGGGGAACCCCCGCTGGCATATAATTTCTTCGTTACTCCCAAGCCAGTTAGAAATTGAACGCCCGGCGCGTAGCCGTCATCTCGAACGGCACACACAGTGTGCAGGTGAGAGATCTAGTTGTTTTATTGTAATTCCTTCCTTTTTCAAAGAACGAATTCAGGCTAGCGAGGATTCGGACGCCCTTACCCTTTAGCCGGCTAATGTTAATAGATCGAAGCTCCCTGCAAATTGGAATTTAATAGTTAGGGTGGATTAATCTTTTGAAACAAAAGCAGGTTTCTCCCTGGAACATGTTGTGTTCACTCGAAATGACGGGTGGGGAATTTCGAAATGGCTAAGGAATTATTAAAGTTATTTATGCAAGCGGCACAAAGCGCTTGATTTTTCCTGTTTCGGGGTGGTGTGGGAGAGATTCTACCACTTCAAATGTGACTATTGGGTTAGCTAGTCCGTACTTCTTCAAGTTATTGAGGATTGTGTCCTTAATTTCTGAAATGTTTGGCTCGCCGTTACATACGAGCTTAATATGCGCCCCCTCTTGGGTCTGAATGATTTGAAACTCTTCGACCTCCTTCTCTTCTTCCAAGATATTGCTGTACGCCGTTGGATGAACTTTCACCTCCCCGTAGAGAAACCAGTTTGTAGCCTTGCCCAAAATCCTGAGGACCGTCTTATATGCCGGATACTCGGCAATTGGCGGCCCTATCTCAACAATATCGTCCACCTCGTAGCGAATCATCGGGAGTGACAGATTGGTCAAATTAGTTGCGAGCACTTTGGTCGCGTCTTCTATATTATCGACCGGCTGATTGTTGTGGTCCACGACTTCTAGAATCGCCCCGTCCCCGCATATCACCATCCCCGGGCTAAACTGTGTCTCGATCCCCATCTGCCCTATCTCACAGCACCCCCAGGAATTTGATGCTTTTACCCCCCACGCTTTCATTGCGCGCGCGCGTATATCATCATCCTGCGGGCCAGAGTTGGTGCAGACCCAACGCGGGTGTATGTCAAGCTCCCCCGGTAATGTGCAAGGACATATGGCGGTTTCCCCTAGAATGGGGAAATGGGGATATATATGGCACAAACAATTAAAGAAGAGAGGTTGAGATGGGTATTACCCAT
>Ga0307380_10003019_pt1 | contig 23563 bp, 22 predicted proteins | sample UN3MG_FD_202239 | JGI IMG/M metagenome (GOLD analysis project Ga0307380, IMG submission 202239) | Soil microbial communities from Risofladan, Vaasa, Finland - UN-3 | ecosystem: Environmental > Terrestrial > Soil > Coastal area > Acid sulfate soil | place: Finland: Risofladan, Vaasa | collected... | reverse complement strand
TTGCGTTCGATCAAGGACGCCACGCGGTCCCTCGCCTTCAGTCGGCCGGTTCGTGACCAACCTCCCGACCAAGGCCCGCATGTCCGATCTATCGCCCTGGCTGATCCTGATCGCGCTTGGCGCCTTCCATGGGCTCAATCCGGCCATGGGCTGGTTCTTTGCCGCGTCGCTAGGACTCTACCGCAAGAGCCGCAAGGTGGTGCTCATTTCGCTCATCCCCATCGCGCTCGGCCATGCTGCGGCCATCGCCATGGTGGTGTTCGCGGTGATCGGGCTCGGCATGGCCATCGACGCAAGCACGTTCCGCATCATCTCCGGCGCATTGCTGATCGCCTGGGGCATCTATCATTGGCTCTACGGCCACCAGCATCATTTCCATATCGGCGTGACGACCGGACTGCTCGGCCTCGGCGTGTGGTCGTTTCTCATGGCAACGGCCCATGGCGCCGGCATGATGCTGATCCCCGTGCTGATGCCGATGGAGCACGCGCATCATGCGGGGCATGCGGACGCGCACGCTGGTCACATGATGGCCACCGGCTCCTTCGCCGTCGCTTCCCTGGCGGTGTTGGTGCACACGCTGGCCATGCTCATCGTCACCGGCGCCGCCGCGCTCCTGGTCTATCAATCGTCGGGCTTTGAGATCCTGAAGCGAAGCTGGATCAATCTCGATCTGGCCTGGACCATCGCCCTGATCGGCATGGGGGCCTGGCTGCTCGCCACCTGAGCACGTTCGACGCGCCGAAATGACGCCGTTCCCTTTTTGTGCCGGGGACCCTATATTCGGCTCATCCCAGCAACAATCGAAAGGAGGTGATCCAGTGTCTCATTGTCATAGCCCGCGGTCGCAGGCGCCGGTGACCTGGATGCTCGCCTCTGGTGAGGTCTAGGGCGTCTCACGACGCTTGAACAGCGGTCCTCTCGCGACCGCGGCCGACAATGGACGGGCTGCTCCTTAACGGAGCGGCCCTTCTTTTTTGCCCAAAATCTGGTCTGCGCAAACTCTGCGGCATTGAAAGATTCTTCAGACCCTTGGCCGCAAAGTAGCGTCCATGGTGGGGGTCCGTGTTGCGTATCTGGCCGCATTGCTTGCGGTCACCGTCCTTCTGGAGGCTTGCGCCGGCGGCGGCGTTCCGCGTGAGGAACGTGCCGCTTGGCGTGACAAGGCCGAGGCGCAGTGCATGGCTTCGGGCCGCGTGCGCGCGTCGTCCTACGTTCAGTCCGCCTCTCCCCTCAACGGTCCGAGCGCTTGCGGCATCCGGGCACCCCTGAAGGTTTCCAGCGCGCTGGGCGGCCGGGTCAGGGTCACGCCTACGGCCACTCTGGGCTGCCCGGTCACGGCAAGCCTCGACCGCTGGCTTAATAATTCCGTGCAGAAGGCGGCCTATCGCCAATTCGGCAAGCCGGTGGTGGAGATCAAGCAGATCTCGTCCTATAGCTGCCGCGGCCGCAATGGCCGCCACCGGGGGCCACTGTCTGAGCATGCCTACGGCAACGCGATAGACGTCGCCGCCTTTCGCCTGTCGGACGGCACCGAGATCACCGTGGTCAAGGGCTGGTGGCGCGGGAGCCGGCGGGAACGGGCGTTCCTGAAAGAGGCCCTCGCCGGGGCTTGCGACGAGTTCTACACGGTGCTCGGCCCGGGCGCCGACCGTCACCACTACAATCATTTCCACATGGATTTATTGGTCACCAACGTCTCCAAGGGGCGTCACTTCTGCCAGCCCCGGCCGAGCCGTGGCTTTTTTGCCGAAGCCGAAGGCGATCCGGTGTCGACCGCCTCGATCAAGCCGATCCCATTTACGGGGCCTGCATTGGGGTTTAGCGGCGATTAGTGGAGAAAAGACCTCACTGTGGCCCGTCGGCAACTTCGCATCTGCGAAAGAGGCGCTAAGATCGGTTACGGGAATCGCACCAGGGGAAGCACGACACGGACGTGACCGGAGCCAAGAGCCTTTGAGGCTCGGTTCGATTGGAGGGGCACGATGGCAGCAGAATCGTTGGTGCAAATGCTTGAAGAGATCGCTGTCGGCCTCAAGGCCGGCGACGAGGAGGTTTATGGCTGGCTGCGCGACCAACTCAAAGAGTGCGGCGCCAGCGAAATCTCGGTCGAACTCGCCATGGGCGTGATCGCCAGGCTGTTGCCGGAAGAAGCCCAAGGCAATCTCGAGCTGGCCGAGCACTATAATCGCCGCTGGGCCCACTAGCCGTCTTAGGTCGTCTCGCCGTCTCATTTGTTGGCAACCGCGCGCGGAAAACCGCTCTCGCGGTCAAGTGTCGATAGGCCATGCGCGCGTTGCTGGTGCACAATCCGTCCGCCGGGTCCGGGCAGCCGACGCGAGAAGTGCTGCTGACGCTCCTGCGTGACGCCGGCTTCTCCATCACCTGCTCTTCCAGTGACGAAGACGAATTCAACGCGGCGCTGGAAGAAGGCGCTGACATTGTAATCATCGCCGGCGGCGACGGCACCGTGGCCAAGATCGCCCGCCATCTCCCCAATCGAAAAACCTTGCTCACCATCCTGCCGATGGGGACGGCGAATAATATCGCGCGCTGTCTCAACATCACCGGAGAGGTCGAAGCGCTGATTGCGGGCCTGCGCGGCGCGCCGGAAAAGCGCCTCGACGTCGGCATCGCCATTGGCCCATGGGGTCAGCGCTACTTCCTGGAGTCGGTCGGCTGGGGTGCGTTGGCTGAGGCCGTGGACCACAGCGCACCTAAACTCTCCCGCGAAGAGCGCATCGCCCATGGCCGCAAGACCTTCGCCGCCATCCTCACCGAAGCCAAGCCGCGGCCGGTCAGCTTCGTGGCGGACGGAGAAAAGATCGCCGGCGACTTTATCTTCGTGGAGGTGCTTAATCTCGGCATGACTGGCCCTCGCGTGCTGATCAGCCCGTCAGCGGAACCGGGCGACGGCTTGCTCGACATCGTTTATCTGACGGAGGATCGCAGGGAGGCGATGATCGACTGGCTGAAGTCGGGGGCAGCCAATCATCCGCCGCTCGAGACGCGCAACGCGCAAAAGGTGACACTGACCTGGGCGCACGGGCCGATGCGTGTCGACGACGAGGTCTATCCGGCGCCGGACGTGCCGAGCGAGATTATCATCGAGATCGAGCCGCACGGGCTGCATGTGTGCGTGCCCGCAACCGGGGACTAGCTCCGCAGCACCGCTTCAAGCCGTTGCCAATCGGCTTCTGGGCCGGGCAGTCCGAAACGCAACAGCTCGGGTCGTTCGGGGAAGCGGCGCACGAGGATGCCGCCGCACCCCAATGTTTCGAAGAGACGCGGCGCGTCGGATGTCCGGACCAGCCGGAACAGGTCCGTGCCGCCGATGTTTTCGAGACCTGTGCCTTCAATTAATATATCGAGCCGAGCCGCAGCCGTCGCCAGCGCCGCGCGCGTGTCGTCCATCCACCTTTGATCGCCCAGTGCTGCGGTGCCGATGGCAAGCGCCGCGCCGGAAACCGGCCATGGCCCGAGCGTCGCATTGACAAGCGCGGCGACGGGATGGGCGGCAAGCGCGAAGCTGAGCCTGAGCCCCGCGAGGCCGAAGAATTTGCCGAAGGAGCGCAGCACGACGATGTTCGCGTGATCCACGTGCGCGCTCAGACTCTCCTCACGTGGCCCGGCATCCATGAAGGCCTCGTCGACGATCAGCAGCCCGTCATGCGCGCGCTGGCGCTCGGCGATTGCCAACAGGTCCTCACGACTGACGATCCTGCCGTCGGGGTTGTTCGGATTGACGACGATGGCGAGGTCGGCGTCGCCCAGCGGCGCAAGCTCCGAGACCGTGGAGACCTCATGTTCGGCAATGGCGGCGGCCCGCGCATGCTCGGCGTAAGTCGGTCCCAGAATGACCGCGCGGCCGGGAAGGAGGAGGCGGGCGGCTATCGTCACCAGAATTTGCGAACCTGGCGCGGTGACGACGCACGCCGGCGACGGTGCGCCATAGGCCGATGCGGCAAGCTGGGTCAGGCGGCCGAGGCTTGCAGACACCGGCAGACGTGAAAAATTCTCCGGCGCGAGCGGCGGGATGGGGTAGGGATGGGGATTGATCCCCGTCGACAGGTCGACAAACGGTTCTGGCGCAGCGGGGAAAAGGGTTCGGGCCGCAGCAAGATCGCCGCCATGCAGAAGCGGCGCAGGCGTATTGGGAGGGATCATGGCCGCACCGCTAGCGCTTCTCGCTTTGTTGATCGAGCTCGTTGCCGGCTATCCGGATTGGATCGCCAAGAGCATAGGCCATCCGGTCACCTGGATGGGCCGTCTCATCACCTTTCTCGACACGCGCCTCAACCGCGACGGCGCGGAAGCCGAAAGTCGCCGTCGGGCGGGCGCCATCGCGCTGTTCCTGCTGCTGCTCATTGTCGGCGCCATCGCCTTCACCGTCGAAACCGTGCTGCTCCTGCTGCCCTTCGGGCTGATCTTCGCCGGCATCGCTTCGAGCGCGTTCATCGCCCAGCGGAGCCTCTACAAGCACGTGGCGGACGTCGCCGACGCGCTCGACACTGGCAATCTGGCCAAGGCCCGCAAGGCGGTCGCCCATATCGTCGGCCGTGACACGGCCGACCTCGACGAGGCGGGCGTGGCGCGCGCGGCGATCGAGAGCCTGTCGGAGAATTTTTCCGACGGCGTCGTGTCGCCGGTGATCTGGATCTGCCTCGCCGGCCTCACCGGTGGGGCACTCTATAAAGCGGTCAACACGGCGGATAGCATGATCGGCCACCGCAACGCACGCTATGAGAATTTCGGCAAGCCGGCAGCCCAGCTCGACGATCTGGTCAATCTGCCGGGCTCGCGCATATCCGCATTGCTGATTGTCGCCGCGGCGGCGCTCGGCGGCGGCTCCGCTAGCGGCGCCTGGCAGTCGATGACGCGCGATGCCGCAAAGCATGCCTCGCCCAATGCCGGTTACCCGGAAGCCGCCATGGCCGGCGCACTCGGCCTGTCGCTGGGCGGGCCGCACACTTATGACGGCGTCGAGACGGATGCCGCCTGGCTCGGCGACGGACGGCGCGAAGCCAATGCGGCGGACGTGCAAACCGCGCTCGGCGTGTATGGGCGCGCCGACGGGCTGCTCATCGCCCTCGTGTTCACGCTGGCGACGCTTACCGCGATAGTGTGAGCAGGCGATCGACATCGACATGGGCTTCGAGATGGGCGGCGAGGCCGTCGAGGATTTTCTCGATCGTGGCGTCATAGGCGATCTCCGAGGTTCCGCCGAAACGCGCGAGCCACACGGCGCGCTGCGCGTCGTCGACGAAGAGCCCGTGCAGGTACGTGCCAACAACGCGGCCATCCGCCGACTGTGCACCCTCCGGCGTGCCGTCTTCTAAATAGGCGAAAGGCCGCGACCGGTCGGGCCCCTCGCTCACGCCTTTGTGGATCTCGAAGCCGGTATAGGACGCGCCGTCGGCACTGCGCCCACGGACATTGGCAAGACGCTTTTCTTTTAGGAATGTCGTCTCGATGTCGAGCAGCCCCAGCCCTTCCGTCGTCCCGGGCGCGCCTTCGACGCCATGCGGATCGTGCAGAGCGCGACCGAGCATCTGATAGCCGCCGCACATGCCGAGAACAGTGCCGCCGCGGCGCAAATGCGCGGCGATATCGATATGAAAGCCGGCCTCGCGCAACGCCTTGAGATCGCCGACCGTCGACTTCGATCCGGGCAAAACGATCATTTGCGCATTGCCCGGCAGCGGATTGCCGGGCCGCACGCGCACGAGATCAACGCTCGGCTCGGCCTCTAACGGATCGAGATCGTCGAAATTCGAGACGTGCGGCAGGATCGGCACGGCAACTTTGATGTACGCGTTGGGCTTGGCGAGGTCCGGCGCGTCGAGCGCGAGCCCGTCCTCCGCCGGAAGTTGCCGCGCGGCGGTGAAGAACGGCACGAGTCCGAGCGCTTCCCAGCCCGTCATGTCAGCGACTTGGCGCATGCCCTCATCGAAAAGACTTGGGTCGCCGCGAAACTTGTTCACCAGGAAGCCGGTAATGAGCGCGGCGTCTTGCGGATCGAGCACGGCCTTGGTGCCGACGAGGCTGGCAATAACGCCGCCGCGATCGATATCGCCGATAAGAACCACGGGCGCGTCGCAGGCGCGCGCGAAACCCATATTGGCGATGTCGTTGGCGCGCAGATTCACTTCCGAGGCGCTGCCGGCGCCCTCGACAAGCACGATGTCAGCCGTCTCCTTCAGCCGCGCGAAACTTTCCAGCACGTGCGGCATGAGCGCCGGCTTGATGCTCTGATAGTCGGCAGCCTTCGCCGTTGCGTAAAACTTGCCTTGGAGCACGATCTGCGCGCCGATGTCGCTTTGCGGCTTCAACAGCACGGGGTTCATGTGAACGCTCGGCGGCACGCTCGCGGCGCGCGCCTGCAGCGCCTGCGCGCGGCCGATCTCGCCGCCGTCGATGGTGACCGCCGCGTTGTTCGACATGTTCTGCGGCTTGAACGGCAGAACTTTCATACCGCGCAAGCTAAGCGCGCGCGCCAGCCCCGCCACGATTAGCGATTTGCCGACGTCGGAGCCCGTGCCCTGGAACATGAGCGCCCGGGCGGCCATCGCTAGAATTCGATGCCGGGTTGCGCCTTCACGCCGGCGGCGAAGTGGTGCTTCACCACCGTCATGTCGGTGACGAGGTCGGCCGCTTCGATCAGCGCCGGCTTGGCGTTGCGCCCGGTGACAACGACGTGGAGACCGGGGCGGCGGGCTTTCAGTGTGGCGATCACCTCATCCAGCGGCAGGTAGTCGTAGCGCAGCGCGATGTTGAGCTCGTCGAGAATGACGAGTCCGAAGCTATCGTCGTCCATCAGCTCGACCGCCTTGGCCCAGGCGCTCTCGGCTGCGGCGATGTCGCGAGCGAGATCCTGGGTCTCCCAAGTGAAGCCTTCGCCCATGGAGTGCCACGCAACCTGATCGCCGAACGTGGCCAGCGCATCGCGCTCGGCGGTGTGCCAAGCGCCCTTGACGAACTGGACAACGCCGACACGCTCGCCACGGCCGAGCATGCGCAGCGCCAAGCCGAAGGCGGCGGTGGACTTGCCCTTGCCGGTGCCGGTGTGGACGATGAGCAGGCCCTTCTCGAAGGTCTTGCCGGCGACCTCCTCGTCCTGCACCGATTTGCGCTTCGCCATCTTGGCGCGATGGCGCTCGGCGTCCTTGTCATCGACGGGTTTGGTCATGGCGATCCCTTCACGTAGAGCGGCAGACCGGCAACCATGAAGATCACGCGGCCGGCATGCGCGGCGAGACGCTGGTTGAGCACGCCTTGCGCATCACGAAACTCGCGGGCGAGCGCGTTTTCGGGCACGATACCGAGACCCACCTCGTTGGACACGAGTACCGTCCTGCCGACGCGCGCGGCCAAGGCCTGTTCCAGTCGCTCCGTCATCGTGTCGATCTTGAATTTGCCGTGGATCAGATTCGACAGCCACAAGGTCAGGCAGTCGACCAGGATAGCAGCACCTTGCGGAGCGGCGTGAAGCGCTTCGGGCAGTTCATGCGGCGCCTCTATGGTTTGCCAGCCGGCCTCGCGGTGCGCCTTGTGGGCGGCGATACGCGCGGCCATTTCGCCATCGCGCGCCTCAGCCGTGGCGATGTAGACCCACGGCTGCGGCAGCGCGGTGACGAGGCTTTCGGCGTAACGGCTCTTGCCGGAGCGCGCGCCGCCGAGGACGAAGGTCGTGCCTTCGTCCCCGGTTGTGGCTGATTGCACCATCAATGCATCAGACGGACGGGACGAGCTGTCCGATCAGTACCGCAAGACCCACGCCGATGACCACGGCGCCGGCAAGACGCGGCGCCAAGGCCGAGACGGTGGCGCCGCTACCGCGCCACAGAAAGGCGACGCCGAGAGCGATGGCACTCTGGATCATGAACAGGCCGAGCAGATAAGCGCCGAGCGGCGAGGGCTCCGCGCCAAAGATGGACTCGCCATAAGCATAGCCGTGGGCCAGGCCCGCCAGGCCAAACAGAGCCACCCAGGCGGCAAAAGGCAATTCCCGGCCGCGGGCAATCAACACGCCCACGATCACCACCGAAGCGGCGACGATCAGCTCCGCGCCCGGCACAGTGACGCCGTTTACATGGAGCACGACGCCGATGGCGGAGGCCGCGACGAAGAGAACCGGCAGCACGAGATTGAGGCCGCCGATGCCGACGGCAACGCCAACCGCGATCAGAAAGGCGAGATGATCGGGGCCGATCACCGGGTGACCGAGGCCCGAGAGCAGACCTTGGCTAAAGGTCGACGGCACGCCGCCGCCCATCACGTGATGGGCCGCAGCCGGCCCGACACTGATCAGGAGCGCTGAAACTGCCAGAAATACGGTACGGCGAAGCGAAGTGGTATTCATCTAGTCCCCCATGCGCCCTCCACCCGAGGGCGCGGTTCAAGGTTGAGCCGCCGGCAGGTCTCCTGGCTCGCGGGTCGACGCCTTCCCTCGGCCTTCCCGGAGCTTGAGGCTCCAGTGGCCTTACGGAGGGGTGCTCGCCGCTTACAGTTGCGGGGGCAGCCGCGGAATCGGGGAAAATCCCTCACCGCGTTCCCTTTTTTAGTCCCACGGAATGCGGGAACCAACGACGGCACGACTATAGCCGGGTTCAGCCGCGCCGCAAACGGGCTGACCGGACAGCACATTGACAAAGGGGGGAACCAGCCCCTTTAGTGGCCCCATCGACGGTCTCTCGAGATGAGAGCGAACAGGGAACGCGGTACGGATTTTGGTCCAATTCCGCGGCTGCCCCCGCAACTGTAAGCGGTGAGCCCGAACCACATTGCCACTGGGGAACCCCGGGAAGGCGGTGAGGGGCTGAGACCCGCGAGCCAGGAGACCTGCCGTCGATCTGGTCGTTCGCCCGGGCGGGGTGCCTCGGTGGCGGTTAGTTCTGTGGCGAGGGCCGATTTTTCGGTCCGTTGCCTTATCGCACCCCAATCGCGGACGGCCCGAGGAACGGCTTCAAAGGGGTGACTCTCACCGAAATCGAAGCGGACGAGGACCAAGCGGATGCGCTCACCGCGCCCACCGTCTATGTCTGCATCACCTGCCGCCATGCCGGCGATCCCGAGGACGGCCCACGGCCGGGACTCGCGCTGGCGCGCGCCGCGGCCCGGGCGGCGGACGGCACGGGTGTGACGGTCTGCCAAGTCCAGTGCCTCGCCAATTGCAGCCGGTCTTTGAGCGCGGCCATGCGTTGCGACGGGACATGGACCTATGTGTTCGGCGGGCTCGATGCCGAGGGGGACGCCGAAGCGCTGATCGAGGGCGCACGCCTGCTGTCGCGCGCGAAGGACGGGATCCTGCCCTGGCGCGGGCGGCCCGAAATCCTGAAGCGGGGGTTGATCGCCCGCGTGCCGCCACTCGATTTCAAGCCAGAGACTTCCACGGAGGATACTGAATGACGTCGCTTGCCCGCATTCCCTGCACCATCGTCACGGGCTTTCTCGGCTCGGGCAAGACGACGCTGATCCGCCATGTGCTGGCCAATGCGGGAGGCCGCCGGCTCGCGGTCATCGTCAACGAGTTCGGCGATGTCGGCATCGACGGCGAGATCCTCAAAGGCTGCGGCGACGCCTCCTGCCCGGAGGAGAATATCGTCGAGCTCGCCAATGGCTGTCTGTGCTGCACCGTGGCCGACGAGTTCGTGCCGGCGCTCGACGCCATCCTCGCCATGCAGCCGCCGGTCGAGCATATCGTCATCGAGACCTCCGGCCTGGCACTGCCAAAGCCGCTGGTCCAGGCGTTCCACTGGCCGGCGATCAAGAGCCGCGTCACCGTCGACGGCGTGGTGGCGGTGGTCGATGGCGCTGCGCTCGCCGAAGGCCAAGTCTCCGCCGACCTGGAGGCGCTGTCCCAGCAACGCGCGGCGGACGACGCGCTCGATCACGACGATCCGATCGAAGAGGTATTCGAGGATCAGATCGCCTGCGCCGATCTCGTGGTGCTCAACAAGCGCGACCTGCTCGACCCGGCCGGTTTGGAACGCGCCATGGCCGCCGTGACTGGCGCGCTGCCGCGCACAGTCGGCATCGTCACCGTGGCCGACGGCAAGGTGGACCCGATCGCCTTGCTGGGCTTGGGCGTCGGCACCGAGAACGACATCGAGAACCGCATGACGCATCACGACAACGAGCTCGATCACGACCATGAGGACTTCGACAGTTTCGTGGTGCCACTCGCCGAGATCGGCGATCCCCACACCATCTCGACGCGCATCGCCGATCTCGCCAAGACTCACAACGTGTTGCGGGTTAAGGGCTTCGCGGCCGTCACGGGCAAGCCCATGCGGCTTTTGATCCAAGCGGTCGGCCCGCGCGTCAGCCATTATTATGACCGACCTTGGGCTGCGTCGGAGGACCGCCAAGGCAGCGTCGTCGTCATCGGCCTCAAAGGTCTCGACCGCGACGCCGTAACCAAGTCTCTCGCCGAGTAGGCTCGCATGCATCTGTTGCAGACATCCTCCACGACGCTTGACGACATCGTCGAGCCTATCGATCTCGGCCAGACGCCGGGCGAGATCGTGGTGGTGTCTTTTGTCGACAGCGATCTTTCCGGCCTCGCCGCGGCGTGCGCGGCGGAGCACGACACGTTGCCATCCGTGCGGCTCGCGCATTTGCGCGATCTACGCCACCCCATGTCCATCGATCTGTGGATCGACAGTGTAGCGCGCCACGCAAAGTTGATCGTGGTCCGCCTTCTCGGTGGGCTCGATTGGTGGCGCTATGGCGTCGAGAGCCTGTCGGCAATGGCGAAGGAGAACGGCATCGCGCTGGCCGTGCTGCCGGGCGAGGACCGCAACGACAAGCGGCTGTTCGCGGCCTCGACCCTGCCGGACGCCGAGCTGAGCGCGCTTCTGCGCTATTTCCGCGAAGGTGGGACGCAAAATCTGCAAGGCCTGCTGCGGCGGCTCGCATCTCATGCCGGCGCTACGCTGGAGGTGCCGGAGCCGCAAAGCGTGCCGCGCATGGCCGGCTATGCGCCTGGGACGGGTGCCGTGCCGCTCCATGTCCTGCGCAACGAGATCGCCACCAGCGAGCCGCTGGTCGCCGTCATCTTCTACCGGTCTGCGCTGCTCGCCGCCGACACCGCGCCCATCGATGCGCTGTGCGCGGCTCTCAAAGATCGCGGGCTCACGGCCGCGCCGCTCTTCGTGCCGAGCCTCAAGGACAAGGACGCCGGCGTCTTCGTGCGCCACGCTCTCACCCAACTTGCGCCCGCCGTCATCGTGACCACCACCGCCTTTGCCGCCGGTGATGGCGAGACCTCCCCGCTCGACAGTGTCGATGCGCCGGTGCTGCAAGCGGTGATCGCCACCACGCGGCGCGAAGCCTGGGCCGAGAGCCCGCGCGGACTGGGGCCGTCCGACCTCGCCATGCATGTGGTGCTGCCCGAACTTGACGGCCGCGTGCTGGCCGGCGCGCTGGCCTTCAAGGATGCGGCCGCAAAGGACGACGCGCTCGCCTTCACCGCCTATACCAGCCGGCCCGAGCCGGACCGGATCGAGGCGATCGCCGACCGGATCGCGGCGCTATCGCGCCTGCAAGTGACGCCGCGCGCTGAGCGGCGCATCGCCGTGGTCATGCCTGACTATCCGGGTGCCGCGGGCCGGACCGGCTATGCGGTCGGCCTCGACGTGCCGGCCAGTGTCTGTGCGCTGCTCGCCGATCTCGAGGCGGCCGGCTACACGGTCGCCGATGCGCCGGAAGACTCGCCTGCCCTGCTCGATCTCCTGGGGCGCGGCGCGGTTGTACCCGCTCTACCGCTGGCAGCCTACGACCGTCTGCTCGCTCAACTCCCAGCCGCAATCGCCGATGAGATCAACTCCGCCTGGGGCGCAGCTGAAAACGATCCCGATTTCCGCGACGGCGCGTTTCATTTTCGTAGCCACACCTTCGGCAACATCACCGTGGCACTGCCGCCGGACCGCGGCTCGACCCATGACCGCCGCAGCGACTATCACGACCCGACACTGCCGCCGCGCCATGCGCTGCTCGCCTTCGGCCTGTGGCTGCAACACACGGTCCAGGCGCACGCGCTGCTGCATCTCGGCGCGCATGGCACGCTCGAATGGCTACCGGGCAAAGCCGTGGTTCTATCGAACATTTGCTTCCCCGAGGCGGTCGTGGGCTCGCTGCCGGTGATCTATCCCTTCATCGTGTCCAATCCGGGCGAAGCCGCGCAAGCCAAACGCCGTCTGGCCGCTATCACTATCGGCCATTTGCCGCCGCCGCTGACCGGCACGGAGCTGTCGGGCCCGGCCCAGGCGTTGGAGCGCCTAGTGGATGAATACGCCATCGCCGATGGTTTGGACCGGCGGCGGCGGGAACGTCTTGCCAAGCTCATTGTCGACACGGCGCAAGGCTCCGGGCTGGCGCGCGAAGCGGGCATCGCGGCGGAGGACTGCGCCGACGGCGCGCTGCGCAAAATCGATGCCTGGCTGTGTGACCTCAAAGACTTCGCCATCAAGGACGGCGTGCATATTTACGCGCGGCCGCCGCACACGAACGATCTGGCGTGGCTGGCCTGTGCCGACGCCGAGCGCGCTGCGCTGCTGGCGGCGCTGGACGGCAAGCGCGTGCGGCCCGGGCCCGCTGGCGCACCGGCGCGAGGCCGCCGCGACGTGCTGCCCACCGGTCGCAATCTCTTTACTGCCGATCCGCGCGTGCTGCCGACGCCGACCGCCATGGAGCTCGGCAAGCTCGCGGCGTGCGAAGTGATGCGCGCCTATATGCAGACCCATGGCGAGATGCCGCGTTCGCTGGTGATCGATCTTTGGGGCAGCGCCACGCTCAGGACCGGCGGCGAAGAGATCGCTCAAGGCCTGGCCCTGATGGGCTGCCGTCCGACTTGGGACCCGGCCACGGGTCGCGTCACCGGCATGGAGGTGTTGCCGCCGGCCGTGATGGGCCGTGCGCGCGTGGACGTCACCTGGCGCATTTCCGGCCTGTTCCGCGATTTGTTTCCGGCCCAGATCGCGCTGATCGACGCCGCGGTGAAACTCGTCGCCGCCCGCGACGAGGACGACTCTGAGAATCCGCTGGCCGCGGCGCGGCGGGCGGCGAACGGCGCCGGCGGCACGCTGGCCCGCATCTTCGGCAATGCGCCGGGCGCTTACGGCGCCGGCGTGGAGGATCTCTTGGGCCGCGACGCCAGCCAAGACGACATGGGTGCCGCCTATTTGGCAGCCACGACCTATGCTTATGGCGGCGCCGAGGGCGAAGGCGCGGCCCGGCCGGGTGCGTTTGCCTCCCGCGTGGCCGACGCCGACATGCTTCTCCATTTGAGCGACGACCCGAGCCGCGACCTTCTCGAAGGCGCCGAGGATGTCGCCCATATTGGCGGCTTTGCCGCCGCGGCCGCCTCACTGGGGGCCGCGCCCGATCTCGTCATGCTGGACGTGACCGATCCCAACCGTCCGCGCGCCCGGCCGCTGCCGCAAGCTCTGGCGCGTATTGTGCGCGGCCGCGCGACGAGCCCGAAATTCATCGCAGGCATGATGCGGCACGGGGCCCGCGGCGGCGCCGAGCTTGCGGAGACCGTCGATCGGCTGGTCGATTTCGCCGAGACCACCGGCGCGGTGTCGAGCGCGCTATTCGATGAAGTGTATGACGCCTATCTCGCTAACGACGTGGTATGGGAGTTTCTTTTGCGCGAGAATCCGGACGCCGCCCGCGCTATTGCCGAGCGGCTGGAGCAGGCGCGCGCCAAGGGCCTATGGCATCCGAGGCGGAACGACCTCGGGCACAATTTCACCTCCATGCAGGCCGAGGTGGCGCTATGAGCCGGTCTCTCGCCCGTGGCGCTTGCCCGCGCGTTACCGCACCGATGCAGACCGGCGACGGGTTGCTGGCGCGGCTAGTGCCCGCCGGCGCCATCGCCATCAATGCTTTCTCGTCGCTGTGCGCGGCGGCGCGGACGCATGGGAACGGCATCATGGAAGTCAGTGCGCGCGGCAGCATTCAGATCCGCGGTCTTTCGCCGGTTTCCGCGCCGCTCTTCGCCGTCACGGTCGCAGCGCTCGATATCGACATTTGCGATGGCGTGCCGGTGTTGGCGGAACCGCTTGCCGGCGACCCTGCCGCGCTGCTCGACGCCCATGCGCTTGCCACCGATCTTCGTGCGGCCATCGCCGCCAGCAGTCTCGCGCTGGCGCCAAAGATCTCCGTGATCGTCGACGGCGGCGGCTGCCTCCATCTCGATGCGCTCACGGCGGATGTGCGGCTGCAGACCGTCGCCACCGAGGACGGCCCCAGGCTTCACGTGTCGCTTGCGGGTGGTGCGGCATCTGCAACGCCGCTCGGCCTGATCGCGCCCGAGGCTGCATCGGATATGGTGCTGGCACTCCTCACGGTCATCGCCGCGCACGGAGCTGACAAGCGCGCCGCCGACATTCTGCGGGACGAAGGCGTCGAGGCATTCTCTCGCGCCGCGGACGATAGGCTTATACCGGCGCGCGCCCTTACGGCCCGACCGGAACCCGAGGCAATTGGCCTACACCGGCTGAGCGGCGAACAGTGCGCCATCGGCGTGGCGCTGCCCTTCGGTCAGGCTGATGCCATCGACTTGATCGGCCTTGCGGCCATGGCGCGGGCCAACGGCGCGGCATGGATCGCGACCGCGCCCAACCGCACCCTTCTGCTCGGGCCGATCGACGAGACGACCGGCTTCGTGCTCGCCACGGCGGCGGACCATCTCGGCTTCATCGTGGATGCGCGCGATGCACGGCGCCGCGTGATCGCCTGTCCCGGCGCGCCGGCCTGTGCTTCGGGCCTCATCGCCGCGCGCGTGCTCGCGGCGGAGATCGCTAATGTGCTGCCGGCCGGGCAAACGGGCCTCGCGGTGCATGTGTCGGGCTGCGCCAAGGGTTGCGCGCATCCCATGACCGCACCATTGACGATCGTCGGCACGGCGCAAGGCTGCGGCCTCGTCTCCAACGGATTGGCTCGGAACACACCGGAGCGCTATGAGGACACAAGCGACCTCGTCGAGATCGTCGCGGCCCTGGAGACTGCCGATGCTTAGCCACGACTATATCCGCGACGGCGCGGCGATCTATGAGCGCTCCTTCGCCATAATCCGCGAAGAAGCGAATCTCGCGCGCTTCACGCCGGAGCAGGCCGACGTCGCCGTGCGCATGATCCATGCCTGCGGCAGGGTCGACGCCGCCGCTTCGATCGAGTTCTCAGCCGACCTGGTGCCGGCGGCGCGGGCCGCGCTCAGACGCGGCGCGCCGATCTTTTGCGATGCGCAGATGGTGGCCCATGGCGTGACCCGCGCGCGGCTACCGGCCGACAACGAAGTGATCTGCACCTTGCGCGACGAGCGCGTGCCCGCACTTGCAGCGGAGCTCGGAACGACGCGCTCGGCCGCGGCACTGGAGTTGTGGCGCGACAGGCTCGAAGGCTCGGTGGTCGCCATCGGCAACGCACCGACCGCGCTGTTTCATCTGCTGGAGATGTTGGCGGCGGGTGCGCTGAAGCCCGCGGCGATCCTCGGCGTTCCCGTGGGCTTCGTCGGCGCGGCGGAATCTAAAGACGCGCTCGCGGCAAATTCTTTTGGCGTGCCCTATCTCGTGGTGCGCGGACGCATGGGCGGCAGCGCCATGACGGCGGCGGCGATCAACGCGCTCGCCAAGGAGGGGTTATGACCGGACGGCTCATGGGTGTCGGTGTCGGCCCCGGCGATCCCGGCTTGCTGACGTTAAACGCGATCGATGCGCTGAAACAGGCGGACGTGGTCGCGTATTTCGCCAAGGCGGGCAACGCCAGCAATGCACGGACCATCGTTGCGGACCATTTGAACGGCGCGGAGGAACTTCCGCTGCTCTATCCCGTGACCACCGAGATCCCGAAGGAGCACGGCGACTATCGCAATGCCATTCGCAACTTCTATGACGTCTCGGCTGCCGCAGTGGCCTCGCATCTCGACGACGGGCGGACCGTCGCCGTTTTGTCGGAAGGCGATCCGCTGTTTTACGGCTCGTATATGCACCTCCATGTGCGGCTCCAGCCCCGCTACCCCACCGAGGTGATTGCCGGCGTCACCGGCATGTCGGGCTGCTGGTCGGCGGTCGGCGCACCGATGACGCAAGGCGACGACGTGTTCACCGTGCTGCCGGCGACTTTGCCCGAATATGAGCTGGAGCGCCGCTTCGCCGACGCCGACGCCGCCGTGGTGATGAAGATCGGCCGGCACCTGCCCAAGGTGCGTCGGGCGCTCGACCGTGCCGGACGGCTCGACCGCGCCATCTATGTGGAGCGCGGCACCATGGCCAATGCCGCCGTGATGCCGCTGATCGACAAGCTCGATGGCTGCGCACCTTATTTCGCCATTGTGCTGGTGCCCGGCTGGGAGCAACGGAATTGAGCGGGCGCCTGACCATTGTCGGGCTCGGCCCCGGGGACCCGCGCTATTGGACGCGGGAGGCGGCAGACGCGCTTCAAACCGCCGACGTGCTTTACGGCTACGGCCCCTATCTCGACCGCGTGCCGCCACGTGATGGCCAGGCGCGCCACCCTTCCGGCAATCGCGTCGAAGGGGCGCGAGCGGAAGCCGCACTCAGCCAGGCGGCGGACGGCGCGCTTGTGGCCATGGTGTCGGGCGGCGACCCCGGCGTGTTCGCCATGGCGGCGGCCGTGTGCGGCGAGATCGACGCCGGCCCGGACGCATGGCGCGCTATCGACATGCAGGTTGTGCCCGGCATCACCGCCATGCTGGCGGTGGCGGCAAGGGTCGGCGCGCCCTTGGGACATGATTTCTGCGTGATGTCGCTATCGGACAATCTCAAGCCTTGGGACTTGATCGAGCGGCGTCTGGACGCCGCGGCGTCCGCCGGCTTCGTCATCGCGCTTTACAATCCGATATCGAAAGCCCGGCCGTGGCAGCTCGGCGAGGCCTTCACCCGGCTCTCCCGGCATCTTGCGGCATCAACACCGGTCGTGTTCGGCCGCGCCATGGGCCGCGCCGACGAAGCGGTGACGATCACCACGCTGGACAAAGCCGGCGAAACCGAAGCCGACATGGCCACGCTCGTCATCGTCGGCTCGCCGGAAACACGGCTCATCTCCCGGCCGGGGCGCGAGCCGCTCGTCTATACGCCGCGGGCGGCGGCGGAGGCGCTGGCATGATCGAGCCAGGCCATCACGTCTTCGACCGTCTCGACGGCTGCGACCTCGGGCAGCGCCGGACGCCGCAGCAGGATCACGGGCAAATGAAGCGTCCGCGCCGCGGCGATCTTGCCGTAAGACGCCTCGCCGCCGCTATTCTTGGCGACCACCACATCGATGCGGTGGCGCTCCAGCAAAGCGCGGTCGTCCGCTTCGGTGAAGGGCCCGCGCGCGGTGAGATAGATGGCGTGAGGCACGGCAAGCGGCGGATCGACCGGATCGACGCTGCGCACCAAGTAAGTGTGTTCGGGCGCCGTGGCGAAGGGCTCGATCTCTTTGCGGCCAAGGGCAAGAAAAACACGGCGGGGCACGGCGCCCAGCGCCGCCACCGCATCCGCCACGGACGCGACCTCGAGCCATTGATCGCCATCGGCCTTCTTCCACGGGGCACGGCTGAGCGCGATAAGCGGCACGTCGGCTTGTGCGGCAGCGCAGGCCGCGTTGGCAGAGATCTGCGCGGCATAAGGATGCGTGGCGTCGACCAATACGTCGATTTTCTCGTCGTGCAGGAATTGCGCAAGCCCGTCGACACCGCCGAAGCCGCCGCTGCGCACCGGCACGGGCTGCGGCAATGGATTGGCCGTGCGGCCGGCAAGCGACAGCGTGACGGTGAAACGCGCGCGGTCAGCCAATGCGCCGGCAAGGGCGCGGGCCTCCGTGGTGCCGCCGAGAATGAGGATACGCATGGCGCGTCCTGAACCGATCATGCCGGACCCTGCCTCATCGGGACGCTGGCTGTCCATCGTCGGTATCGGCGAGGACGGCGCTGCGGGCTTAAGCCCGATCGCCTGCGATCTCGTGGTGCGCGCCGACATCGTATTCGGCGGCGCGCGGCATCTAACGCTCGCGGCATCCTTGATCCGGGGCGAGGCGAGGCCCTGGCCGAGCCCGTTCACAAAGGCGGTGGACGCGGTCTTGGCGGCGCGCGGCCGCCAAGTCTGCGTGCTCGCCTCGGGCGATCCGTTTTTCTATGGCGTGGGCTCGACGCTCGCGGCCCATATTCCGCCCGAAGAAACTTTCGTGGTGCCAGCGCCCTCCACGTTCAGCCTCGCCGCGGCCCGCATGGGCTGGCCGCTGCCGGAGACCGTGCTCGTATCGCTGCATGGCCGCGCGCTCGACCGAATCCGGCCGCATCTGCATCCGGGCGCACGCATTCTGGCACTGACCTCCGACGGTGACGGCCCGGCGGCACTGGGCGGCCTTCTCACCGAGATCGGGTTCGGCCCCTCGACGCTGACCGTGCTGGAGGCGCTCGGCGGCGAGAACGAGCGCATGCGTGCGTCCCGTGCCGATGCCTTCGCTCTGACCGACATCGCCCCGCTGAACATCGTCGCCGTCCACGTCGCCGCGATACCCGGCGCACGGATCATCGCTACTGCGCCGGGGCTCGCGGACAATCTGTTCGAGCATGACGGCCAGATCACCAAGCGCGAGATTCGCGCGGTAACGCTGTCGGCGCTTGCGCCGCTGCGCGGCGAGCTGCTGTGGGACGTCGGCGCCGGCTCAGGCTCGGTCGGGATCGAGTGGATGTTGGCCGATGCGTCCTTGCGCGCTATCGCCATCGAAGCCGATACCAGCCGTGCCGCGCGCATCAGCCACAACGCCGCCGCCTTCGGCGTGCCTGACCTTCAGGTTATCGAGGGTAAGGCGCCCGATTCGTTGATCGGCCTCACGCCGCCGAATGCGATCTTCATTGGCGGCGGCGGGAACGCACCGGGCGTGCTCGACGCTTGCCTGACGGCGCTCAAGCCCGGCGGGCGCTTGGTGGCCAATGCGGTGACGTTGGAGACGGAAGCAGACCTGATGGCGCGACATGGGAGCCTTGGCGGCGAGCTCATCCGCATCGCCGTCGCGCGGGCCGACCGCGTCGGCAGCAAGACCGGCTGGCGTCCCGCCATGCCGGTTACTCAATGGATTTGGAGGAAGACATGATTGTCGCGGGGATCGGCTGCCGCAGAGGCACGACGGCAGATGAGATCAACGCGGCGATCGACGCAGCGCTGGCGCAAGCGGGCTGCGCGCCGGACAGGCTGAGCGTCATTGCCACGTCGGACGGCAAGGGTAGCGAGCAAGGCATCATCGAAGCGGCTGCCGGACGCGGTTTGCAACTCGTCCTGGTGAGGCCGGCCGATCTCGAAGCCGCCGGACCGCGCACGCAATCCTCCTCGCCCCGCGTGAAGGCGTTGATCGGCGTGCCGTCCGTCGCCGAAGCAGCGGCGCTGGCGGCCTGCGGCGAGGATTCGCGGCTCATCGTGCCGCGCATCGACTTGGGCGCGGCTACGTGCGCCATCGCCGCCACCGGGGACGGTTCGTGACTGTCCATTTCATCGGCGCCGGTCCCGGCGCTGCCGACTTGATTACTGTGCGCGGCCGCAACCTCCTCGCGCGCTGCGCCGTCTGCCTCTATGCCGGCTCCATCGTGCCGCCGGAGCTTCTCGCCTACTGCCCCGAGGGCGCGCGTCGGGTGGATACCGCGCCGATGTCGCTAGACGAGATCGAAGCGGAATATGTCGCCGCGGATGCCAGGGGCCAAGACGTGGCCCGGCTCCATTCCGGCGATCTGTCGGTGTTCAGCGCCGTGGCAGAGCAGATGCGCCGGCTCGACGCCCGCGGCATCCCCTACACGCTGACGCCGGGCGTGCCTGCCTTCGGTGCCGCCGCCGCCGCGCTTCACCGCGAACTCACCGTGCCGGAAGTGGCGCAGAGCGTGGTGCTGACCCGCGTGCCCGGCCGCGCCTCGGCCATGCCCGAGGGTGAGACCTTGGCCGCTTTCGCCGCCACCGGCGCGACACTTGCCATCCATCTCGCCATCCATGCGCTCGACAAGGTGGTCGACGAATTGATCCCATTCTATGGCGTCGACTGCCCCGTCGCCGTGGTGGCTCATGCCAGCCAACCGGACGAGCGGATCCTGCGTGGCACGCTCTCCGACATTTGCGCGAAGCTGGCGGAGGATCCCATCGAGCGCACCGCCATGATCCTGGTCGGCCGGGCGCTGACGCCTGAGGATTTTCGGGAGAGCGCGCTTTACGACGCCGACTACCGCCGGCGCTTCCGGGGAGACCCGGCATGAGAGGTCGCGAAGGGCGCATGTCCGACGCAATTTCCCTCGTGGTCGAACACGACAATCTCGATCTCAATGGGTTTTTCAGCAACGACCGCCATTGCGGTGGCCTGCGCGCGCCTTGCCGCTGCATCGCCGAGCGCAATGCCCTCAGTCTTGGCATGGTCGAAGCCTTCCGCCGCCGTATTGGAGGCACGAATACGGGCCCGCAATTCCGGCGACGCGCCGACGCCTTCAGCCAGCGCCGCCAGCGCTTCGAGATCGACCGCACCGCGCTTGGAATGAAGATCGAGCAGACCTTGCGCGAGCTTGGTCATCTTGCCGATGCCGCCGGCGATGGTGACGCGCGGCACTGGATGCAGCTTGATGTATTTAAGCGTGCCGCCGACGAAGTCGCCCATGTCGATGAGCGCGGTCTCGGGCAGGTCGTGCATCTTCTGCACCGCCGCTTCCGAGGTCGAGCCGGTCGCAGCAGCGACATGGGTGAGGCCGCAGGCGCGCGCCACATCGATGCCGCGATGGATCGAGTGAATCCAGGACGAGCAGGAATAGGGAATGACGATGCCGGTGGTGCCGAGCACCGACAGGCCGCCGACAATGCCGAGTCGGCCGTTCAGGGTCTTGGCGGCCAGCACCTCGCCATCGGGGATGGCAATCTCCACCTCGACATCGCCCGTATCGCCATGCGCCGCGGCGACCTCTTTGATGGCGTCGCGGATCATCTGGCGCGGCACGGGATTGATGGCGGGCTCACCGGGCGGAATGGGAAGGCCCGGCCGCGTCACGGTGCCGACGCCCTCGCCGGCGCTGAAGCTAACACCCGCGCCGGGCGCGCCAGGCCGCACCGTCACCAGGATCAGAGCGCCGTGGGTGACATCGGGATCGTCGCCCGCGTCTTTGACCACGCCGGCTGTGGCCGAGCGATTGCCACGCGCGGTGGTAGCCAGCGCGAAAGACGGGCGCTGCCCGCCGGGCAACGTCACCGCCACGGGGTCGGGAAATGCCCCGGTGAGCAGGCCAGCGTAAGCCGCCTTGGCGGCGGCCGTGGCGCAGGCGCCGGTGGTCCAACCCCTTCGCAAGGGCGCGGATTTCTCCTTCATCCTCTCCGCTATAGAGCGCCAGAGGCCCGCCGTCACTCAAGGAGCGCAATCCCGTGACCGCGCCGGCGCTGATCGTCGCCGCGCCCCGCTCCGGCGCCGGCAAAACCACGGTGACGCTCGCCCTGCTGGCCGCCCTTCGCCGAAGGGGGATCGGGGTGCAAGCGGCCAAGACCGGCCCGGATTATATCGACCCGGCCTTCCACCAGGCCGCCACGGCGCGCGCCAGCGTCAATCTCGATAGTTGGGCCATGAGCCCTGTCCTGCTCGATAAGCTCGCGGGCCAGGCGGTCGCGGCTGCGGACATTCTGGTGATCGAGGGCGCCATGGGCCTGTTCGACGGAATTCCCGGGGCGCCGGGCCGCACGGGATCCACAGCCGATCTGGCGGCGCGTTTCGGCGTGCCGGTGCTGCTCGTGGTCGACGTGTCGGGACAATCGCAATCTGCTGCCGCTTTGGTGCGCGGCTTCGCGAGCCATGACCCGCGCGTGCGGATCGGCGGCGTGGTGCTCAACCGCGTGGCCAGCGACCGGCACAAGCGGCTGGTGACAGGTTCGCTCGAGTGTCTGCAAATTCCAATTCTCGCTTCGGTACCGCGCGACGAAATGCTGTCGCTGCCGGAGCGCCATCTCGGCCTCGTGCAAGCAGGCGAGCATGGCGATCTCGATGCGCGCCTGGATGCGCTCGCCGACATGGCCGAGCGCTGTTTCGACCTCGACGGCATTGTCGAACTGGCGGCAAGTCCAACCCTCTTGGCTTCAGACGCGGGCCCTGCCCTGCAGCCGCCGGGCATGCGCATCGCGCTGGCGCAAGACGCTGCGTTCACCTTCCTCTACCCGCATGTGGTCGCGGGCTGGCGCCAGGCGGGGGCGGAGATCGTGCCGTTCTCGCCGCTGGCCGACGAAGTCCCGCCGCAGGACTGCGACGCCTGCTGGCTGCCCGGCGGCTATCCGGAACTCCATGCGGAGCGGCTTGCCATGGCGGCACGTTTTCGCGCTGGCCTTGCGCGTTTCGCCGAAACCCGGCCTGTGCATGGGGAGTGCGGCGGCTACATGGTTCTGGGCGAAGCGCTCGAGGCTGCGGGAGGCGTGCGCCACGCCATGACCGGCTTGCTCGGCCACTGCACGAGCTTTGCGCAACGCAAGCTCCATCTCGGCTACCGCGCCGCGCGGGTCCTGTCGGATTGCGCGCTGGGACGCGAAGGCGACCATTTGCGTGGCCACGAGTTCCACTATGCCAGTGTGATCGAGACGGGGAACGATGCGCCCTTCGCCGAGATCGTTGACGGCGAAGGCAATGCGCTCGGCACTGCAGGCGGTCGGCGCGGGCGCGTCACAGGGACGTTCTTTCACGCCATCGCGAGCGATTGACGTCTGACCTCCGCCCCCTTTTCAAGGGGAAGGATTACTTCTCTTTGTCGGAGACTTGCGCTTCCTCGAACGTCGCCATGCCGGTGTGGCAGGCGAGTGCGGCGCGCAGGAGAAGCGCGGCGACCGCTGCGCCCGAGCCCTCGCCGAGCCGCATGCCGAGATCGAGCAGCGGCTTCAAACCAAGCTCCTGCAGCAGAAGACGGTGACCGGCCTCCGCCGACATGTGGCCGGCAAGCGTGTGGTCGAGCGCATCGGCGCGCAGTGCCTTGAGCGGTGCCACGGCCGCCGTCGACACGAAGCCGTCAATCAGCACGGGGATGGATTTGTGCCGCGCGGCAAGGCAGGCGCCGAGAATGGCGGCCAGTTCACGGCCACCGAGAGCGGCAACGGCGCGCAGCGGATCGGCTAGAGTGTGTTTGTGCCTAGCCAGTCCCGCTTCAATGGCCGCGCGCTTGCGCGCCAAGCCCGCATCGTCGACACCCGTGCCCGTGCCGGCAAAGCGGGCGCCGCCGCGGAACAGTGCGCCGGACAGCGCCGCCGCCGCGGTGGTATTGCCGATACCCATTTCGCCGAGCACGATGAGATCGGCTGTATCCGAGACATCGTCGTAACCGGCAGCGACCGCTTCCAGGAACTCGGCCTCGGTCATGGCGGGACTTTGCGTGAAATCGGCGGTCGGTTGTTCGAGCGACAAGGCCACGACGCGAAGCTCGGCGCCGGCACACCGCGCCAGCTGATTGATTGCCGCGCCGCCACCGGCGAAATTGGCGACCATCTGGGCGGTGACCTCGGACGGATAGGCGGACACGCCTTGGGCTGTCACCCCGTGATTGCCGGCGAAGACCATGATCTCGATCCGG
>Ga0307380_10003018_pt1 | contig 23564 bp, 23 predicted proteins | sample UN3MG_FD_202239 | JGI IMG/M metagenome (GOLD analysis project Ga0307380, IMG submission 202239) | Soil microbial communities from Risofladan, Vaasa, Finland - UN-3 | ecosystem: Environmental > Terrestrial > Soil > Coastal area > Acid sulfate soil | place: Finland: Risofladan, Vaasa | collected... | reverse complement strand
TTTTTCGAAATCTACCACATCAATGTCTTTTTTAATGACCAATTGTAGGGTAAATTCATATCCTGATATTTGATGTTTCGTCCAGATCACTTTTACGAACAGCACATTGGGAACAGAGACCAGGTCACCATTGTCGTCAATCAATATTGTATTGATGTCAGTGATCTCTATGACCTTTCCCCGGTGCCCGTTGATAGATATTATATCCTCTACCTTATATTGCAGGTTGAAAAAGGAGTGGGATATGATGTTCTGGAGTATGGGATACGCAGAAGCAATAATACCGATACCTGCAACTGCCAGCAGCAGGATGAGGATGTCAGTGGATATGCCAACCTGACTTATGGCAAAAATAATTCCTATGGCCCAAATAAGTAGAATAACGTACTGTTTGATACGATTTGCAAGAAATTGTGAACTTGATTGCGTGGCTTTATTGATCAATACTTTTGAGATTGCAGCTATAATTGCAGTTATCAGTATGATAAGAAAGAAAACAAGAATTTCAATGGCGAATACGGTTAATTGTTCCTGATCAAAAGATACCATGTATTCCTCCTATTAGGAAGCTGGTTTACTTTGCCTAACTTTTATCTCTTTTTATGCCTGCTTCTTTCAAATATTTTCCTGTTTTATGATGATCTAAGGTTTTCAAATAGGTAAATAGAACCTGATATTTTGAATAAATGAGCTGTTTTCCCTCCAACAAGACCTCTTTCGATCTTATTTCTTATGTCCCAATAATTTTCAGGTGAAATATTAAAGCGTATGAAGGCACTCCCGATATCAGTCCCTTGTAGAAAACTATTGATCGCCTGACAGTCATAAGGAACTTTCCCGATCAGTTGAAAAATGTTCTTAAAAAACGGTGATTCAATAAAAATATCTGAAGTTAATAATTTTCGTTTTGAATCAATTGGTACGATTTCTAACGGTTGTTTCAATTCCAGAACCAGCTCCCTCATCAATCCGGCCTTCACAACCGCAGGGTCTGGCTCAAAAGCGTACGTCTTTGGTTCTGCAATTTCTGCGATTTCAAGTAATTGTGATCTGTCCTTTGACCTTAATCTATGGAATGCAGTATCCTCCAGCACCACTGCCGAGCGTTCACATTGTTTTAACGGCCCGAAATAGATGGTTAGTCTGTTCAATTTTCCGTCCACACTGACATATTCCCGCTCGCAATCGAAATCTATGCGTTCGGGAGGCATCTGGGGGGGAGCTTCAAAGGCGAATTTATCAGTAATATCCTTATAGAGATCCAGCACCATGGGTATGCCTGGCCTCAGACTGTCTGTCTGCCTTACGGTCTCAGCAGCAGGCCTGGCCGGGTCGCTAAATATAATATCAGCATCATTCACCGTTTCCACAATGTCAGGTGAAAGGGCATCTCCTTCAATAAAGATGATATTATCGAGATCGTACAGGTTGGCGTTCTTTTGTGCACATTGTAATTTATCCCTGGCAATGTCCACCCCATAGACCTTCTGGCATTCCTTGGCAAAAAAAATGGTCTGGCCCCCTATCCCGCAGCTTATATCGGCCAATACTTCGGTTTGCAATCTTCCGGCCCTGTATCGTGCCACGATCTCGGGAGTGGCAAATCTAAGGCCATCGCTGCATGTGTAAATGTGTTTGCTGAATTTGGGGCTGCTTACTTTTTCCATTGAATCCTCTATTTAATGTGAAATGGTTTAGTTGGTACTTAAATTTGACACTTCGAACTTCTTTCTTTTCGAGAATGTCTTCTATTTTATCAGCAAAAACCATTTGACAGTTTAATAAATTCTGAATAGTAAAAAAGAAAAAATGTGACATTTTAATTAGAAGTATCCTAATTAAAACGCACGGATTAAACTTTATTTCAATAAAGTTCTGGATTAATATCTCTTTGGTTTATGATTTTGGTAGCAATCTCTGCAGTACACCGGTCTTTCAGGATCGGGTACAAAAGGCACTTCAGTTTCCTCACCGCAGTCTGCGCAAGTTGTTTTGTGCATCTCACGAGGACCAGTTGGTCTGAAACCACCGCTGCCACCACTGCTTCTTCCACCACGGAATCCACCGCTGCCGCCACTACCGCCTCTTCTATCATCTCTCATATTTAGATCTCCTTTATTTTGTTCTTTTATCCAAGTTTAAGCCAGGGCTGTAATATCGAATTTACTCATGACTCTTCAATCTTATTATTAACCTATCTCCAACTTTCGTGCCTGGCTCAAAAAATCACAAACCCTGGATATGGGCTATTATATGTTCTCTCTGGTAATGTCCTCGATTGCGACATCGTGAAACGCACCTGTTGGGACCGAAGTATTTTCATTTTGTTGTCTATTCAATAAATTCCCTTGATTATTCATTCAATTAACCTAAAATAAGTCCATATAAACGTGTTATACACGCTCAATATGTAATTCTGATAAGCTAACTGTTATGCTTTAGTATAATTTATTCGTATTTATACTCTTTGTCATTCCAGAATTGTAAAAAGAAAGCAATTGAAGATATGTAATAATATGTGCACCTGAATCAATAAACTAAAATGAAAGTGACACGCTCTCTCCTGTAAAGTCGGTTAAATATTTATACCCACTCAATCCTGAGAAGATCCAAAAATTATAAACACAAATTATTATGATATTGAATATTAATACTTAAATGTTCATTCTTATTGCTTACAGTAATCGCATGAACAGGGCACGCTCCCACACATTTCGTGCAAAATAGACATGAATCAGGGTCCTTTGCGAAATATATCCATGCACCATTTTGTCTAAGCCGCTTGTCCCATACTCTTGGACCTTTAGGGCATAATTTTTTACATAGACCACACCCATTGCATGAATTTTCCACTAATATTTCAATTACCATTATGATACCTTATCAATGGTTTTTCGATTTTTTTAGATATTTTTAAATATAATCATTAGACCTTCACAAAAGTATTATATATGAATTGTCTTATAGATTATTAATAACATCATTATAATCATAATCATAACTTTAAAAAACATATTAAGCTTATTTAATAATCTTCTACTCAGGAATATGAATCCAAATAATTCTTCCGGACAAATAAAAAATATTGTTAGAGCCTCGCTATCAGATATACTAGCTGGATTTATTTTATTAATAGTGTCTATTTTTATTTATTTAGATATGTTTTACGTGTTACGAAGCCCAATTTTCAATGCTTTTTTAGGAATGCTGTTCCTTTATCTTGCTTTCATTAATTTAAATTTCCGCAAATATCATACAAATACAGAAAAACTGTTAAATAGCAATCTGAACGGCATCATAGTGGGCCTGACACTGTTGATAATTTCAATCATCGGGGCTTTTAGCCATATGGAAATTGTCAGAAATGTTGCATTTCCATTAGTTCCTGGAGTGCTTCTTATGGTAGTAGCTATCTCCAGAATTTATTTGAAAGCTTATTCTAAGAAAGTGAAAATCGACAGGATTGATCCGTGTGGAATTGTAGGCGGGGAGCTATTAATATTTTATGCTTTTCTACTATATCTGGATTTCACAGCCCTGATATGGAGTCCGATCTTCCCTATATTTGTATCAGCCACACTTTATACTGCACTTTTTATTGATGTGTTGGCATTGGCAAAATCAAATCAATCCGGAATTACTGATATAACTATCTGGCTTGACGAGATCGGTGAAAAAATATCTGATGTCAGGACTGAATTCGAATCAATAAAGTTAGCACATGATGACCCCCAGTTATCAAAAAGTCTTGAACGTCTGGTTGAACTCCAGAAAAAGCTAATTCAATTAAAAGCAATGACTGCTTCCCAGATGTCTGAAACGCCATCACAGGGTGAATTGATAGAATTAATCGATACACCTCTGACCGGGGCAATAAAAAATGACAAAAAATCTGTTAAAAAGGTATCATCAAAGGAAGATGACAGCATAAGAAATATTGAACCAGGTGATCTTAAAGAGCTTATAGGACATAGTAGCTCAGATGACATTTTCTATGAAAATCTCATGACAGAATTTGAGTTGGCGGGAATGTCTGATATAATCAAAGAAGTAAAAGAGATGCGAAATTCTTTATTATCACAAAGAAAGAAGGAAGAATGATCATCAATCATGGATTTGAAACATCTTCTTGAAAAGGTAAAAAACGGGGAAGTAGATATTGACGAAGCTTGCGGACAGATCAAGATCCATAATATCGATACCCTAAGCAAGATCTCTAATATCGACCCTCATAGAATGAAACGCACAGGTATACCTGAAGCTATTTTTTGCGAAGGAAAAGAACCTGGTGACCTGGTACAAATTGCTGCACAACATCTGGAACATGAAGGCAGGGCCATACTGACCAGGGTATCGGATGAACAATTGGATGCCTTAAAAGGAAAATACCCAGTCCAATGGCACCAAAAGCCAAAGGTCGCTATACTAAGAAAGGAAGGGACAAAGCCCGAAAAGACAGGTGGTGCTATTGGTATCATCTCTGCCGGTACCGTGGACATACCGGTTGCTGAAGAGGCAAGGATCATTGCAGAGGAGATGGGTGTTACGGTCCATACTATTTATGACGTAGGAGCTGCCGGGATCCACAGACTGTTTCCGCACCTTGGAGAAATGATCGAATCAGGCGTGGATGCCATTGTTGTAGTTGCTGGCAGGGAAGGTACGCTTCCTACCATCATATCAGGGATCGTAGATGTTCCTGTAATTGGAGTCCCGGTCTCATCAGGATACGGAGCGGGTGGCAATGGGCTTTCAGCATTGTACACCATGCTGCAGTCATGTTCTGTGCTGACTGTAGTTAATATCGATGCCGGGTTTGTAGCCGGAGCTTATGCTGCCAGAATTGCCAACATGCTTGCAGCTGAAAGGGAAAAAAATAAAAATTAAAGTTAAAGATTAATAATTTGGCTATTCAACAGCTTCCTCGTACCCGATTTCTTCTTTAGTAAGATAGCAGGCCGGATCATCGGCCCACACATTATCGTAAATAGCTTCTGCTCGCACCCGGAAGTTGCCGTTGCAGATCTCGAACCATTTGCACCTGGCACACCTGTCTGCATTGGCTTTAATCAGTGGCTTCCGGTTTTTGAGGCCAGCCATTAATTCGTCGTTTGTATCTGTCCAGATCTCGCTGAACTTCCTATCTTTGACGTTACCAAAGGAATAATGTCTCCAGAACTGGTCTGCATGGACAGAACCGTCCCACGACACGCATCCGATGCCGATACCAGTTGAATTGCCCTGGTTCATCATGAGAAGTTCATACACATCGGCTGCACGCTCGGGATCCTCTTTCAATAACCTGAAATAGACATAAGGACCGTCACAGTGGTTATCCACGGTCAGCACTTCCATTGGGAAGCCTTTGTCATGCATTGCTTTTGTTCTATCCATTATCAGGTCAAGCACTTCACGGCTCTCTTCGTGGGTCAGGTCATCCTCAACCAGCTTTGACCCGCGACCTGTATAGACCAGGTGATAGAAACAGACCCTGGGGATGCCTTCCTCTTCAAGCAGGTCAAATATGGCAGGAATATCAGCAGCATTCTTTTTATTAATAGTAAGTCGCAATCCTACCTTGATACCTTCTTTCCTGCAGTTGCGCATTCCCTGCAGTGCTGCATCAAATGCGCCTTTTGCGCCCCTGAATTTATCATTGGTCTCCCGCATACCGTCCAGAGATACACCCACATAGGAAAGTCCGATCTCTTTTAAGACCTTTGCCATCTTTTCATCGATCAGGGTACCGTTAGTGGATATAACAGCCCGCATGCCCTTGGAAACGGCATATTGGGCCAGTTCAGGCAGGTCTTTTCGCATCAGGGGTTCGCCGCCTGAGAATAAGATCACGGGAGATCCGAATTCTGCCAGGTCATCGATCAGGTCCTTACCCTGCTGGGTGGTCAGTTCATCCTTATACTCAATATCCTGGGATTGTGCATAGCAGTGTACACAGTGGAGGTTGCATCGCCTGCCCATGTTCCAGACCACTACTGGTTTTTTATCTTTTGAGAACTGCAATAAATGTGAGGGAAGTTTGCCTGAATCCCGACCATACCTGAGCGCGTCTGAAGGCTCAACTGTCCCGCAATATAATTTTGAAATACCTATCAATTGAAAATCTCCATTTTTTTTGTCTAATTTGTATACGTTTATGTAAGATGTATAAGTAATCCTCTTTCTTCATTGAATCGTACATTGATGGATGATGAATGCAATACAAGTTCTTTTTCTATGTAAAAAGTGATGCCATTTTTGTGGTACGTGACATCACCCGAAAGTGCGCCATCCATGGGCCTTATCTCAAGTCTGGGACAGCATCCCCCCCCTGATATAAATATCCGCACTGCTTTTTTTTCTGCTTTGGCTATTTCGTCTTTTATGACCTGGACAGCATCATCTTCAATAAAAAGATCACTCAAAAAAATATCAAATTCCTTTTGTACTTCGTTAATAAGTGCCTCAAAGGTATACTCTTTAGATGTAATATTAACTTGTAATTTATATATATTTAATGTTTTGGATGTCGGATCACCAATAGCTGCCACAACAAGGTCCTGAGAATTCAATGCTTCTGTGAGCGTGTCCTGAACGCCCATTTCAGAAGCCAGTTCGAACAGGTTTCTAACCATCATTGAACTGGTAAATGCAATCGCATCCACTTTTTTTTCGATTAATGCCTGTATCAGTTCCTCCTGTTGTGCATTTCGTTTGGGTCTGGCGATCTGGTAGACCTGGGTCTCGTTCACCCGGGCTCCGGCGTTTTCAAGTCCTTCTACAAGAATAGCTGCACCATGGGAACTCCTGGCTATCTCAACCACTTTACCTTTCACATCCGGTGCTATAGCCTGAACCAAACACTCTGAACTGTATGATTGGGGAACAAATGAAATTGTAATTCCCATGTTTTGTGCAGCTTCCCTGGTCTTGGGACCTATGGCAATAGTCTGGCACCTGTTCAAAGCCTGTATGAACTCTTCCCTATCAGCTATTTTATCCAGGGTATGATCGATCCCGTTAGCACTGGTAAATATCACAATGTCTGATCGTCCGGCCAGCACCCTTTCAACAAAACCATCAAAATACTCATCCTTTTTGTCCAGTATCTCTATCATTGGAGCTGAAATAACTTCAAAACCTGCTGCCTGGCAAATATGAATGGATTCTGCCTCATACCGCTTTGGCCTCATTATCGCGATCAATGGATTTGCCATAATAGCCTACTGGACTTTTTGTTCACCCAGTTCATCATGCAGGCTGACCACTCCACCAATAATGGTAATAGCAGGGGCCTTGACACCCCTTTCTTTTGCCAGATCTACAATATTTTCCAGGGTACCTACAGTAGTCCTCTGGTCCGGCCTCGTTCCCCTTTCGATCAAGGCGACGGGCGTTTGCGGATCTTTGCCGTGGTGCATTAATTCATTGACATTTCGCGGCAGCATGCTGACACCCATCAGTATCACAATGGTCCCGCTAAAACGTGCCAGTGCATCCCAATCAAGGGCTGAATCATCTTTTGTCGGGTCTTCATGTCCTGTTATAAAAGTCACCATGCTGGCATGATCCCTGTGGGTCACAGGTATGCCTGCATAAGCCGGTGCCGCTATGGCAGATGTTATCCCGGGCACAATTTCTACCTCGATGCCTTCCTTTACCAGCACCTGCGCTTCCTCTCCGCCTCGTCCGAACACGTAAGGGTCGCCGCCTTTTAACCTGACAACGTTCTTGCCTTCTTTGGCTTTTTCCACCAGCACCTGGTTTATCTGGTCCTGTTTCAGGGTGTGGCTGCCTGCATATTTTCCGGCATCGATCTTTTCGGCACGTTCAGGCATGCTTGCTATGATCTTTTGACCTGGTAGCTGGTCATATACGATAACTTCAGCCTCATCAATGAGCCTGCGTGCCTTGATGGTAAGCAGGTCGGGATCGCCGGGGCCGCTGCCAACGAGATATACTTTGCCGGATTTTGTGCCTTTCATAAGATTTACTCCTTTTCTTGATGGAGGATATGGGTTTTCCTATCGTTCTGGAAATATGATATACTTTCCTGACATGGGGAAGGTGATCGTATAGAATGAAAGTAGATAGTGAGGATTTGCTGCATGTGATTCTGCGGACCCCCGCTTCGAAAATTAACGGTCTATTGATGGATTCTATGGACCAGTGAGGTTTTGGAGGCCAGGATCGAGCTGTGGAACCGCACCGGGATTTTCAGTTAAATCCTCGAAAACTTAGAATTTGCCAGATTCCAGAAAGCTATAGTATTCAGTTCGATTGAAAATAATGTGATCCAGTAATGCTACGCCCACAACCTCCCCAGCGGCTTTGAGTTGCTTTGTGATCTCAACGTCCCAGGAAGACGGTTCCAGAGAGCCAGCCGGGTGATTATGCGCCACTATCACACAGCTTGCCCTGTCAGTCAGGGCTTTGGCAAACACCCGCGCGTCCGTTCCATAATCTTCTGCGAGTTTTTTGAGCGTGTCAGCCTGCGTGGCGGTGGAAAAGCCCAGAGCTGGTCTTCAGCTATGAAATGCTCAGTGTCCGTGATATCGGTCTGTTCGAGCATACCATACTTGTGCTCGCGGATGAGGGACTGCGATACCATACAGAAGCTTGTCGATCCATTCCTTGGGATAGCCTTTCTTTTCATAGAGTTCCTGCATCCTGGACATGGTTAAGACCGAACTGGGACTATGACGTACGGCATATTATTCTCTGACAGTGCATTAAAACAATTGAATAAATTAGAGATAAATGTCCAGATAGGATAATTCTGGATATTGATGAAACATCTATATATGAAAATCTTGCCTCGTGCAAGATGTTCTAATTTCCGGATAACATTTTAACCGCTTCTTTTACCAGTTCAGCACCACCCTGGTCTGCAAGTGCATGACCCAAACGGGCTGCTTCTTCCTCACAGGTCTCAAGGGGCACAACTTCATCCACCTTGGCAAATCTTGTACCGTCCAGTGCCAGTACTTCTGCCCGAATCCTCACTGTATCACCATCTATCTCCGCAAAAGCAGCGATGGGAACGAGGCAGCCGCCGCCCAGTATGCCTATTACAATACGTTCAAGCCTGGTCTCCAGGTTGCTCTGTGGATGGTCCAGCAATGCCACTGCTTTGTGTGATTCTGTACCCCTGGTTGTTACTATGGCCACAGTCCCCTGGTTTGCAGACGGACAGAAATGATCAGGATCAAGCTGGTATACATCCAGTTCCCAGCCCATACGCTGTAATCCTGCCTCTGCCAGCAGGATACCGTCGTATTGCCCTTCCTTCAATTTGCGCCGCCTGGTATCTATGTTTCCACGCAAATCCTTGATGGTCAGGTCGGGCCTGTGCCTTAGCAACTGGGACCGCCTGCGCATGCTGGTAGTACCTATCACAGCCCCTTCAGGCATGTCATCCAGGGTTGAACCGTCCCTGGTCAGCAATACATCATACGGAGAGTCGCGTTTCAATACAGCAGCAGTGGCTAAAGCCTCAGGACGTTCAGTAGGCATGTCCTTCATGCTGTGCACGGCAATATCAAGTTCACATGAAAGCATCCTGTCATCAATATCCCGTACAAATGCACCCACTCCCGGCACTTCATGCAGGGGCCGATCAGTGAAAGAGTCGCCACTGGTCTTTATAATCGTTCTTTCAGTCTCAAAACCCCTTGCCTTTAAAAGAGCTGCAACAAGATCAGCCTGCGCCAGAGCCAGTGCACTTCCCCTAGTCCCAATGATCATCAATTGGGCCTCAGGTTTTCTTCGTAGGCTTCCAGTGTTTTATTCAGATCCTCTTCCGTATGAGCAGCAGACAGGAAGTTTGTCTCAAACTGGGACGGAGGCAAAAACACACCGCTATCCAGCATCCTGTGGAAGAAATCAAAATAACCCTGCTTATTACATTTCAATGCTTCCTGGTAGTTTGCAGGACTTGGGCCAAAGAATATCTTGAACATAGAACCCACACCGCTCACATTATAATCTAATCCAAGATCGTTCACAGAATCACGCAACCAGGCCCGCAAGCTATCTCCCATCTGGTTCACGTTATCATGGACCTTCTCTTTTTCAAGCACATCCAGTGTAGTAAGGGCTGCTGCCAGTGATAGCGGATGACCATTAAATGTCCCTGCCTGGTACACCTTACCAGCTGGAGAGATCTGTTCCATAATTTCTTTTTTGCCACCTATCGCTCCTATGGGAAGACCCCCGCCCAATATCTTTCCAATAGTGGTCATATCAGGGGTCACATCATAATATTCCTGCGCTCCACCCATGGCAAGCCTGAACCCGGTTATTACTTCATCAAATATGAGCACAATATCATTTTCCTTAGTCAGAGCCCTGACCTCTTCAAGATAACCTTCCTTTGGAAGAATAGGCCCGATATTTCCCATTACAGGTTCCATAATTACAGCTGCAACTTCGCCGCTGTAACTATCCATTGCCTGCACCATTGCTTCTATATCATTGAAAGGTACCTGGAGGGTGTGTTTTGTAACATCCCTGGGTATGCCCAGTGAATCCGGTGCCCCCTGCGTGGTGGCGCCGCTTCCGGCTTTGACTAATACTGCATCATGGGCCCCATGGAACCCGCCTTCAATCTTGATGATCTTGGTTTTGCCTGTATAACCCCTGGCCGCCCTTATGGCTCCCATGGTGGCTTCCGTGCCTGTGGAAACGAACCTGACCATATTTATGCTGAGGTAATTGAGACAGATACGCTGGGCAAGGTCTACTTCCATTTCCGTAGGTGTGCCGTACAGCCATCCGTTATCTAGCTGGTTTGTGATCGCTGCTTTAACAGCCGGATGGTTATGTCCAAGTATGAGCGGGCCGTATCCCATGCAATAATCTATGTAAGTGTTTTCGTCAATATCTGTAAGTTTTGAACCATTTGCGCTTTTGGTATAGAATGGATAAGGGGAAATGGCCCTTACCGGACTGCTCACTCCGCCAGGGAGTAGATTTTTTGCTTTATTAAATAATTTATTGGATTTCTCACGGGTCATATGGATACCTCTGGGATGTTAATGAGTATATAATTTTTTATATCTGCCATTTTTTTCCAGATTTTCATGAATATAATGGGTTTTTTGCATATATGTTGTTGCTTTTCAATGATATGTTGTTGTTTTGTTCAGATTTGTCAGAAAATTCAGATTTATCAGAAAAATATATGTATTAAAAAACAAAGTGTCAGTGATGAATATGGCTGAAAAAGATGAACCTAGTTGTGCAAGTGATATTGGGATCGGTTGTTGTAAGGTTGAGGCTGTCATAAGCGTAGATGACAGGGGTCAGATGGTGCTCCCAAAAGACATACGTGAGAAAGCAAAGATACATGCCGGTGATAAATTGGCTGTGATCAGCTGGGAAAAGGACGGGGAAGTCTGTTGTATTTCCCTGATCAAGAACGAGGGTCTGGCACAATTAGTGAAAGAGATGCTTGGGCCTTTGATGAATGAAATAATGAAAGAATAGGAGGTTTTCCAACATGGAGAAGTCTAAGATTAAAAAAGCAGTACAGGACAGTTATGCTAACATTGCAGTAAAGGAAAGTTCCTGTTGTTCACTGGTCAGCCTGTGTTGCGGGGGATCTGATGTCGTACACGATATCAGCAGAAAAATCGGATATTCAGATGAAGAGCTCAAAGCAGTCCCGGAAGGAGCAAATCTGGGTCTTGGCTGTGGTAATCCTGTGGCACTGGCTTCGCTGAAAATGGGCGAATCAGTACTTGATCTGGGTTCTGGTGCCGGGTTTGACTGTTTCCTGGCTGCAGACAAAGTAGGGAAAGAAGGAAAGGTCATTGGTGTGGACGTGACACCCGAAATGGTCAAAAAAGCCAGAAAAAATGCTCTGAAAGGCAATTATACCAACATTGAGTTCAGGCTGGGAGACATTGAAAGCATACCTGCTGACAACAATGATTTTGATGCGGTTATCTCGAACTGTGTTATCAATCTCTCTATTGACAAAGGCAAGGTCTTTAAAGAGGCATTCAGGGTATTAAAGCCAGGTGGACGGTTGATGGTCTCAGATATTGTGCTGTTAAAGGAACTGCCTGAGGAATTAAGAAATTCAATCGACGCATATATTGGGTGTATGGCAGGTGCTATACTGAAAGACGAGTATCTGGAAGCGATCGAAAATGCGGGTTTTCATGATGTTCAGATTCTTGATGAAACCCGATTTGCAATTGATCTGATGGCTAATGATCCAATCGTAAAAATGATCATTAAGACCCTGAACATACCCTTCGAGACAATAAAAGAGGTCAATGATTCGATTGTCAGTTTGAAAGTCAGAGGATACAAACCAGACTGATAAGAATATCAAATAATTTTTTAGAGCAGGATCATGGAACTTATAAGCAGGGTCTTACGATCGAAAGAAGAAGCTAAGACCACTTATGATAAGATGAGCAGATGGTACGACCTCCTGGTTGGTAGAAGCGAGAAGAGATTTCGGGACAAGGGTCTCGGTCTCCTTAATGTCCAGGGCGGTGAAAAGGTACTTGAGATCGGATTTGGGACCGGTCATTGTACCCTGGCTCTGGCCCGGTCGGTTGGACCAAATGGTAAGGTATATGGTATTGACATATCAGAAGGGATGCTGGACATTACTGCATCCAGGATTGATGGAGCAGGGCTCTCTGAGAGAGTGGAACTGAAATTAGGGGATGCGGCCAATCTACCATTTCCCGATGATTTTTTTGACGCGGTATTCATGAGTTTTACACTGGAATTGTTTGATAGCCCTGAGATCCCGGTTGTGCTTCAGCAATGTCAAAGAGTCCTGAAACATAGTGGACGCATATGTATTGTTTCCATGTCTAAGGAAGGAAAATCCGGATTAATGTTGAGATTATATGAATGGGGACATAAAAAATTGCCCAATTATATTGACTGCCGACCTATTTTCTTAAAAAGGTTTTTGGAAAAAGCAGGTTTTCATATCCTGAAGACATGCACTATCCGATTGTGGGGATTGCCTGTAGAGATCGCTCTGGCAAATAAACTTTAAGCATCATTCCTTAACCAGCTTTCTGTAGTACCGTTCCTTCTCACTGGATATACAGCCGCAGTATGGCTGGCGGTACAGCCCCATATCCCTGCATAACTGGAACGTCATGTTAAAACCTTCCCTGAAATCCTGATAATAGAAATCCACCCCATACTCTGATGCTAAAGCTTCTGCGACATCTTTTATCATTTCATGTTTCTGGTATGGAGATATCAGGAGGGTAGTTGTGAACGCAGGAAAACCATTATCAGACGCCTGCCGGGCTGCTTCCAGTAGACGTATCTGATAGCAGATACTGCACCTGTCCTCAACATCCAGGGTTTTTTTGATAAACTCTTCCAGCATATACTCATCTTTGTACACCACATCCAGTTCCACTGCCTCTGCATATTGCTGGAGTGTTTCCAGCCTGCGGCGGTATTCGGTAAATGGATGGATGTTGGGATTATAGAAAAAACCAATAGGGTCGAAACCATCGTCCCTTAGTTTTTGTATCGTATATGTTGCGCAAGGGGCACAGCAGATATGCACTAACATCTCCATATTCGGTTTCACCAACTATTAATAATAATTAAGATTATGATATAAATAGTATTAATCTTAATGGGGCTGTTCTATTGTGGAACTTTCAGATAATGCATTGAAAGTATTGAAGCGCAGATACCTGGTGAAGGATGAACAGGGAAATGTAATTGAGACGCCCCAAGAAATGTTTCGAAGGGTTGCCAGATATATAGCTTCAGCAGACGGCATATATGGAGAAGAAAGTGCTGAGGACGAATTCTTTGCAGTAATGTCTAATCTTGAGTTCCTGCCCAATTCCCCCACATTGATGAACGCTGGTACGAGAATAAAACAGCTTGCTGCATGTTTTGTCCTGCCTGTGGGTGATTCCCTTGATGAGATATTTGAGACCCTGAAAAATGCTGCACTCATTCATCAAAGCGGTGGTGGCACCGGGTTCAATTTTAGCAAGATAAGACCAAAAGGCGATATTGTGGGAAGTACAGGCGGAATTGCCAGCGGGCCAGTATCATTTATGAAGGTATTCGATGCAGCCACCCAGGCCATTAAGCAGGGAGGCCGCCGCAGGGGTGCCAATATGGGGATACTGAGTGTAGACCATCCCGATATTCTTGAATTCATAACTGCAAAACATGACCCTGGTATTCTTACAAATTTCAACTTATCTGTCGCAGTAACAGACCGGTTCATGCAGGCAGTGGAGCAGGGGGAGAGTTATGAACTGGTGAACCCAAGGACCGGTAAAGTCACAAAACGTGAGGACGCACTTGAAATTTTCTATCTCATTTCAGAATCGGCCTGGAATAGTGGAGAACCAGGCATGATATTCCTTGACCGCATCAACCGGGATAATCCCACACCCCGATTGGGATTGATAGAAGCAACCAATCCCTGCGGCGAACAGCCGCTATTGCCATATGAAGCCTGTAACCTGGGCTCGATAAATCTTGACAAAATGGTACATAGCGGCAAGATCGATTATGAAAAACTGGGTAAAACAGTGGATATCGCAGTTCATTTCCTTGATAACGTAATAGACATGGAACAATTTCCCCTGGAAGCTATCAGCACTATAGTCAGAGGTAACCGGAAGATCGGCCTGGGGATAATGGGTTTTGCTGATATGCTCATCCATTTGGGCATACCATACAATTCACCTGAAGCAGTAAAAGTGGCAGAAGACGTGATGAGCTTTATCTGTGAAAGGACAACACGGATTTCAGCAGAATTAGCAAAACAAAGGAGTGTGTTTGAAAACTTCAAAGGCAGCATCTATGATTCTCCAGATAAGCCTAGGGTACGTAATGCCACCCGGATAACAATTGCACCCACGGGAACGGTCAGCATTATTGCAGGATGCAGCAGCGGTATCGAACCCATTTATGCAGTATCATATCTCAAGACCGTCATGGAAGGTGAACAATTGATAGTCACAAATCCATATTTTGAAAGAAAGGCAAAAAAAGAAGGTTTTTATTCACCTGAATTGATCAAGAGAATAGCAGCAGCAGGTTCGGTTATTGGCATTGATGAAGTGTCGGAAGAAGTACAACATCTGTTTGTTACATCACATGATATCGGGTATGAATGGCATATCAGGCTGCAGGCTGCTTTCCAGAAATATGCGGATAATGCAGTGTCAAAGACAGTCAATTTCAGGCATGAAGCTTCAAAAGAGGATGTGGGCAGGGCTTTCAGACTGGCATATTCCCTGGGATGTAAAGGTATTACCGTGTACAGGGACCGCAGCCGTGCTGAACAGGTATTGACGACAGTGGATAATCTATTATTGGATTGCGACTACTGTGGTGCAGTACAAAATCCAACTTGAAAAAAAAAGAAAAAAAAGAGGTTTAATTCTTAGATTGAGCGTACGCTACAATTGCCTCTTTTACTCCCCATCTAAATGCCACCACAATGGCGAATCCCCAGGCCAGTGGTCCCAGGAATATATAGAATATGCTGGTATTGATAAGCATGACATCCAGTGCCATCAGGGTTATTATGAGGAATAAAAATCCTCTTAATATTGGTCCCATCACTTCTGCACCTTCCACATTCATGCCTTTCATGGTAGCTTGAATATAATCCATGAAGAAGTCAATGGCTAACAACCCTACGATCAATATCAGGATTCCTGTGAAAAGACTTGGGAGGTAGTTTATCACACCGACCAGGAAATTTGTTATCAATGTAAACTGCAGGATCTCAACGGCAGCAGTAATAAATATCAAATAACCAAACAACTTTATCAAACCTGAAATTATGGATGATGGAGCCAGTCCGCCCGCTGCCATTGGTCTTCCAACATCACTTCCCATGATCTTATCATCAACCCCGGTTGCCATTATGATCTTTTTGACCAGATTGCCTATGAAATCAACGATTAACAGGCCAATGATCAACACAACAAGTGCTGAAATGATACGAGGTATGAACTCGATTATGTGAGTAATGAAATTTGCCACGATCTGAATATCCAATTGATCTATAATCATCACTGCAAAAATCAAATAGACGAACCATCGGATTACAGCAGCGAAAAAACCTACTATGCTCATCTCGGCTTTTTTTATTATATCTCCTATTACTGTTTTCTCGAGAAGATCGTCCAATCCTATTTTATCCAGGATCGTTGAGCCGAATTTTCCCAGAAGTTTCCCTAATATCCATCCTAAAATTGCCAGTACTATGACTACTATTAGCGTTGGAACAAAACTAATGAACAGATCAGCCATATTGGTTAAACTATCAGTTATTGAATTTGCCATAATTAACACACTCCACAAATTGGCTCCTTGAAGAAACCTTAAAAAATAATTGTATTTTATACTATTTGAATTTTTGCCATATATCGAATATTTTTATATAAATCAAACGTAATTCCTGACGATAACAAATGGGTGGAAAAAATAAAAATAATTGGCGATTTTTTAGCCTCTGCAATTAACGAATCCAGACGATTTCACCTGGTTTCATATCTGCTTTTCACAGTTGCAAAGAGCACCACGAATAATATTACCGGGATGAGTGAATACCCGCAGATCCACAATCCGGATTCCAATCCTCCAATACTCTGGATAGACAAATGTGTAATGAGGTTTAAGGGGTGAAAATGAGGGATAACTTTAAGATGGGGTGGGGAATTCTAGACCGCCATAAATGGGGATTTTTACACCGCCGTTGACATTGTACATCAAAGTGGTCTACTTGTTCGGTGGTGGGACCATGAACAATCCAGGGCGCACTTAGTTAAAATCGAATTATTGGGGATAAGTTTTTCTAAAATTGTTTATTAGAATGGTGCGGGGTTATAGTTAAGGGCGAAAAAGTGTACGCTTTCAATTATTTTTAGACTGTGGTGGGTATTTCCAGCCCTGTGAACAATAATACTAATTTTTTCATCAAAACAGTTAACTCCAAAAAAAGTATATGCAATTGTATATTTCACGCACAACCGTCTTTTATGAGCTTAAAATCAAACTTAAAATTTTTATGATCCATATTTGCCCTGAAATGAATTCAACAGAAATTCTTTCAAAGTATGTTATCGAATAAAGTGTTGCCTCTTGTGGTTGAGAAGCTAGAAAACCGTTCTAAGCCGCCAAAGATGAGAGTAGATACTCACTACTGAGGTGCTGAAAATAGGTTTCAGATGTTAGGAAGAGGAATTACGGTCGTTGCTCCGATACAAAAAGGGTTCAATCCAACCGGGCTTCTATCCCAGGATAAATTCATTCTGGATAAAACTGGGGTGACATGTCCTGCCGGGAACAGAACCATGATTTCAAACTATAATGAAAAGGAAGGGACAACAACATTCTATTTCAAGAAAGAAATCTGTAGCCTGTGTTTATTAAAAGATCAATGCACAAAACAGGAGGGCAGGACTATCACCATAGGGAAACATCATGATTTGATGATGGAGGCGAAAGAATACAATAAAACCCAGGATTTTAAGGATGATATGAAGGAAAGAGCACATATCGAGCCAAAGAATGCTGAGATGAAGAGATTCCATGGGATGGCAAGAGCAAGATATTGGGGTCTGACGAAGGTGAATGTTCAATTTATTATCACTGCTATTGTTGTTAATGTGAAGAGGCTTGCAAATGTCATTGGTAGCGTATGCTATCTAAAAGCGTGTTGAAAATGAGGAAAATTTGAGAATATGGAGGGAAATTATGGGCTAATATGGATTTTTTGGTGAAAAAATCAGATTTATTATAAGAAATCCTGGAAATTATGAAAAGGTGGACAGATTTAGGGTGAATTTAAGGGGTAATCCGACAATCTCGAGAATATATAATATTAATGTTAATATTATTTGTGAATAAATTATAATTAGAGAAAAAAATGTTTGATCATTTATCAATTTCTATATCATTTACATAAGAACGCATAAGAAACCCGAATTTCGGAGTTTATATACTATATATGTAAAAAACGTCATAATTTGTATTTTTCCTTCATCTAATTCTGCTATTTATTAATCTCAATAAGATTGACTCTTCCAATTTAATTATCATTATTACATACAATCGAACCGATATATTTTAACAAATTATTAATAATAAACACTAGCCTGCGATTACTTTTATCTTAAATAAGGGTATCACCAGTATTTCTACGTACACGCACGCTAAGGGGTTAGGCATTCCGTTTTTTGTCAAGTTTTCTGTCTTCAACTTCCTTTGCGCGGCTGACAGTTTCTTCAATCCACGCATATCAGCCCGATTGAATGGAGTAACGTTTTTTGTATGGAGAATATAAGCTCAATAGAGATTTAGTGAGGCTCTAATTCCTTAGCGTGCGTGTACGTAGAAATACTGGTGATACCCTAACTACCTATTTTTGTATGGGAGAATATGTTGGAAATTTTTCCTCACTAATCCATTTATAAATCATATCTCTACTAATTTCTGGTTTGAAATATGGTACTTGATGGCCGGAATTGGGCAATACAATTTGGGTTAGATTTTTATACTGTTTGATAAACCCTTTCACATTATTGGAAGGTTGTGCCCAAATTTCCCTATGTAACTTTTTCCATGCATCATTATCCTCAGAATTATTCCACTTATTTAGATTATATAAAATTAACTCTGTACTAAGTGAGCCACACGCTGTGTCGAAGGTGGCAGTGTACATCAGTACTTTATATAAATCCTCATTCTTAATGAATTCAGAATATTTCGGACTTGAATTTTGCATATTATCTTCTATGAGATTATCGGCTACAGGACCTTTATTATCTGCACAATTCCATTTTTGGTCTTCCTGTATATGTAAAGCTTTTTTAACTGCCGGCAATTCCATATAGGTTCGCACACTTTCCATAGAAATTTCTGAAAACGACCGAATGTCGTAAGGATTGAAGTTTCCACCCAGCGCAGATACGTTTTCAACTATGTTATTGGATATATTATATGCATGGTGCCATTTTTTATTATCCAAAGCAATACAGAAATCTTTGTAATTATTTGGAGTTTCACCTTCGTAATTATATAGAGTTTCATCTTTTTGGAATGCATCTAAATACCCTAACGTATAGGCATAATCAATATAAACTTTCATCTGTAGTTTAGCATCGATCCACCCATCTCCAACAGCAATTCCTTTTAAATTAATTTTATCCTCTTCAGTTTCCGCACTGTTTTTATCATGGATTTTCATTGCGATATTAGGGACGTATTTACCTCCATAACTTTCTCCGGTAACAAATAAGGGGCAGGAACGATATTCCGGGTGTTTAGAAAGAAAATATTGCAATGCCTGGTAAAATATTTCACTTAATTCATCCTCACTTTCCACAAATGTTGTCTCGGGAACCTCTCCTTTTATATTACTATAGCCAGTGCCAATTGGTTGATCCCAGTACATAACATGAGCTTCTTTGTTCCAACTGTATTTGTTTTCAATCAGCTCCCCGCTTGAATCATCCTGTATTTTATACGGACCATTTTCAAGAAATAGTCCTAATGTTGATGGCGATCCAGGACCACCGTTTAACCAGATAATTAATGGTGTTTTGCCAATCTCTTCTTTATTTCTTGATTGATCAGCATGAAATTTCTGGCTCTCAAAAAACCAATAAAATAACTGCGCCTCTTTTTCTTTATAGTTTGCTTCAGCATATCCTGCAAAAGAGCGCACATTTAATTTAATTAAACCGATATTTTTAGTACTTGCAGGAATCGTTTCTACGATATCGTCAATATCAATATTATTTTTCATGATAATTTCCTCACTTAAAACTTTTGGACTACATGCATGCAAATTAAAGGCTATATTACACTTAGGGCTTACTTGAGAATAACCTGTCAAAATCAATTTACAGTCTCTGCCAGAAAAATATGCGAATTCGAACCGCAGATAAACGCAAATGAACGCAGATTTGCGGCATTGTATCTGCGTTTATCCGCGTTCATCGGCGGTTAATAATTTGTTGATGGTTATGCAACAAACTGTAATTCATATTGGCGTATGTACTGTGTATCTACACAAATCGTCTGTTAAATTTACCAGCTTATTTCTTGGCAGTCCCTTAGAGCACCTTATAGTCTTAAATATTACATTTAAAACGAGAATTGTCGTTTTGCTTTATCGACTAGACCTTTTTCGTTCAGCGTTCCAATTATTTGTCCTTGTGGGATTCTTACAGCAGGAAAGCAACCTTTTTCAAACAGAAGAATATTCAGCGATCCACCATACTGAAAATAACCAACTTCCTCCCCTTTGTAAATACATACAGGATTTTCACTGGTTACTTTTTTGAATTTTTCTTCAAATATTACGGATGCTATTGTGTTAAGCCCAACAGGAATCATTGCTACATAACCATATTTTTCGGTTTTAATTATCAAATATCCTCTTCTAAAGTGTTCAAATACACTATAATCATACCCATAACCGATATTTCCACCATTGATTAATTTTGGAAAATCATCAATTCCAAAATAATTTCCGGCAACATCTTCATCAGACTCTACTACCATACCTGATACCGGAGCATGGTAGCGGTGATATACATCTGGCATCAAGATACAGGAGACAGCCGTTCCTCCTTCAAAATTTTGTGCTAATTTTGAGTTATTTAGTAATTGAACTACATTTAATTTTTGTGTTTTTACATTTATAGGAGTCTTAATGGACAAGTTATCATCTATCATATTTACAATTGCATCTGCTGGAGACACTACAACAGAATTATCTTTTAATCCACTAATTGGTCGTTTCCCTTCTTTCAATTCTCGACTAAAAAATTCGTTAAAAGATTTATAACCACCTTCTGGAATAATGTAATCATCCATCTCACTGCCGAGTTCCTTCATCCATTTATCTGCCAATTCTTTAGAAGCAGCAGAATCCATTTTTTGCCCATTTAAAACCACGTAATAGTACGTCATTAAATTGCCTGGATCAGAAGTAACAAATTCTAATCCTTCATCATTTTCATAATATAGCCAACTGAAACGTTGAATATATTCTAAGCCTGTTGACAAATCAGGATTCCATATATACCATTCATTAAAAAAATCGCACAAATCATCTATAGTAGCGTCTGTCCAGTCATGCTTTACACTATCATCAGTACCAATTGGATATGGTTTAACATTTTTAACAGCAGCATCGTACTTATCTGCAAACCCATGATAATTCTTTTCGTACCATTCTGTGATTAACTTTTCAAAATCTTCGATTGTGTTAATTTCTAACTTTTCTTGATTCATATTTTCTCTCCTTTAATTAAATTTATGTTTTTTAGGCTACCGAAATAATTGGTTATTTCAAATTGTGCTCATAACTTTCTGGCATCCAGCTTGATTGCTTTGTTAGCATCCTGAATTCATCGAAATGCATATACATAGAGAGGACTGCTTTTTACAAAACCTCTAGTTGTGACATTATCATCATTATGATAATGATTATAATAATTGTATTTTTAGTATTTAATTCTTTCTTTTTTGGTTTTGTAGAACTGTTAAGCCTGGTGCTTGAATCCGAAAACAATTCATCAAGAATAGAAAGTTTAGGAATAAATAATTCGAAATTTACATTTAATAAATCAACAATTAATTTGAATGTAAATTTTTTTCCACATCCGAAAATGTAAAATTCATCATACCTTTCTCTTTTAATTTGCACAAATGGCCAGAAACATTTTTATCTGTAAATACTATGGGCTCTATAGAAACGAACTATATAGGGCCTTTTGCTCTAATTGGTGATGGTAAAGTACTAGTATTTCCATTATTGCCAAAACCATACTTTTATAATATTCAAACAATTAATGATTCTAGTACATTATCTGTGGTTGCCGATCCTTCTATAAAACATGATAATCTGGAAATAGAACTAACTTTTCTAATTCTAGAAGAAGTAAATGAGTTATTTGCAAATGAAAACACATTTTCATCTCAACATTCTTTAAAGCCTACAACAGAACCTAGGATGTCCCCGGTTTCCGATTTCTCCATACAGCTTGAAAATGGAACAAGGTTTACTACCAATTTTCATAATTTGACACCTGGAGATTTGTCAAATTGGACATTTACAGATAGTTCATCCATTATGGTTATAGACGGAATATTAATGTTCGATTATACCTCCGATAAATTAGATCTCTTTTTAATTGGCGAAAATGCTACTCGTGAACCTATTGCCCTTGAAGATGCATCAAAATTAAATAAATCAGATTGAATCTATGATGGCAAATTATTTTATAGAATTGTAAAATTGAACGAAGAATACATTAAAGACATTATTGTAGAACTAAAAGGAACACTGAATAATTTTCAGACCGGCGATTTTTTTTCTACTGTGCAAATTAAAATAGAGGTGAATGAATCTGCTATTACACAAAAATATACTGATGACAAAACAGTGCTTTCTAATTTAACACTGAACTATAATGAAAAATCTACAATTGTCAAGTATGACTATGAAGAAAATGCATATTTATTCACAGATGATATTGTTTTAATTGGAAAATCTTACTTATATCCCTTTGATTATTATACTACAAGTATTGGAGTAACAGGAGGGGAACTAATACAAGAACACCAACAATTTAAATCGCAGGATTCAGGTTTCAATCTTGATGTTGATTTTAACAATAACAATATCACCATCAAAAAATCCCGAAAAATTTTACCCAGATATTTTTTGTCCATTATTATTTTAATAATTGTCGGATATATATTAAATAAATTTTACATTAGAAAAAAACGACATCAATTTGCTTCTAAGGATATAGTTGAATTATCTTTTTTTGTTTTAGCCGCTTTAGGATTCACTTTATACTTGGCTTTTGATAATTATAATTATGTATATAGTCTGGGAATAGTGCCTTTTTTAATATTTGTCCTGTTTATAATATTTTCTTTCTACATAAATAATAAATCGGACATTTTTGAACCCCTACCTTAAAAATAACGTACAATAAAATGGAGTTACCTTTTCTTAGATGCTATAATCATGGTTGTGCACGTTATGCACACAACGGCGTACACTTTTTTCGACTTACCTATAACCCAAATAAATCATGCGGGGGGTGGGATTCGAACCCACGTATTCCTACGAAACAGGGTCCTAAGCCCTGCGCCTTTGACCTGGCTGGGCTACCCCCGCATTAGGGATATTTTGTGCTATTGAGCGTAGCGAAATGCACGCTTCGCTTGAACCTTTGCAAGGTTCAGCTGCGGTTACTACCGCATTAGGGATATTTTGTGCTATTGAGCGTAGCGAAATGCACGCTTCGCTTGAACCTTTGCAAGGTTCAGCTGCGGTTACTACCGCATTTAGGGTATCTTGTGCTATTGAGCTTTGACAATAATGTAGCAAAAAATTTAAAAATCGAATGCTACAATGAGGTTTTAGATACTCCTTTGTAGATTTAAATCTTTGGTGGATCATCTAACTATTAAGAAAATTCATTTGGTCAAAATTATCGGAAATACATTTATCACAGCTAAAAGATCTCCTTTTTCAACCTTCCCATCCTGTA
>Ga0307380_10003016_pt1 | contig 23595 bp, 14 predicted proteins | sample UN3MG_FD_202239 | JGI IMG/M metagenome (GOLD analysis project Ga0307380, IMG submission 202239) | Soil microbial communities from Risofladan, Vaasa, Finland - UN-3 | ecosystem: Environmental > Terrestrial > Soil > Coastal area > Acid sulfate soil | place: Finland: Risofladan, Vaasa | collected... | reverse complement strand
TTCGGGCATCGGTGACAGTCTTCAGGTTGTACGCTTTGCTTGAGTCCCAATAGGTGAACGATGTCGTCCGGTCCACCGGCGTCCCATCCATGAGCTGGTCGCGGACGATGATGGATGCCAACCGGTTCGTGCCCGCGACGTAAGTGACATCCGTCACCCGGCTCTCCGGCGTTTGGAGCTTGGTCAGATTGCCCAGAGTGTCGTAGGTGAATCGATAGGAAGGGCTGTTCGAGCCCAGCGAGCTGTCGTAGTTCTCCGCGTCGATGTACTTGGTCACGCGCTCCGGATTGCTAGCGTCCGTATAGTAGAAGCGGTGGACGTGAGCCTTACCGCCGCTCTCGGCGACATAGCTGTCCCGATAGCTGACGGGCCGGTACTGCGTATCGTACGCATAGCTGGCCCGCACGGCCACCCCCGTCGGGTCCATGTTCACCTCCAACAGAGTCCCGTAATGGGCGCCGTCCGTGTCATCGGTGTCGAATTCGGAGATGTGTCGCGTGACCCGATCCAGTCCGTCTTTCTGGGCCGTGATATCAACGTAGAGCTGGCCATTCGTTTGGGAGGCGTAGCTGTACGTCACGGTCGAGGCGGGCACGTTCGTGATCCCGGACGAGGCAATCACGACCTTGCTGTTGAAGGTCCCGTAGGTATACCAGACCTGGCTGCCGGAGGGATCGGTGATGCTAGTGACTCGCGTGCCGCTATAACCGAACGTATAGGTGTCTCCGGCCGCGTCCGTGATCTTCCACAGCCGCTCGGGTGTATAGGTGTCGTATTGGAAGTGCGCGTGATTCCCGCCGGGAACTGTCACGGTCGTGAGCCGCCCGCTGCTATACGTCAGCGCGGTCTGTCGGCCTTTGGGGTCCGTGATCGCCGTCAGCAAGCCGCTGGAGTAGGTCAGCGTCCACGTCAGTCCGTCTGAGTCCTTGCGACTGGTCAGCTTGCCCGCGGTGTCGAAGTAGAGCTTCTCATTGCTGGGTCGCGTCAGCCTCCAGCCAGTCCAGGTCGTCCCTGAATAGGTCTTCACGAGCGTGTCGAAGAGCCCGGCGGGGGCTGTATAGCTACTGGACCCCGTGTAGTAAGTCTCCCGACCGCTCCCCTCGACCAGGGTCACCCCGTACGGGGCGTCGTTTATGACACACGCGTTGTAGCTGTGTGTCCACCGATTACCGAGGACGCCGGCCCGCGACGACTGTGAGTTGAACGCGACTGCGAACGGAATCGCGTCCCCGGGTCCCTCGTAGTACGCCGGAATGTCCCGGATCGTCAGGTTCCCGGTGAACGTATTAATCTCGTCTACCGGACTGCCGTTGGGACAACCCTTTCCCCTGGGCCCCCCGACCCCGGCCTGCCACGGGCTGGCTGGCCCGCAGGAGTCACTGGGATGGGGTGCAGTTCCACCTCCATCGCCACCATCTCCATCGCCACCACATCCGCACGCCAGCAACAAAGGGCTCGATGTGGCTATCAAGATGAGAGCCCCGAGCGCCACCGCGGCTGACGAGAGCAGCCTCCTGAATTCGATTGAGCAAGCTCGTGTCTTCATCACTGTCCCCCTCCCGAAGGCTCCGCCGGTGGCAGTAGGTCGTACCCGACAAGGCGACTTGTCAGATAGCTGCCAGGAGCTTCCTCGATCATACGCGCCATGATCAGGCGCTCAGCCCCCAGATCCCTCGCTGCCCCCGCCGCGCAGACTGCCTCGTAGAGGTAGAGGCCCTGCTTATCTGCGCCGGCCGCCGCGTCGGCCGCTTCAATGAAGGCAGCCGTCGCTCCCCGCAGGTCCCCCAACGCAGCCCGGCAGTGGCCGATGCCGGCGATGGCCCTCGCCTTGAGCGCCGATTCGGGGGCCACCTCGGACTGCAGGGTGAAGTAGTCCTGGGCCTGCTGCACTCTGCCCGCGCGGAAGGCATCCTGCGCCAGCACCTGGTAGGCGTAGTGCAGCCACGGGTGTTTGTTCCGCGCGGCCGGCGTGTCGAGGAAGCTGGCGGCATCGTCCACCGCCACCTCGAAGTACCCAAGCTGGCTGGCCGCGTAGCTGCGAATGGCTTTCGCGATGGGCGCGGCAGGGCTGTCTGGATACTCGTCGAGAAACTCCGCGACGATCTCGTAGCTGGCGATCGCATCGCGGGCCTCGCTCAACATGTCGGCCAGCCCAAGAAGGGCGCGGGTCTTCAGCCGGCTGTTGGTCACATGCTCGAAAGCACTTCGATAGACCTCCTGCGGTTCGCTCAAATGTGTATCGCTCCAGGCGATGCAGTCCGCGATGGACACCTCCGCCTCCTCCGCCACGAGCGAGTCAGGGTAGGCGGCGGCCGCCGCCTGGTAGTAGGGGATAGCGCCCTGGTAGTCGTCCATGTAGTCCCGGTGGAGGACGCCCAGCTGCAGCGCCGCCCAGCGGCCGAGTTCGGTGCCCGACCATCCCTCCGCGACCTCGATGAGGAGCGCCTCCGCCCTTGCGAAGTCCTTGGCCTCGACGAGCACACCAAGCTCAGCCGCCGCCCGCGCGAACACCTGGATCTCCGCATCGGGGTACTCGGCCCGCACGCGCGAGAAGAGAGCCTCCGCCTCCTCTCGCTGTCCCAGCTCGTAGTCGGTCCGCGCCGCCAGCACGAGTGCCCGCCCGGCCGCACTGGTTCCCGGGTAGGCGGTGGCCAGCTGGAGCAGGACATCGATCTTTCCGGCATAGTCCCAGCTCCAGTCGCACTCCAGCGCCAGCTCCATCAGGTCCGCGGCTGAGCTAGCCGGAGGGTAGCGCCCAGAGAGCTGAGCGATCTCCTTGCGCGTTTCCGCACCGCGGGCCGGCAGGTCACCGGCAGCCCGTGAGACTGTCTCGGCGGATGGCTCCTGAGACCCGACGGCGCGGGGCGCGTCCGTATGGGCGGGATCAGGAAGCTTGGCGATCTGCTGTGTCGGCTCGGGAGAGGGGGAGATCTCCGCCCACAGCGGCGCACAGACGCCCAGGGCGAAGGCGGAAACGAGAACGGAAGCGAAGATGTGACGTGTAACAGCCATAGTCCCCTCCTGCGCGACGGTCTGCCGCTCCACAGGAAGAGGACCCCCAACCAGGTCCGCGGCCTAGCGCTAATACACGAGCGCGTATGGGCCGCAAGGTCAAGAGGCAAATGTCGCTCTAAGTGTTTGCCTGCAGCGCATCTCGTACCACTGGATCGGCTGGCCTCCGACTGTACGTCGTCGGCACTCGCGCCAACAACTGGTGCGTGAGCGGCACACCATGTAGTTGTTATGTACGCTTGGGACACCTGTTGGATCGCTCAGACCGGTTCTGTACCTCATGGTCGGCGACGCGATCACGGGTGTGGCGGCAGGATGATGGGACATGGATGAGCCGCCGAGGCATCCGGCGAGGCCAAACAGGGGTGCGCAGACGCGGCGTGACGCGCCGGTCTCCGAGGTGACGCCTAGTGCGGGGACTCAGAATTGAGCTGGAGACGCGCCGATTTTGAGTTTGGTGCTCAACCGGCTGAGCTATCCCCACACCCGATCAGTCTTCTGTTACATAGGGCCGGGGAGAATCCTGGCGGGGCGATCCCTCGACGTCGGGAGGCAAGGCTCTGTCCCTTCAGAGGTCGATGGCATTCCCACCAGCAGCTGGGTTAGAGAGTAATAAGTGTAGCCTCTAGCTGCACGGAAACGGCGCTACGCAGATAGTACATCCCCGCCAGCGCTGTTGGCACCACATCGCTCTCTCGGACTCCGCGTAGGGATGGCAGGACCAGTGTCACCTCAGGCATGAAGGGCAGATGTTGCCCAAATCCTGCCCCCGTTTCGAACCTACGACCCAGTTCTCACGCGGCAAAGGCGACGGCATCTCAGCCGTCGCCTCAGCTCTTCCTGGTGCCGGGACCCAGAATACGGCTGGGGACACCCGGATCTTCAACCCCCTTGCCCTGCCGCCTGAGCCGTCCGGGCCCCCTGTCGCCTGCTGAGCTGCGTCGCCATACTACAGGGCCGGGAACGCGTCGCGGGCGGCTGGAGGGACGGGATGGGAAGCAGCCTGGGTCCCCCGTCACGCTGCCCGGGCTCCTTTCGCCCGGAGCCCGGACAGCTCCACCCGCTTCTCCATCAGGTGTGGGACAGCTCGGGTTATTGTACCTGGCCCGTTTGAGCTGCCGATGTAACAACCGCCAACTCGTCTGCCTGGCTGCCCCCGCATTCTACCCCCGCCGCCGCGGAATGGGAAGACGTTAGCCGCCTGACCGAGACGCGGGATCGAGGCCTGCACGCGCCGCCGCCAGCCCCTCCTTCGGCACTGAGATCGAGAACACGAGGAGCGCTTTGAGCCCCTCCGCTTCACCGACCCGCACTGCTATGCTTCTTCGACCTGGGGACGTAGCTCGCGCCTCCGCTCAGCCCGCTTCGTGGCCCGGTTTCGTCAACACGTCGATCCTGCTCAGCTCCTCGGCGCTGAACTCCAGGTTCTTCAGCGCGCCGACGTTGTCTTCGATCTGTCGCACGCTGGAGGCGCCGGTGAGCGCGCTCGTGATTCCGGGGAGCCGGAGGATCCAGGCGAGGGCCATCTGGGCCAGCGTCTGCCCGCGCTGCTTCGCCATCTCGTTCAGCTCTTGCAGCATCTGGCGTCTCGCCGGAGGCAGGTTCTCCTCGACCCATTCCGGACCCCACTTCTGTGCGGCCCGGCTCTCGGCCGGGATGTCGCCGCCCAGGTACTTATCGGTCAGCAGCCCCGAAGCCAGCGGAATGAACACGATGACGCCCGTTCCGGCGGCCTCCGTCTGGGGCAGCAGGTCCCATTCGATATCTCGCCCCAGCATATTGTAGTAGGGCTGATGTATGGTTATCCGTGACAGCCCCATCCGCTCGCACACCCGGACGGCCTCCGCGAACTGCGCACCGCTGTAGCTGCTCACGCCGGCGTACAGGGCCTTCCCCTGCCGCACCAGGTGGTCCAGAGCCCCGAGACTCTCCTCCAGCGGCGTATTCGGATCCGGCCGGTGATGGTAGAAGATGTCGAAGTACTCCAGCCCCGTCCGCTTCAGCGACTGATCGCAGCTCGCGATGAGGTACTTCCGCGAACCCCAATCGCCGTAGGGCCCGGGCCACATGTCCCAGCCCGCCTTGCTCGAGATGATCAGCTCGTCCCGGGGCATCTCTTTGACGATCCCGCCCACGACGATCTCGGCATTCCCTGGCGGCGTGCCATAGTCGTTCGCCAGATCGAAATGGGTTATCCCCAGGTCGAACGCGCGGAACAGGCACTCCCGGGCCACCTCCGCATCCCGGTAGCCTCCGAAGGTTTCCCATGCGCCCAGGGAGATGGCAGGCAGAAGCAGCCCGCTGCGCCCGCAGCGACGGTACTGCATCGTGTCGTAACGGTCTGAGGCGAATTCACGTGTCATATCAGACTCTCCAAGTGCGTTCTTGCCCTCTTATCGCTGCAGGATTGCCGCACCTCTCTGCCAAGCCCTTACAGAGTGAGCCCACGCGCGGCGCCCAGCGCAGACGCCGATCCCGCAGGGCGCGGCTGCCCGCAGATACACCAGGGATCTCTACCCCTCCCGCCGCGTCAGCCGCGCCGGCGGCTTCCCCTCCCGCTTCGCATACACCTTCATGAGCCGCGCCATCAGACGCGTCGGGTTCTCGTCGAACACCAGGTCCGCCCCCGTCCTCTTGTGGATGATCTCGACCAGCTCATCCACGTGGTCGGCCACCCCCCCGGTCCCGGACAGAATGCCGATCACCTTCCCCTCATCGTACGCGATTGCGAACTCGCCCAACGTCCCCGATCGCCCACCGATCAGCACCACGATATCACAGGATCGTATGCCGGTCACCTCGCGGCCCATCAACCCGTCGCCGGTGTAGATCATCACGTCGAACTCCTCGAACGGCGACTCATATCGGTTCTTGTGCTCGTACAGGTCGAGCGCCGGCGAGATCCCCGCAGTCAATCCGCCCACCTCTTTGCAGCCGCAGACCGCCTCGTACGGCAAGCCCGGACAGGCACCCGTCACCAGCACGCAGTCGTGCTCCGCGATGGCGCGCCCTACTTCGCGCGCTCTCTCGCGTACGTCTTTCCGCATTCGGCCTCCCGCCGACCCCATCACGCCAACCTGGACTTTCACGATTCCGTCCCTCCTGATCCGGTTTCGGGCGAACCCGCGACGCCGCGCCTCGCGCGCACCCAAGGAAGTCCGGCGAACGCAGCGGGCATCGAAGCTCACTTCCATCGGCGCGCGCGCTTTCCCTCGCAAGCAAAGAGCCGGCTGCTGGTGAGCCAGCCGGCTCATCGAGTGCCTCTCAAGCCTGAGCCGTGCTCAGACCTCGACCGCCGTCGACTTCGACTCCTTCTCGACCTCGTCCGCCGTGACCTCCCGACCCAGCTTCGACGAGAGGTAGATCCCCTCGCTGATCTTCATCGTCGCCAGGCCGAGGCTCGCCGAGTCGACGAGCGGCACCCGGCCCTGGACCGCGGCCGCCCAGTGCGCCTGCGCGCTGTCGTAGGCGTCCGTATCCGGAATGCACCGATGCCACCGCACGTCGGCGGACTCCAAACCGAAGGTGGCGTCCATCTCCATGTCTGCCACCGTCGAGTGATAGGAGAATGGGCTGAGCCTGACGCCCCCCTTCGAGCCGTGCAGCTCGCTCCCGTGAGGCTCCGCCATGTTCACCGCCCAGCTCTCCTCGATGAAGAAACTGACTCCTCCCTCCAGCCGCACGAACCCGAGACCGAGTTCCTCCACATCGTAGTTGGAGTTTTTCCTCCGGTCCTCGTACATCGGGATCTCCTGGTGGGCCGCTCCGGTGATCGTCTGGATACCCGGGTTGTCGAGCAGATACAAAACCTGGGCGATGTGGTAAACGCCCATGTCGAAGAGCGCCCCGCCCGCGGCGATGCTCTTCTGCACGAACGCGCTCGTTCCGTACCCGTCCGCGTAGGGGCGGTTCCGCCGCCGGTACCCAATGGACTTCGCGTAGTAGAGCTTGCCCAGATACCCTTCTTTAATCAGTCTCTGCGCGGCCTTCGTATCCAGAGAGAACAGGCTGAAGAGCTGCATGGCCAGCATCTTTCCGGTTCTCTTTGCAGCCGCAACCATCGCCTTGCCATCGGCATAGGAGCCGGCAATCGGCTTCTCGCAGTAGACGTGTTTGCCCGCCTCCAGCGCGGCGATGGTCACGGGGGCGTGGAGGTTGTTGTGCAGGCATACGTCCACCGCCACGATCTCATCGATCTTGAGAAGCTCTCGGAAATCCGTGAACGTCCGTCCGATGCCATATGTCTCCGCCGCCTTGGCCAGAGCGTCCTCGTTTATGTCGGCCGCGGCCACGATCTCGACCGGCAGCTTCTCATACCGCTGGAGATGCATGTTCCCAATCTGCCCGACCCCGATGATCCCGATCTTCACCTTGTCAGCCATCTCTTTCCTCTCTCGTCTGGATTCATCCGCCGATCATCGTCTCGAACAGCGCCGTATAGAGCCGCAGCACCTTCTCCGGGTCCGGCCCTGTGTAGGCCGCCTCGTTGGCTACGTAGCCGTCATAGCCATCCGTTCTCAGGAGGCGGAACCACTCCTGCCAGTAGCCGAGCTCCCCCGGCCGCTCCATGGAGTGCACGTGAACGGAGGTGAGGTGCGGCCTGAACATATCGTAAAACGGCTTGATCGACTCCGCGCCCGCGGGCAGCGTGTACTTCCACTCCCTGCCCACCGGCCAGACGCCGTTGAAGACCAACCCCACGTTGGGAAGGTTAACCTGCCGAACCATCGCCATCGAGTAGTGCGGGTCGGTGAAGCTGCCGTGCATCTCCATCGAGACAGAGATACCCGTCCCCGCGTGCTCGCCCAGCTCGCGGATACAGCTCGCAACGTTGGCGACGACTGCATCCCGCTCGCTCTCCTTCTCTGGAAGCTGATCCCCCAGCACCCGCACGTGGTCGCACCCGAACTCCCGCGCCATATCGATCACTCGCTTCACGCGCGTCACCGACTCGGCGCGCTCGCCCGCGTCGGGCGAATGGAACGTCTGGCAGCTCGTGAACGACCCGAACCTCAGCCCCGCCGCGTCGAGCTTCTTCCTGACCTCGGCAAACCGCTCCTTCGGCGTGTCCCATTCCAGCCCGTGCGGCTGGTCGAAGTCCATAAGAAACTCGATGTATGGGTAGCCCGTCTTCACACACATGTCGATCAGATGATCCAGCTCCCACTTCTGCGCGACCTCGTACGTGTTCAGAGTCCATTTCATCGCACGCCCTCCTGCACTGGTTTCGTCTCGGTTCGGCACGACTCCACTTTCCCCTCTCGCCGGCCTCCGGCCGCACCGGCATATTCCTCGCCTGCCAGTCAACCAAGGGCCACAGGCTTGTCCGGCGGCGGGCGTCCTGCTAGAATATGGGCGGAGGTGCTGCCCCATGCCCTTCTGCCCGAATTGCCGCTGCGAGTATAGACGGGGAGTCAGGCAGTGCCCCGACTGCCGGACCGAACTCGTGGATGCCCTTCCCTCCCCAGCGCCGCCGCCGCAAGTCGACTTCACCGAAGTCGAGCTCTGCACCATCCAGGGCGAGATCCATGCCAAATTGCTCCAGGGCATCCTGGCGCGTGAGGGCGTCCTCTCCCGCCTGGCCCCCGCCTGGCCGCTCGGCCCCTCGCATGCCGTAAAGGCGCCCTGGCCCATCGGCGGCGGCTACGATGATGCCCTCCGTATCATGGTGAATCCATCGGATCTCGCGAAGGCAAAGGTGATTCACGACGACTACGAACGCAACGCGGGCTCCCTGGAGGAACCGTCGCCCTCCGAGGACGAATAGCGCATGGCCCCCCGCCAGCGCCTCCTCCGCTCCCTCGACCACGAAGAACCCGACCGCCTCCCCATCGATCTCGGCGGCACCGAGTCCTCCGGCCTCACGGCGCCCGCGTACAACCGGCTGAAGCGTCACCTCGGTCTGCCGGCGGGCGGCCGCGTCTTCGAGCCCTATCAGCACGTCGTCCTCATCGAGGACGAGATCAAGGACCGCTTCGGGATCGCCGCGTATCCAGTGATCTTCGAGCCGCGCCGCTGGCGCGCGGCGCAGCTCCCGGACGGAAGCCCCTGCCAGGTCCCGGGCGAGTGGCGGACGGTGGTTCGGCGCGATGGCACGGAGGAAGCCCTCGACCCATCCGGCTCGGTCGTCGGGCGCCGCGCCGCCGCCGGCTTCCACTTCGACCCCGTCCACCCGCCCCTCGCCCACGCCGCTTCGGCGAGCGACATCGCCCAGCACCGCGACGTCATCCACCGCTTCGACTGGCCCCACTTCGCCGATGAAACCGTGGCTCAGATGGCGGAGCGCGCCCGCCAACTCCGCCAGGCCTCCGATCGGGCCGCGATCCTCAACCTCCAGGCTCACATCCTCGCCGCCGGCCAGCTCCTCCGCGGCTTCGAAAACTTCATGTCGGACCTGATACTGGACCCCGGGCTGGTTGACGCCCTCCTGACGGAGCTCGTGGACGGCTACTGCGCGCGGGCAGATCTCCTCTTCCCGGCGCTCGCCGGCCTCGTCGACGTCATCCTCGTGAACGACGACCTCGGCACTCAGGCCGGGCCGATGCTGTCGCCCGACCTCTATCGGAAGCGGATCAAGCCCTACCAGCAGCGCCTCTTCTCCCACCTCAAAACCGTCAGCGGCCTCCCCCTGCTCCTCCACTCCTGCGGCTCCGTCCGCTGGGCGATCCCCGACCTCGTCGGAATCGGCATCGACGCCCTCAACCCGGTGCAGGTGTCGGCCGCGGGCATGGACTCGGCTGCGCTCAAGCGCGACTTCGGGCGAGACATCACCTTCTGGGGCGGCGGCTGCGACACCCAGCATGTGCTCAACCGCGGTACGCCGGCCGAGGTAAGGGAGGAAGTCAAGCGGCGCATCGACGACTTCGCGCCGGGCGGCGGCTTCGTCTTCACCCAGGTCCACAACATCCAGCCCGAGGTCTCGCCCGAGAACATCGTCGCCATGCTCGAAGCGGCAGCCGAGTTCGGCGGATACTGACGATGCCCGAACTGCTCCTATAGCCTGACGCCCGGCGCGCCCAGCTCGACGAAAGCGTCGAGCATCATGCGCTTGATCGAAGGCGGCACCCCGATCGCCTCGCCCTCACCGTAGTCGCTGAGAATGAAGCCCCCCTCTGGCGCGGCCCACTTCTCGAGCAGCAGCGCGGCCTCCTCCCGAATCGCCTGCGCGTCGCCTCGGGGGAGGGTCGCCTGGATGTCGCACAGGCTTTCGAAGCAGATCCGCCCCCGGTAGCGCCGGCCGATCTCCTCGATGCCGAGGTTGCGCGGCTGCTGGAGGTTCACCACGTCGAGGCCGCAGTCGATCCACTCGCCGATGACCTCGTTGATATGCCCACACGAATGCATCCAGGCGTGCATGCCCGCGTCGTGGATCGCATCGAAGAGGCGCCGGTAGCGCTCCTTGAAGAACTCGCGCCACATGGGAATGCTCAGGAAGCACGCCTGCTGTGTTCCCCAGTCGTCCGTCATCGCAAACCCATGGATCCGGCCGCGAAAGCGCTTCCCCAGCTCTCGTGCCACGCCGATGGGAAACTCCAGCACCCGCTCCGCCAGCGCATGCACCTTCCGGGGGTCCTCGTGCATGTCCACGAACAGCTCCGGCATGCCATGCAGGAAGTGCATTCGCTCGAAGAAAGTGAAGCTGCAGCTCGCCAGCACGTACTTCCCGCCGGCCCCCGCCAGATCGCGCGCCGTCGGATCGTACCGAGCATCGTCATGGGGATCGGGCCACGCTACCTCATCCATCCGGTCGAGAGAGACCAACGGGTGCCCCTTCGGCTGGCCCATGTTGACGATCCCGCTGCCCTCCCGCGGCTTCTCCCACACGCAGCCCCATTCGTCTGCATTCGGCTGCAAGGGCTCCCATCCGCGCCCGGCCCCCACGCCGACCGAGAAGGTGTCATCGAGCCCCAGCTCGGCGAACCGGATCGGAATCCGCTCCGGCCGCTCCAACTCGATCGCCCGCCTCACGATCTCGTAGCTGGTCATCGTGCCGCCTGTCGGTGGTCGGCCTACATCTTCGCTAACTGCTCCCGCAGGAACTTCGCCGCGATCACGATGTCCGCCGCCGGGTCTTCGCCCACCTCTCGCTCGATCGTGAGATAGCCCTCGTATCCGATCTCCTTCAGCGCCTGCAGATAGCGCGGCCACGGCACCTCACCCTCGCCCAGCGGAACCTCGCCCCTATTCGGGCCCGGGCCGATTCCGTCTTTCGCGTGCGTGTGGACGATCAGGTCTCCCAGGTCGTAGACGCCCTGCACCGGATCGAATCCCCTCATCACCATATTCGCCGGGTCGTAGTTCGCTCTGATCGATTTCGCCTTGAGTCCCCGCAAGAATGCCGCCAGCGCCGCCCCCGACTCCGGGCCCGTCTCGCTGGCGAAGAAGACGCCGACCTCGTCGCCGTGAGCCCCGATCTCCTCCAGCGCCTCCGCCGCCCTCCGGTAGCCCGGGTCATTCGCCTCCTCCGGGATCCGACCGATGTGCGACGTGAGAACCTTCACTCCCATGGAGGCCGCGAAGTCCATCATCCGTTTCGTCTTCGCCACGTCTTCCTCCAGGTGATCCGGTTCGATGAACCCGCGCCCCAGGTCGCCGCAGAGGGCCGATATCTCCATCCCCAACCGCTTCAGCGTCTCCTGCAGCCTCTGCTTCTCGTCCTCTGTCGTCAGGTCCGGATCCAGCTCCCCCACCGGCTTGTCCGGCTCGTAGTACGTGAGATTCGTCGCCCAGATCTGCACCCCGTCGACACCCAAGGCCGCCGACGCCTCCAGCGACTCCTCGAACGGCTTCCGGAACGAAGTGGTCATCGCGCCGATCTTCATAGCAATCCTCTTCCCATGAGTTGCCGACTACTTCTTACCGCCGCTCCGAATCCCCTGCATCGGCCGCTGCCTCGCCCCTGGACAAGGACCCGCACTCCCGGCCGCCAATACTATCCTTGCCGCATGGAAAGCGAGGAAGCTGATACATGGAGTACCGCGCCTTTGGAAACACAGGTCTGCGGGTGTCCGAGATCGGGCTCGGCTGCGGACCGCTCGGCGTCGATCCCGATGCCGACTACACCCCGCTCCTCAATCGCGCCGTCGAGCTGGGCGTCAACTTCTACGACACCGCCGACTTCTACAGCGACTACCGCAGCGAGGAGTGGCTCGGCAGGGCCCTCGCCTCCCACCGCGACAGAGTCGTCATCGCCACCAAGTTCGGCACCATCCCCGGCAGGGGGAAGGACTTCAGCATCTCCCACATGAGGAGCTCCCTGGAGGAAAGCCTCAAGCGGCTCCGAACCGACCACGTCGACATCTACCAGCTTCACAGCCCTCCTCGCTCCCTCCTCCAGGACCACGAGCTGCTCGCCGCGCTCCAAGCCCTCAAGAAGGAGGGGAAGATCCGCGGCTACGGCATTTCGCTGGACGGGGGCGAATTCGGCATCGACGCCATCGAGGAGTGGAACCTGGACTCCGTTCAGATCACCTTCAACCTCTTCCACCAGAACCCGGCCCAGAGCTTCTTCGCCGCGGCCCGGCGAAAGGGCGTCGCGGTCATCGTCAAGTCGCCACTGGACTCGGGGATGCTCGGCGGCGACCTCGAACCGGGAAAGCCGCGGAAGCTCGACGATCCCCGGGACCGCTGGAGCGAGGAGGAAACGACGCGCCGTCAGCGGCTCTTCGATGAGGTGAAGTTCCTCGCCCAGGGAACCGGCCGCACCTGGTCCCAGGCCGCGCTTCAGTTCGTGCTGTCGTTCGACGCGGTCTCAGTGGCCATCCCCGGCACCACCTCCATCGAGCACCTGGAGCAGAACGTCGCCGCGGCCGGCGGCCGGCTCGCCCCGGAAGAGATGGCCCGGCTCCGGAGCCTGCACGGAGGCGACTTCGCCAACCTCAACCTCGAATGGTAACCCATTGTAGGGCCGGCGCGCCTAGGCCCGCCGCACGTTGCCGTCCCGTTCGGCAGGAGCCCTGGGCGCCGTGGCGGCTTGCCTCCTGCCAAAGTGCGGATCCCCTATCTCACCCTCCACCTCTTCTCCGCCGTCTCGCCCGAAAACACATCCCGCACCACCATCCGCCACCTCCCCTTCTGGTCGTTCAAGGCGAGCCGCAAGGAGCCTTTGCCGACCCCGGCGCGCGCCTCGATGTTCCCTGAGTACAGGTGTCGCTTCTCGCCGTCCGGCCCGAAGACCTCGACCTGCAACACATGACGAACGGCGCGCGCTCGGCCCGCCCGAACCTTCGCCTCATACCTCACGGCCTCGCCGGGCGCGCGCCCTCCGGTGACCGAAAGCGATACCCCCCCCACCTTGTACGGAAGCATCGCGTACAGCTTCGGATCGGCCTCCTTCAGGCTCACGCCCAGCCCATCGATGACCCCAAGGTATCTATGGGCCGCCAAGTCGTACCAATGTCCCTCTTTCGGCAAGCGCACCCGCACGCGCTCCGTCCGCTTCATCCCTTCGATGGCCTCATAGATGCTCGTCCCATCCGAGCTCTCGCCGAACCGCCCGGCCGGCTCCTTCAGCAGGGCGAGGGCCTCGATCCTCCCGCCGCTCCAGGACACTCGCTCCACCGCGACTGGGAACTGGCCGCCGGCGCTCACCTCCACCCGCGGCCTGACCCGAGACTTCGCCAGCGCCGCTCGCACCTGTGCCCGCGCCTCCTCGCCGAACGAGCCCAGCCTGTGACTGTCATACTGGTCCAACCACCGGCCCAGCAGCAGGCCCCGCCCTCGACCGTAACGCTCGCCGGCGAACACCTCCGCCAGCGACGCCTTCGCCAGCCGCTTGCCGTGCACGTCCGTCCGCCCGGGCATCTCGTCGGCCAGCAGCAGCCCGCCGCGCGCCACGAAGGCCTTGATCTGCTCGACTTCCTCCTCCGACAGCGCAATCGACCCGGGCAAGACGAGGACGCGATACTCCGCGAGCCCGCCCTCCTCGACGGCGTCGTACGCCACGTAGTTGTACTGGTAGCCCAGGTCCTCCAGCACCTGCCCCCAGGCCACCCGGCTCCCGATGAACCGGCCGAAGTTCCGCGACGTCCTGCGGCCGTACTCCATGTCTTTGAGCTTGAGCTTCCCGTCCGAGATCCACCACGTATGCCCGCTCGCCATCGAAAAGTGGATCGCGATCCTGTCGTGCTGGCGCCTCAGTCCAGCGATCGCGCGGCACAACCCCTCTCCGCGGAGTCTCCCGAAGCACTTCTGAAGCGACCGCCCCTGCGCGTTCAGCGTCAGGTCGGGATCGACCATCGTGTAGCCCCAGAAGATCGAGGCCCCCCGATGGCCGTGCAGGAACCGATGCCAGATCTCATATTCGAGTGGAATGCCCGACATGGCATAGCCCGTGAACCCCGTCAATATCATCTCCGGATTGAACGACCGGTGCATCTCATCCTGGCCGCCGACGGAGTACGGCTGCAGATACTCGACGATCCTGTCGATCTTCGACCAGTCGCACCCATTGTGCGATCCCGGAAGCTGCGTCCCCGAGATCGTCACCAGCCCCTGCGGGTCCACCTTCTGCGCCACGCCGCTTGCATACCGGAACGCGTCGGCGAGCGTCTTGTTCATGAACAGCCGGTGGTCGACCCACGGCGCAGGATTCCCGCGCTTCTGCGCCTCCTCCCAGGTCACCGGCATCACTTTCGCCCAGCTTCGATACCGCGTGTCCCACTCAGCATTCAGCCTGCCAAGCGACCCATACCACCGCCGCAGCCACTTCCTGAACTCCGCCAGCGTCGCCTTGCTCCAGCACAGGTCGAGCGCATCCTCATAGCACGTAATCGCCGACTCGTCGGCAATGTAGTAGGCGAGCGGACTGTACTTCAAGATCGGCGGAATGCCGCGGCGCAGCGCCCTCGCCACCGGCTTGCGGAACTCGTCCGTGTGGATGCACGGCACCCGCGCCAGCCACTTCACCTCTCGCGTCTTCCGGTAATTGTCCTTTCGCTCCAGGTACGGGAACCGCCGATACCAGTACACGCCGAACCCCGGCGGGTGCATCGACACCGTCAGCGGGAAGTTCCACTGCGTGTCCGAGGTGCTCGTGATCCCCGCCTCCCGGTACTGCCGCTCGACGAGGTCGGTCCACGGCCATACCCCCTGGTGCAGCCACGGCACGATCACCTCATAATCCTGCCACGTGCGCCGCGGCGCCGTCAGCGCCACCTCCGCCCGCGCTTCGTGAACGGTGCGGCCGCCCTCCCTCAGCACGCACCTCACCCAGCCGTAGTTCGTCAGCGCCTCCGGGCAGGTGAGCCGGAAGCCCACCTCTCGGCCCCGTCCGACGGTCTTCTCCTGCCGGCTCAGCAGCCGCCCGCTCAGGTCCCACAGCTCCGCGACCAGAGCCAGGCCCCGCCCATCGCCCGAAAGGCACGCCCGGCCCGTGATGCTCCCTCCCACCGGCACCGCCTCCGCCTCGAGCGCCACTCTCCTCACCCGCGCCGACCGGCGCACCTCGTACGTCCCTGTCCCCCAGTCCTGCTTCTTCCCCTCGGCGCTCACGATCACGTCCACCAGGTGACGCCCGCCGGCGGCCCCGCCCTTCGGCAGCGGCACCCGGACATCCCGCCTCCCCTTGCCGAGCCGGACCGTCCGGGTCACCTCCTGCTCGACCTCGCCCAGCTCGTTGCGGACCGTGACATCGACCTTGCCGGACTTCGCCGCACCCTCGTTGCGCACCCGGATCGTCGCCGCACCCTCGCCCACCGACCCTGGCTCAAACCGCTTTCCCGAGACCTCCACCCCTGCCAGCCTGATCTTCGGCTCCTTCCGCGCGGCCCAGATGACGGACCGCATCAGCAGGCTGAACAGATACTCCCAGAACGTCTCGTTGAGCTGGCCGCGCCGCACCTCCAGCTCCGGAAACAGGGCGTAGTTGTGATAGGCCAGACCGACCACGCGGCCCTTGCCGTACTTCTTCACTGCCACCACCGGCGCGCCGTTCTCCCCAACCGCCAGCGCCTCGGCTCCACTCCCAAGCTCGTAGCTGTAGTGCCTGAGCGGCCCATAGGGCAGCGCTTCGAATGGCACCCCGTCCACGATGTAGTGATCGGCCGCCTTCTTCCAGGCCTTGCGGGAAACCGCCTGTCTTGGCGGGTCCGGATAGCCCTGCTCCAGCCCGGCCCCCTCCGCGGTGAGACGCGTGGGCGGAACCGACACGATGGGGGAGAGATCCCACAGATCGCTGTCTTTCTCGTTCTCCCCGAGCTGCGGATGGACGAGCACGAGTCCCTCCCCGCGCTGCACCCGCGCCCTCACGAGATCGCGGATCTTTCGCGGCATGTCGTTCCAGCCGATCACACTGTGCATCACGAGCACGTCGTACCGCTCCCCGCACGCCAGCTCCGGCTCCAGCACCGAGTACGACCGGCTGTAATCGTTGGCCGGGAGCGGATCGAAATCCGCATATCGATCCATGCACCACTTGTTCACATCCCAGCGCGGGTCGATGCTCATCACCCGCGCCTCCAATGTCAGCCGCTGCTTCAGCTCTACCACGGTTCGGCCTTCGTGGACGCTCGACATGACGAAGGCACGAATGGGCCCCTCCGCATACGGGTCGGCCCACTTCACATGAGGGGTAACGAGGTCCTGCGAATAGACGATGTCGTACTTCGGCGACGCCTCCGCGCGGCGCCCCTGGCTCTGTCTCACGAGTTCCTCCTCCAATGCGGCGACAGCCGCAAACTCCCCGGAGGTGTTAGGCGCCGGCCTCCCGTCTCCTGCCGTCGGGCTTTGTCTTGCCGGCCGCAGACATGGTAACTTAGTCTATCAGACGAGCCGCGGGCGGCCCCCTTCCCGCGGGCGACTTCGTCACGTCGGGTGGCGTATCACAACTGGTTAGAGCAGGAGCTTGCCTCCGTTTTCGAGGCTTAGACCGCTGACATGAGAGGTCCGGACACCATGACAGATCGCTCGCAGTTGAGGGAGGCCCGTCCCTTGCGCTCCCCCGCGCGGCCCATTCCCCTTCCCTCCGAGCCCTATCGGCGGCTTCGCTACGAGGTGGTCGGGCTGGGCTTGTTCGCGCTCGGGATAGTGCTCCTCGTGGGTGCCGGCCGCCAGTCCGGCCTCGTGGCCCCCTTCTTCTATCACGCTCTCAGCTTCCTCGTCGGGACGGTGGGCGCGTTTGCCGTGTCCCTCACCCTCCTCGCCCTCGGCGGCGTCATGGTGCTCCGCTGGGAACGGGTCGAGTGCGGTCGCCTCGCCGCGGGGTTCGGAATCCTTCTATGGCTCACCCTCGCCGTGTGGCAGCTCGCCCGACCCTACGCCGGCCTCCTCGACCTTGACCTCGCGGCCGAGCCGGGCGGGCTCCTCGGGGTGCTGCTCGCCGAGGCCATTCGGCCCCTATTCGGTCAGGCGCTGGGCGTATTGATCCTCTTCCTGGCCGGACTCTGGGCGCTCGGATATGTCAGCGACACCCCTCTCATCAAGCTCCTCTCGGGGGGCGCCTGGGTCGCAGGCAGTCTGGGGAAGGCCGCCGCCCGCTCCCTCAGCGCTGTCCGCCTCCCCCGGCTCCGCAGGCCGGCGCCGCTGCCGCAGCAGCCAACGCGCAAGCGCCGCAAGGTCGAGCCACCGCATCCGGTCGACGCCTCCGACAAAGAGAAGGGCGGCACAGACCAGAGCGCGCCGGGTGAAGCGAAGAAGACGGCCGACCCGCCGCAGCTCCAACTGCTCGATTGCGGCCCCGGAGCAGAGCAGGACGATGCCCGCGACCCCAGCCCCGAATGGGCCGACTTCGAGCTTCCCACCATCGACCTCCTCCCCGAAACCCCATCCTCGGAGGAGGCCGAGCGGGACGCCCTCGCCAGCGTGGAAACACTGGAGAACGCCCTCGCCAGCTACGGCATCGAGGCGCAAGTCGTGGACGTCGAGCGCGGCCCCCGCGTCACCCGTTACGAGATCATGCTCCCGCCCGGCGTTCGGGTCAGCAAGATCACCAACCTCGCCGACGATCTCGCCTATGCCCTCAAGGCCCTCGCCGTCCGCGTCGAGGCGCCGGTGCCCGGCAAGGGCGTCATCGGTATCGAGGTCCCCAACCCCGAGGTCACCTTCGTCCACCTGCGCGAAATCATGGAGTCCAAGGCCGCCGCCCGCGTCACCTCGAGAATCGCCTTTGCCCTCGGCCGCGATATTCCCGGCCACCCCATGATGGCCGACCTCGCCACCATGCCCCATCTGCTCATCGCAGGCGCCACCAACTCCGGCAAGAGCGTCTGCCTCAACTCGCTCATCACCTCCATTCTGTTCCGCTCCCGGCCGGATGAGGTGAAGTTCCTCCTCATCGACCCCAAACGCGTCGAGCTCAGCCTCTTCGAGGGCATCCCCCACCTCGCCGCACCCGTCGCCCACGACGCCAAGGAGGCCGCCGGGCTCCTCCGCTGGGCGATCCGCGAAATGGAGCTGCGCTACTCCCAGTTCGCCGACGTCGGCTGCCGCAACATCAAGGGATGGAACGAGCGCGCCAAGATGGACGAGGATATCGATCCCATGTACTACCTCGTCATCGTCATCGATGAGCTCGCCGACCTCATGATGCAGGCCGCCACCGAGTTCGAGATCTCCATCTGCCGCCTCGCTCAGCTCGCCCGAGCGACCGGCATCCATCTCGTCGTCGCCACCCAGCGCCCCTCCGTCAACGTCATCACCGGCACCATCAAGGCCAACATCGCCTCCCGTATCGCCTTCGCCGTCGCCTCTCAGGTCGACTCGCGCACCATTCTCGACATCAACGGCGCCGAGAAGCTCGTGGGCTCCGGCGACATGCTCTTCCTGCCCCTCGATGCGCCGACCGGGAAGCCCGTCCGGCTCCAGGGCGCCTACATCAGCGAGCGCGACATCGGCACCGTCGTCGAGTTCCTCAAGAAGCAAGCGAAGCCGCGGTACTCCAAGAGCGCCGTCGAGAGCGCCGGCTCGGTCGTGCTCAAGGGCACACACGCCGACGAAGTGGACGACGAAATGTTCGAGCAGGCGGTCGACTTCGTCCTCGCCACCAAGCACGCCTCCGCCTCCATGCTCCAGCGCAAGTTCAAGCTCGGCTACACCCGTGCCGCCCGCCTCATCGACATGATGGAAGAGCGCGGCTATGTCGGACCGCACGACGGCCGCAGACCCCGCGAGGTCTACGCCACCCCCCAGGACCGCATCGCCGAGCGCGTCCGCTCCGGCCAGCTCGATCGGGACGAAGGGGAGACCGGCGAGGGCGACTTCGACGACCCCGACGATCTCGGCGACGAGGAGTAGCCTCCGCTGGCAGTGTCGCCGCCCGGCCGCCTCCTCGACCTTCTCCGACGGACCGCGATCGCTCCCGAGCAGCTCGAGTTCCCCCTGGGTCCATCCCGGCCGGCGCCGCTCCAGCGCGTTTGACCATCGCAGCCGGCAGCGTGATACGTGCGCACTGAGCCCCCGCCAAGGCTTGACACGCTACTCAAGCTGAGCTACACTTCTCTCCGGCTGACCAGCGACAAAACAAGACGCCCTCAGCAGGAGTACGCGATATCAGCCCTCGACGCGCCTGCTCACCGCTATCCTGAGGTTCGAATGGCGGCGAGAAGGCGCGTAAGTTTCATTCGCCCCTGAGAGGGGGACTACAATGAGCAAACTTCGCATTCGGTAGCAGCGGCTAACAGCAGCAGCCTACTGCCCGTGGCGCGCTTCCCGCGCTCATGGCGGCCGCCCGCGGTCGCCCTCCCGGCTGCCGTTCTCTCTCTCTCACCAAGCCGCTGACTTCCCACTTACAGCTTTCCGCGCTGCTCTCCCGGGCGCACTCAATGAGGTATTCTGCCATGGTCCAATCCATCTCCGTACCCGACGACGTGAGACGAGCCGTGGACGGCGTCCTCCCCGACGCCGATATCCGCCTGCTCGCCTTCAGCGACCTGGCACCGGATGGCACCTTCGGTGAGCAGTTCCTCGCGCTCGCCGGTGAGCGGCTCCTCGTCTTCGCGTGCAACGGTGAAGCACCGGAGCTGAGGGCGGATCTTCCGGTCTCGCGGGTGAGCAGAGTGGAGATCGAGACCCTTGTCGGGGGCGCAGTTCTGCGCGCGGTCGTCGACGGCCACCGCGTCGACCTCCTCAGCTTCAGCCACGCTATGTCCGACGCCTTTGGCCAGGTCCGCATCAAGCTCGACGCCTTTATCGACGGCAAGCCCATCCTCGAGGCCGAGGCGCGCATGAAGCGCTGCTCCACCTGCGGCCTCTTCCTCGGCGAGTACACCCGCGTTTGCCCCCGCTGCCTGCGTAAGGGCGCGACGCTCCGCCGGCTCCTCGGCTACACGAAGCCCTACACCGGCCGCATGGCCCTCATCGGCTGCCTCATGACGGGTGGAATCCTGGCGGGCCTCATCCCTCCCTACCTGACAGCCGTCCTCGTGGACGATGTGCTCAGCCCCCGGGCCAACTACCACCTCGTCATCTGGCTTGTGCTCGGCCTCGCCTTCGCCGGCGTTGCCCACACCGGCCTCGAGATCTGGCGCAACCGCGTGACGGCTTGGCTCGGAGCGCGCATCAGCTTCGACATCCGCGCCCAGCTTTACGAGCGCCTCCAATGGCTCTCCATGCGCTACTACGACCACCACCCCACCGGCACCATCATCTCCCGCTTGAGCCAGGACGCCAATGGAATTCAGGATCTGCTTGCCTTCGCGCTCCCCTTCTTGTTGGTAAATGTCGTCACTATCTTCGCCGTCGGCGTGGTCCTCGTGGCCATCAACTGGAAGCTCGCCCTCATTGCCATGGTCCCCCTGCCCCTCCTCTTCCTCCTCGTGCGGAGGCTCTGGCGGTTGCTCCGGCGCGCCTTCCACAACTGGTGGTATCGCTGGCAGCGATTCCACACGCTCGTCTCCGATGCCCTCGGCCGCGTGAAGGTCACCAAGGCCTTCTCCCAGCAGCAGTCCGAGATCGGGCGCTACCACTTCCGCAACGACGACCTCCGCGCTGCCGGTGTCTACGCCGATCAGACGGCCGGCACATTCTTCCCTCTGATGTGGCTGATCATCGGCAGCGGTTCCCTTCTCGTCTGGTACTTCGGAAGCATGCTCCAAATGCATCACGCCATTAGCCTCGGCAGGATCGTCGCCTTCCTCGCTTATCTGGCCATGGTCCAGCAGCCGCTCGAGTTCCTCGGGCACTCCACCCAGTGGATTACCCGCGCCCTGACCGCCGCCGAGCGCGTCTTCGAGGTCCTCGACGCCGAGTCCGACAGCGAGAAAGCCCGCGGCGAGGTCGTGCTCGAAGACATCAAAGGAGAGATCGAGTATCGCAACGTCGGCTTCGGCTACGAAAAGCACCAGCAGGTCCTCAAGGATATCTCCTTCAGCGTCAAGCCCGGACAGATGCTCGGCCTGGTCGGCAAGTCCGGCGCTGGAAAGACCAGCGTCATCAATCTCCTCTGCCGCTTCTATGATGCCGACGAGGGGGAGATCTTTGTCGATGGCGTTCCGCTGCGGGATGTCTCTCTCTGGTCCTATCGCGGCCGCCTCGGCGTCGTCCTCCAGGAGCCCTTCCTCTTCTCCGGGAGCGTCTCCGAGAACATCGCCTACGCCAAGCCCGACGCCGCGCCCGAGGAGATCATGGCGGCGGCCAAGATCGCCAACGCGCACGACTTCATCATCGGCAAGCCCGACGGCTACGACGAGCAGGTCGGCGAGCGCGGCAACCGGCTCTCAGGCGGCGAGAAGCAGCGCGTCTGCATCGCCCGCGCCATCCTCCACGACCCCGCCATCCTCATCCTCGACGAGGCCACCGCCAGCGTCGACCTCGAGACCGAACAGCAGATCCAGGAAGCCGTCGCCCGTCTCATCAAAGGTCGCACGACCTTCGCCATCGCCCACCGGCTCTCGACCTTGCGGAACGCCCACCAGCTCCTCGTCCTCGACGAGGGCCGCGTTGTTGAGTCCGGCACCCACGATGATCTGAAGGAGAAGAAGGGCATCTACGCCAAACTCCTCCACATCCACCGCCGCACCTCCATGGTCGGAGCCATTGATGGATAAGCGACAGGGAGTCAAAGAAGCATCGTCGCTCGATCTGCGCTATCTTGACCCGGAAGACGTCCGGGTGTGGCGCGGCGAGGACGGCCGCGTCTACTGTACCATCGCCGACGAGCTCACCGTACTCACTCCCATGTTCATCCGCTCCCACCCACTCAGCGACCTGGATCGCTACCTCTCGATCCGGGGAGTCGAGCCTAAAGAGCGAAACGTCGCCATGGGAAAGGAGTTCGGCCTGCTCAGAAACTGGCACCGGCTCGATCCCGACTCACAGCGCCTCATCGAGACCGAACTACAGCGCCGCTATCTCCACCCCAAGGTCATCGCCATCCTCTCCGTGAGAGACTACTCCGGCGTCCAGGTCTGCATCTTCGACACCGATCGCGGCAAGCGAGAGGTCACCCTCCGCGACGTGCGGGACAACGTCGTCTACCTCGAGGGCTCCCGTCTCCTCATCACCGACGCCGAGGGCAATCGCTACGACATCGAAGACACCGAGCAGCTCGACCCCGAAAGCCTGGCCCGGCTGGCGCGGATACTGTAACGTCTCCGACATGCGCTCCGGTCGCGGGCCCAGCCGGAGCGCATGCCTGCCGATGTCCCTCACCACCTTACCGCCGCGCCCTCACCCCTCATCGCATTCCCGCCGCGCGCGCCGCGGCCCCTCCCATCTCGCCCCCCTCTCCCCCCGCCCACCGGTTGACCCCGCCCCCGCTGGCGAGTAAAATCCCAAGTTACCTATGGTCTCCCATGGAAGCGGCATCGATCAGCGTCGCCCCCCGGTCGCGGTTCCGGCGCCTCCCGGAGCGACGCTCGCCGGCTTCACCCTCTTCGCCGCTCTCGCCGCGCTCCTCGCCATGCTCTACGCCGCCTCAGAGTGGTGGAACCTCGCCGGCAGCTTTGGCTTCCCCACCGACGCGGCCTGGGCCCGCGCCGTCTTCGCCCGCAACCTCGCCGCCGGCAAAGGCCTCTGCTTCAACGCCGGCACTCCCGCGGCCGGCGCTCCCGGCTCCTCCTGGATAGCGGCCCTCGCCCTCGTCGGGTTCTTCACCGGCAAGTTCCTCGTGACGGCGAAGGCCCTCGGCCTCCTCGCGGTGATCCTCACCTCCTATCTCGTCTGGCACACCACCGTGAACCTGCTCGGCGACTGGCGCTTCGCCTTCCTCGCCGGCCTTCTTGTGGCGGCAAGCCCCCGGCTCACGGCCCAGGGACTCAGCGGAACCGAGGCCGCCTGGGCCGCCCTCATGGTTATGGCCGCCATCCACTGGCACGCCGTGGGATGGAACGGCACCGTCGCCCAGCGCGCCCTCGGCGCTGTTGCAATCGGCCTCGCCGCCCTCAGCCGTCCGGAGCTGATCCTGCTCCTGCCGCTCCTGCTGATCGACCGCTGGTTCACATCACTCGCGCACGACAACCCCGGCGAGCGCCTTCGCGGCGGAGTCCTCAGAAGCATACCGGAGTTCGCCGGCGCGGCCGCCGTCGTCGCCCCGTTCCTCGTCTACAACCTCCGCTCCGGCGGGCCCCTGTGGCAGCAGCCGGAGTTCTCCCTCCGCCTCCCCGCGCTATGGGCGTGGGCGGGCACGGCGCTCGATGGCCTTTGGGCCGA
>Ga0307380_10003014_pt1 | contig 23601 bp, 21 predicted proteins | sample UN3MG_FD_202239 | JGI IMG/M metagenome (GOLD analysis project Ga0307380, IMG submission 202239) | Soil microbial communities from Risofladan, Vaasa, Finland - UN-3 | ecosystem: Environmental > Terrestrial > Soil > Coastal area > Acid sulfate soil | place: Finland: Risofladan, Vaasa | collected... | reverse complement strand
GCCCGGCGGCTATATTGCTGGTATGCTATGGGATAAGATAAGCCCTGAGGCAACATTTGTCTACGGCCTTGCACTAGCAATAATCTCTTCATTATTACTACTATTGGTAAAGCCTAAGCGTGAGCCCGCCAGGTAGCAAGGAACCCGTTGCTCCAAATGCAATGGAATGGACTCCTGCTGTCTGAGTTTAACAGCAGCCTCTTCTACCCGTGAAAACTAGCCGGGCGTCCAGATCTTCCGGACGGTGATGATATCGACATAACCCGGCAGCATCAGCGAATCGGCGGACTTTGTATAGAAGATGAATCCCCGGCAAGCTGCCAGATAGCGATAGTTGGTCTTAATTACACCTCCCTCAGCCATTATGACCAGCGGGCGACTCTCTCTTTCCCTGGCGATTATCGCCATAAATACTTCGGTGGCAACCTCAACAATAGCGCCAGGAGCTGGCGGCCTTTGGGCAAAAGCTAGTTTCTGTGAAGTAATATTCGAACGACAACTTCAGAGTTGAAGGAAGGCAAATTCCAGGGACGCCATGCCAATCAGGCCTAGTACAAATCAGGTATTATACCCCCAGAATAGCCAACCGTTCGCTGTAACAAAGTAGCCCCACCTAGTAAAGTCCTGGGGAATTAGATAACAGGGAAAATGAATTGTCTCCAGCAAACAGCATAGTGTATGATTTCAGCAGCAGTTTCTTTTTTAAGGCGCCGGTTGTCGACCGGGTTTGTAATATTTTAAGGGGGATGGTTAATGTGTAACAGAAACAGCCTGTCCAGAGCCAACAAAGGATTTTTGCTTATTGTGACAGCCATCCTTGTAGTGGTCTTACTCCTAGGCACTGCGGGAAATTCAGAAAGCCACGCAGGTGAAACCGAAGAGCTGTATTTCTGTATACTCCATACCAACGATATGCAGTCCGCGCTGATACCCCATTCGCCGGCAGTAGACTACCATCCCGAAGAAGAAGACCCTACCATAGGAGGGTTTGCTCGTCTGGCTACCACCGTGGACGAAATCCGAGAGAACAAAATGAGGGAAGGTGAGCCGGTCCTTCTTTTTGACGCCGGTGATTTCCTGGGAGGCTCTGCTTTCGCTTGGCTGGCCCTCAGTGGTTACGCCGCAGAGCTTACCATAATGCAGAAGATGGGATATAACGCCGTAGCCATCGGTAACCATGAGTACGATTACGGCCCCGACGTCCTGGCGCAATACCTTTTACAGGCCGGATACCCCGAAGCCCACCAGAAAACATTGGTACTGGCCTCCAACACGGAGGCGCCACCAGACCATCCGCTGGCTGCCCGGGGTCTCTACAGAAAGGCCGGGATGTTTGAGCTGGAAAACGGCCTGAAAGTAGGAGTTTTCAGCCTTATAGGTAAAGACGCTATCCTGGTGATCGGTGAAACCGGGGACATGCAGTTCCTGGACCAGCACGAGGCGGCCCGCTGGGCGGTAGATGAGCTGAAAGAACAGGGTGCAAATGTCATCGTGGGCATAACTCACTCTGGCGTGGATGAGGACCGGGAACTGGCACGAGAGGTCCCGGGTATCGACGTAATCGTAGGCGGCCACAGTGAGACCGCCCTGTATAAGCCGGTCCTACAGGGCGCTACCATCATTGTCCAGGCTGGTCACCTGGGAATGTACCTGGGGCAACTGGAACTGGCGTACAATTCCAACACCGGCAAGGTACGGGTTCGCAACGAAGAAAACGACCGCCCCTTTCTTATTCCCATTGACAGCAGCTTTGCCTGCGATCCGGAAATCGATGCCCTGGTCCGTGAATATACCCTCATCTTGAATGCGTACATCGATGAAATGACCGGCGGCAAATTCGACGATATCATGAGTACGGTAGCCAGGTCTGACTTTATCCTGTCCAACCAGCCGCCCCTGAGTGAAACTCCGCTCGGCAACTTCGTTACCGACGCCATGCGCATGGTTGCCCAGGAGGTCACCGGCAAGAGGGTCAACGTAGCAAGTCAGGCTAATGGCTGCATCCGGCAAAGCATCTTTCCCGGCACCACGGAACACTCTGCAGGAAACGTTTCCTTTTACGAGATTGTTGAAGCTACAGGCATGGGACACGGAGGCGACGGCTACCCAGGTTGTCCCATCGTATCTCTCTATCTTACCGGAGAAGAAGTGCGCCGTGTGCTGGAAATAACTATATTGTTGCAGGAATTTATGGGAGATTCTTATTTTCTACATGTCTCCGGCCTGTGGTACAGCTACAACCCCGCCAATGCAGTGCTCTTGACCATACCTTTTGTAGACCTGCCTATTCCCACGACCCGTGCGGTTACCGGTGCCGAGCTTTATACAGGGGACGGGATTCAATCTGCAAACAGTGAAGAGTACATCCCCTTAAAGCGTGGAGACGAACACTTGTACCACCTGGTCACCGACGCCTACCTCCTGCTGTTCCTTCCCCTGGTAACAGACATGCTACCTCAGTTAGAGATAGTCCCTAAAAACGCCGATGGAGAGCCGGTGCCGCTGGACAGAATAGACGAACTGATAATACGTCATGCCGATGGAAGAGAGCTCAAAGTGTGGGAAGCGGTGGTGATTTACGCAGCCCAGCTATCAGGAGAGGGTGGGATATCGCAGATCCCCGATTATTATGCAGGTGTTGCCGGGCGCATCACCAAAGTGTGGACCTTCCCCCTGGTGGGGTGGCTTCTCTTAATACTGGCAGTTATCGTGGCTGGTATAATATACCTGGTCTTCCGCAGGAGAAAGCACAGGGTTTCTGGGTCCACCATACCAATTAAGCCTACTACAAATTAGGTATTATTTTCCCGGAATACCACTTTTGGTGAGCGGAAAATTGACAGCGCCAGGTCAGCCGTCTAAAGTGTAAGTCAGTGAGTTGTGCCGCGTTCACTCACGGTGCCCCTATCATCTATGGAATCGGGATACATTGCGCTATACCGCTCTGGCGAACTGGAGGAGCGTCGTGCCCAGGCACTTGAGGCTCGATTAGCCTCCTGCGATATCTGCCCCAGGGAGTGTCGGGGCTATAGGTTACAGCACTGCCAATAAGAAGATCTTTATTGACCTCCTGCGGTGCTACGGCTGCGGTATCTGTCGAGCCAGCTGCACCAAAGACGCCATCCGACTTCACGACCGTGCCAGTGTACCCATGGCGGCTAACTTTTGGTAGTATTTGAAGCTATCAATCAGGCGTAGGTGGATCCGTCGGCACAGGCTCCAAGACAGGCTCAGCCACCGGGGCATTCTCCCAGATGCCGCTGCGCTTCTGTAAGCGGTATTCACGGTAAAGCCATAGCCCGGCGACAATGGCACCGCCGGCGTCTGCGATCGGAAGAGCCAGCCAGGCACCATTCAGCCCCATGAAGCGCGGTAGAATGAGCAGGGTCGGAAGAAGGATGCCGAGCTGGCGCGCCAAGGAAAGACAAACGGCTGTCCAGCCCTTGGATAGTCCCTGGAAGGTGATGATAAACATGATGGCGGGACCCACCAGAATCAGGGCGGAGATGAAAATGCGCATCCCTGGTACGGCAATAGCTAGCAACTCAGGGCTATTGTTGAAGATGCCGATCACCTGCGGAGCGAAAATCTCCAGTAAGGCAGTGGCGACAGCCAACACCACCACAACAGCAATCGTGCCGTGTTTGACAGCGTCCCACAACCGCCCCCAGAGGCGTGCCCCAAAACAGAAGCCAACAATGGGCAGCAGAGCATGGGCAAGGCCGACAATAGGGATAAAGGCAAGGTCGGCAATACGGAATGCGATTCCCAGTGCCGCCAATGCTAGCGAACCAAAGCCTGCCGCAATCAGGTTGAATATCAATAATAGTACGGATTCCGTAACATCCATCAGTACCTCGGGCAGCCCTACACGATATATCTGAGCTATGATGGACAGGTCAGGCTTGAGGTGATGCAGCTTCAAACGGTAAACGGATTTGTTTCCCACCAGATAATAGCAACTGATGGCAGCAGCGAGTCCACCCGATATCGTCGTGGCAAGGGCAGCCCCGCCGATACCTATCTCTGGGAAAGGACCCCAGCCGAAGATCAAGAACGGATCGAGGACAGCGTTTACCACAGCGCCAACAACGATGAAAATCATCGGCTTAACGGTTTCCCCGGACGCATGGAAAATGTTGCGGGTCGTGACCCGGAAGAGAATGAACGGGATTCCCCAGCCGAAGTAGACCAGGTACTGCGCCGTGAGGTCGATGACCTGAGGCGGGGCTCCGAGCAGGGCAGCCAGCGGCCTGGCAAGGAAAACACTGGGAATGAGGAAAATGATCCCGAAGATAGCAGTCAGAGGAAAAACCTGGCCAGCTACCCGGTTGGTGGCTTCAATGTTTTTTTCGCCGAATCGCCGCGACGCCAATGCGTTGGCCCCAATACCAGAGCCAAGGCCTATGGCAAACACCAAGTAATCGAACGGATAAATTATGGTTATGGCAGCAATTGCATCATAGCTGATCCGACCCAGCCAGAAGGTATCGGCCAGGATGTAGAGGGACGAGGCTATCATTGAGACCATGCTGGGCGCACTCAGGCGGGGGAACAGCTTGCTCAGCCGCTCCGTACCGAGACGTGCGGTAGTCTCCTGAAGCCCATCGTATTTATCAGTCTTCATTATCCTTGAAGCTGACCATAGCTATGTAGACCGTGACCATTCGACACAAGAAACTGATGTGATCGAAAGCAAGGCAAAAGCAGGGGCGCTTTTCAGCGCCTTGCTGTTTCCGGGTTATTTTACTCTTGCTGTTGGGGTTACTGCAAATCATCCACACACAATCCGTATTTGCGTTCACTCAATTTGTTTGACTCGAGCCAAGAGTACCGACCGTGCCAGATTATGTTATAGTCATGGCTCAACCGAGGCTGACACATACGGAAAGGAGAGCCATGAAAGTCATCGGATTAATCGGAGGCATGAGCTGAAATTCTACATTGGAGTACTATCGAATCATCAATGAGTCAGTTGCCCGCAGGCTGGGCGGTCTTCACTCAGCCCGCCTGGTTCTTTTTAACCTGGATTTTGATGATATTCAAAGAGCTCAGCATGAATGCCGCTGGGATGACACAGCCAGCATTCTTGTTGATGCAGGCAATGCCCTTAAGCGTGCCGGTGCCGACTTCCTGGTAATCTGCACAAACACTATCCATAAAGTCGCTGATGATGTAGAACAGAGAGTTGGCCTGCCGCTACTGCATATGGTTGATGTAATTGGCACTGCAATCATGGAGCGGGAGATGCAACGAATAGGCCTGCTGGGGACGAGGTTCTTGGTGGCAGGATATCTCTATCAAGATAGGCTTCGCGACCGGTTCGCTATCGAGGTGCTTGCGCCTGAGGAAGAAGAGATAGATACTGTTCATCAGATTATTTACAATGAACTCTGTGCGGGCAAAATCGAGGCATCCTCTCGCCGTGTTTGTGGAGACATTATTAGCAGATTGATTGATAAGGGCGCCGAGGGCATTGTACTCGGCTGCACTGAACTCCCCTTGCTCATCCGGCCCGGTGACACACATGCTCCGATATTTGATACTACTCGGCTTCATGCGGAAGCAGCCGTCAACAAAGCATTTGCTAAAGGCTAGGACGCTTGCCCCCTACTAGTGTATCGTTGCAGACGTCCTTGGGAATTATGTCCCCAGAATAACACACTGGGCCCGGGTCAGCGGTGGCGGAAAGTTGACAGCGCCAGGTCAGCCGTCTAAAGTGTAAGTCAGTGAGTTGTGCCACGTTCACTCACGGTGTTCTTAGCATCTATGGAATCAGGATACATTGCGCTCTACCACTCTGGTGAACTGGAGCGTCGTGCCCAGGCACTTGAGGCTCGATTAGCCTCCTGCGATATTTGCCCCCGGGAGTGTCGGGTCAACAGGTTACAAAACGAGCCGGGTTATTGCCATTCCGGGCGTCTCCCCATAGTCTCGGCGGTCTGCGCTCATAAAGGTGAGGAGCCGGCTATTTCAGGGACCAGGGGGTCGGGGACGGTTTTCTTGGGCAATTGTAATATGAGATGCGTTTATTGCCAGAACTACCAGATAAGCCAGGACCGGAAAAAGCAAAGATCGAATGAGATGGACTGCCATACCCTGGCTGAAAGGATGCTCTACCTTCAGGATGGACTGGGCTGCCACAATATCAACTTCGTTTCGCCATCCCATTTTGTTCCCCAGCTCCTTCGGGCAGTTATGGAAGCGGTGCCCATGGGGCTGCGAGTGCCGCTGGTTTACAACACTAATGGCTATGATTCTATCGCTTCTCTTAAAGAGCTTGACGGTGTCATAAGTATCTACTTGCCTGATTTGAGATATGCCTCTGACAGGTGGGCCAAGAAGTTCTCACATGCCCCGGATTATGTGGCACGGGCACGTCAGGCTATTAAAGAGATGTATCGACAGGTTGGAGACCTGGTGGTAGATGAATCCGGCCTGGCACAAAAAGGACTGATAGTGCGTCATCTTATTCTGCCCAACGGTCTGGCCGGCAGTGAGGAATCGCTGGCCTGGCTTGTTCGGGAGCTTTCTCCCACGGTGACGGTCAGCATAATGTCTCAATACATGCCGGTGCACCGGGCGTCACGAATACCGCTGCTTTCTCGCAAGATTACAGTTGGTGAGCATGAAACGGTCCTCCGGCTGCTAACTGACCTGGGAATAGAAAACGGCTGGGTGCAGGAAATGGGGGCAGCAGAAGAGTATCTCCCTGATTTTGAACGAGAAGGTCACCCCTTCTCCCCGGTTCTTCAAGGACGGGAGAAGTCTATATCTGCAAAGATATCCCCTCACCACTAGCTCAGGGTTAAATGCAGAAATATAGTCTCTGTCATGTAGCTCTCTTAACCATCGTTTTGATTGCATCGTTTTCCCGGTATTTTTAACAAGGGGCATCTGCTTGAAGCCGAGACCACTGCGCATCGGAACCCCACTACCTTTCAAACTGACCCACTACCCGCATATCCATGGTATGGTTACTGAGTATGTGCGAAAGCTAAGGTAGGAGGAAAGGGGGCAGGGATCCCCCGGATGGTTTGCTAGGCTTTAGGTTGCTAAATGGGGTTTAGGTCAAAATCTTGCGTTATAACAATGCTTTATCTAGCTCGTCTTTGTAAACCGATTTCTCAAAAGCCTCATAAAGCTTGTGAAAGTAAATACAACTTCTATACATCTCATAAATAGATTTCACTGACCAAAGGTCAATTACATGGTGTAGTTTCTCATCAAATCGAAGCAAGTCTAAGGCTCGTCTATGTTCTTCTGCCTCGACAACAACCAAAATAACCTTCCTGAAATTAAAATCTCTGGCAAACCTCAACCTGTTAAGCGCATCACCTAATACTCCGCTGTGATGGACCTCTATCGCAACTTGAGGATTCTTGTTCTTTAACCAAGCAACATCGATCTGATACGGACTATCGGACCTAGTCTTATATCTCTGAACAGAGTCATACCCCATATACAAACCTATTATGTGAAGCATCTCAGCAAGACGGTCATGCAGAGACGAAGTAGTTAATTCAGGCAGAGATAATATGGTCCGAGCTATATCTACTTCGGGTAGCTTGTCCCTCTTTATCTCAGTTTCTCTTGAGGCTTTAAGTCTCCGTCTCTCAATAGCTCCCTTAATTATTTCAAAGTCGGAGATGGGTATCTTAATAGCTCCAATATAAAAGAATACTTGCCAGTGCGCTTTGTCAGTAATGAAATCTAGGCTGTCAATAAGTGACCTGACATCCACTGTATTGTCAAAATCTAAGTCAATTTCTATCCCTACACGATGAGGATAGGTTTTGTCAGTCCAAATCTCTGAATCATCATAGTAATATGGAGAAGTTATCTGCCCCATGCCTGCAAAGACCGCTTCTCTGGTCACATAGGCAACACATGGGTCACCTATATCTGCTGGTTTTAGTATTCCAGATTTTGTTTGAAGCCCGAAGCACTTACTTTCACTACACTCAATCCAGTTATCTCGATTGGCTACGAAAATCCACGCATTATCTCCCATACCAATCTCCCGTTTACCTAGGATGTCTTATTATACAACATAACTTAGTATATATTAAGGAAGACGAGTGGATATGATGGGTCCTGATATTATAGGTTAGAAGGGCATGTGGTGGTATAATTGACTAAGATTAAGGGTTTTAGGCATGAGTATGCCGCAAGTGGGTATTAGAAAAGAAATAATAGGTAAGGGCGAAGAGGAGGTATTGAAGCGGGGCTTTCTGTTTACTTGCACAGATAAAAGTGAGGGTGAGTGTTTGGATAGGCTTCTCTTTGCAACTGGGAAAATTTACGGACCAGTGGTGTTTAGGGTAAGAAATGGAGATATCCTGTTCCTCAACAATATAGACACTGATGTGCTTTGCGGGGTGTTTAAGGCAGTATCAGATGGCAGTCTCGATATAGAAGGGGGCGCTTTCAATGGTAGGTATAGATACCAAGTAAAGGTGGAACCTCTTGGAGGGGTGGTAAGGGTCGAGAAAGCAAAAAGATTATTGAGTAAGTTTGGGCTGCAAAGAAATAGGCCGGTTTTCAGGGGGAAATTGTTAGGGTTGTTGGAGATATTCAAGTCTAAGGCACAAAAAAGAGGCCTGTTGAATTTTCAAAAATTGAAAGTGTCCGAAGATGCGATAGCCAAGGAGATGGAGGAGGTTAAGAATAGTAAGGCGGAAGTGGATATTGAGGAAAAAATTCCGCTGATAGAAGCTACAACATTTTGGGACTTCCCAAAGCAAAGCTATGGCTTAACACCTAAAGGGGATAATAAATATGCTGGTGTTACGCCAGCATTGATTATATATAACATGATATGGAGGTATACCGATCCAGGGGATTTGGTTGTTGACCCCATGTGTGGAAGTGGAACAACCATTGATGTTTGTAAGGAAGAGAAAAGAAGAGTGATCGGGTATGACATACATAGTACAAGGCCAGATATCATTAAAAACGATGCTAGGCAAATACCTCTTGGAGATAATTCGGTGGATATGGTTTTCATTGACAATCCCTACGTTGACAATATCAGATATAACTCAGAGCCGAAAAATATAGGTAATATCTCCAGTGAGTCGGAAGAGTTTTATGATGAGTTAGAAAAAGTAATGAAGGAATCGCACAGGATTCTAAAAGAGGGGAAAGTATTGGGTTGGTTAATTGGTGACCAGTGGGTTAAGAAGAAGTTCACTCCTGTTGGACTGAAGATATATGAGAGGCTGTGCAGGCACTTTGAGCCTGTTGATATAATTTGTATCTCGAGAAGAAGTCAATCGTCCAACACCGGAGCATGGCAGAATAGGGCGATAAAGTTTAACTTCTATCTAAGGGGATTTAAGTATTTGATAATTGTGAGAAAACATTCTCGCAAATCAGAACCGAGTCAAGGTAGAAGAATCAAATGGGCATACTACGATAGAAACAAATCGGGGAAAGTATGATTAAATACACTACCATTTTTAATGATATTCTTTTACCTATACTGGAAAAATATCTAAAAAAATATGGACAAGTAGAAATCCACAAATATTTTTTTGATATATTAAATGAAACGAAGGATATTTTCCAGGAACAATACAACGATATTAATGGGCAAAAATGGAGAAATGAAAGCGGTAAAATGCTTGAACTACTGGTTATTTACTTTCTACACAAGGAAATTACCGGGCTGGGTTATGAAATCACGACTGATGATGAAATCAATAATAGTAGTGATGGCGGAATTCTCGAAAAAGTATGGCATAACATAGTCTTGAAATATGGCAAATATTCCGTTCTTCCTGATAGTGACATCGTACTTTATGATCCAAAAACGGCTGAAGTTAAGGCGATTATTTCCTGTAAAGCATCTGTAAGAGAGCAGTTTGCACAAACTCTATATTGGAAGGTGAAGTTATCTACAATTGAGAGAACTAAAAATATCAAAATGTATTTTGTAACGCTTGATAAAGAATATAATGAGAAAAAGACTGGGTTTAAAAAGCCTTCTTTAGATGTAAAAGTAAACAGCAGGCCAACTAAGCCACGAATCTTGCTTGAGTATGAAATGGACGGGGTTTACGTAACTAGGGGTATGGAAAACGAAAGCGATAAAGTGAAAATGTTCGATAAATTCATCAATGATTTAAGGGAATTGATTTCCTGAAGCTATCCAGTCAATTTTGCATATCATCACCCCGAACATTTAACTAAATCAACCTAGCTTATACTACTTGATTTTTGCGCCTATTACATCAGTTAATATTTCTTTCAAAACAACTATTTCCATACTTTGTGCGACCGCGCTATCCGGCTCAAGTTTATAGCTTGTATATTTCTTATTATTGAATTTTTCGTCAAAAGATTCAAAATTATCATCTTTTTTAATACGTAATCTTGCAATCAACGGTTCAATATCTTCAACAACATCATTTTCTGTTAAAGATATTTCATAACAAACAAATTTATATATGTTACGGAACGAATGATTTATTTTCTTTCTTAACGTACCTTTTAGCTCAATATATTTTGGACTACCTCCCATTTCTACGACAAAATCAATTCCCTTTGTAGTGTTATAGTCTAAAATCTTCCATTTAAAAAGATCAGGGTACTGAGATAGAAGTTTCACTAAAAGCATTAGAGTTTCAGATTCTGAATACCCAGTTTTCGTCAGTGTAGGCTCAAATAATTCTTCTTTATTTGGAAACTCAATGTATTTTTTCTTTTGACTAGATTTATGTCTTTCTTTGAGCTCATTAGAATCCTCTTGGATAGATCTTTGTGTCTTTTCAAAGCTTTCCCAATACTCCCGTTCCTTTATAGCGGTCTCAACTTTTGTACTGTTCATAATCTCGGTTATCTTTGCCCTAGTTTGGTCAAGTATTTCTAAATCAGTGTTCTTTACAGAACCTCTATTGGCTGTCAGTTCAAAAGCATCACAATCAATAAAAGCGTGCATATATGTATAGGCGCCAACACCTCTACCACCAACTATCCATTCATCGACCTTCTCAATGGGAACTCCTCCTTTACATGCCCACAGGCCATATCTTTCACCATCTGTATGTTGCAGATTTCTATCAATATCTATCTTTTCCCTTCTAGAAAGAAGAACATCGTATCTACGTTTTGTCTCATAACCCTCAGTGTATAGTACAAAATTAAAACTAATGCCACTGTCTAGAAATTCTTTATTCCGGTAGATTTCCCTAGAATAATAGTCATAATACTGTTTATTGCTACCTATTTTTTTGACATATGCCTTCATCGATGTGTCGTCTTTCCTTTCGGGAGGGAAATAATGCCCCATAGGTAATTCTTCGAAGATTTGCGAGTCCTTTTCTATGAATTTCGGAAGGGGATCAATCTTGGCTGGGCTATTGAAGTTCTTATAAAAATAGTCCATATTGAGGCCTTGGAGGAACAGTCTCACATTCGGTACGGTATCGTCGAATAAATTCCTAATGTTTCCAAAAACTGTGTACCATTTTGCATAATCACGTAGGTACAGGTGGGTTAATATATACCTCTCATGTTGTGTTTTAAAGAGACGAGGATTTTTGATTCTAAGAAAAAACCCAGTCTGATACTCGGGAGGTAACTTAAACGGGAAATCTTTTTCATCTATCTGTTTTGAATAACGATACATTCCATGATCTTCAATCTGCTTAATGGGGTCTTCGAGTATAACTCCCCATCCCACTTCATTTTTATTTGGCTTTGAAAATATTTCAATCCTTTCAGAATTAAAGTATATTTTTGTACCGTGTCCTTTATATCCAATCTTTCCGGTAGGCATCATCTTTGGTGTTATTTTAGTAGACTTTGCTAAACCAAAGAAACATGGGATGGTTTTTTCACTCAAACCTAGACCATTATCCCAAATGTCGATAGTTAAATCCTCACCACCCAATTTCTTTTCTGCGGATACACGACAATAAACCTCAGTAGCTTCCTCGTCTGCTGAATTTTGAAAAGCTTCACGGAAGATCTGTATTGGGTTATCAAAATCCCTAATAATCTGATATGTCTCATAGCCAATATCTATTTCCGCTTCTATTTGCTGTAATTCGTTCTTCATCTTCTTCCTCCTTATTAATTACGTAGCAGATTGTTATCAATATAAATAACACTTGTTTCATAATCGGTCTACCAAACTGATGACCTTTTTATCTTCGGATTCCTGCCGAATTCCAGGGACACCATATCAATCCGGCCTACTACAAATTAGGCATTATTTCCCCCGAATACCCAGGATAAAGAAACTGCTAGTTTATGGCAGGGGAAGGGTATCGTCTGAGGCCCTGACCTTTACTGTAAAAGTCTTTACTCTAAAGTACCGTTCGCCACGGTTATATTCACTTAACTCTTCTTCTGTAAGCCAAATTAATCCTGGCTTGATACAATTTTTGGTCCCACAGATTGCTGCAGTGACAGGATACCCTAATGGTTTTACTCTTTTTGCGTATTTATTGGTTGCTTGGGCAAGTTTCACGGGATGTATCTCGCAGCGAACAATAGCCATATTTGCCTCCTAAGCGAATATTTTTATCTAGATTATAGCACTCATTAACAATTCCAGGGACACCATACCAATCAGGCCTGCTACAAATTGGGTATTATTTCCCCAGAATACCAGAATTGCGATGCACCTACTAGGACTGCCCTTTCTTGCACATTCCTCGATTTCGCTCAACCCGGTTCCAGGGCACAATTACTCATTAAGGTACCATATTTTGTAACAATTCCCCCCTTTCTTCGTTGTAATTAAAGTAAGGTAACGGCAAGATAATAAAAGAAAGGAGATGTTTCAATGAAGAGAAAATTTAAAATATTAGGGTTGTCCATGGTGGTCGCAGCTATTCTGGCACTAGCTATTGCAGGTACTGTCAGTGCAGCTGGCAGTAATCCCGGTACTGGTGCTCAGACTCAGAGCCAGGGAGCGGAGTGTCGTTGCGGAGAATGTCATTGCGGTAACTGTGTTTGCGGTGACTCGGACCCCATCAATCACGAATATAACCACGCCTACTCATACTCATATTCATACTCATCGCCCGGCCCGCACGGATTCCAGAAGGGCAAATAAAGACCTAAACTTCAGCTATAGCCATGAGACATATTCGGGGACTCGCGCAATAGCCGTTACCGCAAAAGTATGGGACCTGAATATTAATTCGATCGAATAATAAGGGGGAGTTTATATAACTCCCCTTATTGTTTGTCAGCAGCCTAAGTATATCCGATGTTTGGTCTGTAGTAATACGACCTCCGTCTATAAAAAAGATGCCCCGAGTAACCTCACTTCCTTCACCTGCTATCGTCCGGCCTGGCCTTCAGCTTACCTTGTGCTGGCCACTACCTGCACCTTTCAGCTTTCACCAAACCCAACTCTTATGCCAGGTCCCTGCTCGGCTACTCGGGACAATATTTATATTAGCACATATATAACGCAGTTGTCAAGTCTTCATACGTACTAGGAGGTTAGTACCAGGTTCTCGGAATTAGCAATTCCAGGGACCCCATAGCAATTAGGCCTACTACAAATCAGGTATTATGTCCCCAGAATACCATGACTCTCGTCTTGCTCTATGGTTTGCTGCGCGATTCAAAGTATAATAACAGAGTCAAAGTCCCTTAATCCACCGTATTATTCGTATTTAGTTGAGAAGACATAAAAGGCGATTAAATGATAGATAAATGGATCAGACATCCGAATTTAGATAGATTAATTATCATGTCCCTTCTCCTTTACATCCCAATTCATGTCCTGGAAGAAGGGGCGTTCGGTTTTCCCGCTTGGGCTGAGAGCTACTGGCGCATACCTGATTATACGTTTGAGAAGTGGGTTATCCACAATCTCTTCTTTGCCGGGGCACTGCTTCTGGGATATATTATCTACCGTATTAACAAGGAAAAGCTGCTTGTTTTTGGGGTGGGCATCGTTTGCTGGGGAATAATGAATACCGCCAACCATATAGGCTGCAGCTTAGTATTTTTGAGATACGAACCCGGTATACTTACCAGCTTGCTGTGGATTCCCTTATTTAAATGGACGGTAGATTACCTCCGTAGTATTAATAGGCTCACGCGGAAAATAATGCTAGCCTCATTTTTGCTGGCGGCTGTACTATACTGGGGAGCACCTATAACCCTGTTTATTCATACAGGGTTAGGTTGAGCTAAATTCCTGGGACACCATACCAATCGGGCCTGCCACAAATCAGGCATTATTTCGCTGGAATACAAGATTGTTTGTTATCAAACGCTACAATCGTTGTGTCTTTCAGAACTTTAGCTCTTTCACACACTAAAACAGAGTATTGACTTTAATCCAGGTAACTCTTTAGAATTCCATCCTACTAATTATCATTAATGAAGGTTATGACCAATAGGCAACATTACATCGATTGGTTGCGGGTAATCGCTACCATCGGCATCTTTTTGTTCCACAATGCCAGAGCGTATGATTACGGTGATTGGCACGTCAAGAACGCCTTGACATCCCTTGGGGCAACGCAATTTGTTGAGTTCATGAACATTTGGATGATGCCGCTGTTTTTCGTCCTTTCAGGGGCTTCGGTCTACTATTCATTGAAATCGCGTGACGGAGGCACTTTCCTCAAGGAACGCTTCTTCCGCATCATGGTCCCCTGGCTCCTGACCGGCATATTTGTGATAGCTCCACTTCAGGTCTATCTGGAGCGCCTTTCACACGGGCAGTTTGACGGCAATTTTTTCCAGTTCTTCCCGCACTATTTTGATGGCTTGTATGCTTTCGGTGGCAACTTCGCCTGGATGGGCATGCATCTCTGGTATCTCATGCTATTGGCAGTCTTCTCCGTAGTTCTGCTGCCGTTCTTCCTACCGCGCGCCACGACTGGAGTTAGGCCGGCACAATCCATTGCCTGGTACCTCATGCAGCTGTCAGTCTTCTCCGTAATTCTGCTGCCGTTCTTCATATCGCGTGCCAAGACCGGTGTCAGCCCCGCACAATCCATTCCTTTGTACCTCATGCAGCTGTTAGTCTTCTCCGTAATTCTGCTGCCGTTCTTCCTATCGCGTGCCAAGATCGGTGTTAGCCCCGCACAATCCATTGCCACGAAAGTGGGAAAGCCGTGGGTGTTGCCGCTCCTGTTCGTGCCAGTGGCCGTGGCATCGTTGCTCAGCAGCGTGGGCGGTCTGGGATTCACCGAGCAAATGGGAAGCTGGGACATACTATCTTACATGGTGTTCTTCATACTGGGCTATATGCTTTTCGCCAGCACGAGCTTACAGGAGGCAGTCAGGAAGCAGGGAGGCTGGTTCCTGTTGGCAGCGGTGATCTTTTCGGCCGCACACATTGTCCTGAAATTCTACGTGCGCCCGGCATTCTACGAAGATATAGACATACGGCTGTTTGCCTCCTGGGGCTGGATAGTGGGACTGCTATGGCTCGGTGGGCGCTTGCTTAATTTCAAAAACCGTTTTTTGGCGCATGTCAACGAAATGGTCCTGCCCTTCTATATCCTCCACCAGACAGTCATTGTCATAGTTGCCTATTTTGTAGTGCAGACCGGGCTGGCAATCCCGCTCAAGTACGGTATCACAGCGGTTGCATCTTTTGCGGTGATTGTAGCCCTGTATGAACTGCCGGTGAGCCGTATCGGAGTGTTAAGATTCTTGTTCGGGATGAGGAAGAAGGCAGCTACGTCCGAATCGGGGCGCGCTGTGGCACGGACAACTTAAACTCTTGGCGTGTAACCTCGTCCGGCACTCCGCGGGACTTTGGGGCTGCACAAACACCCCTGATTGATCAACTATCCCGGGCGAATTCCAGGTGCACCATACCAATCAGGCCTACTACAAATTAGATATTATGCCCCCGGCATACCACGAAATCAAAGGCATAGATGGTGAACTTTGGTTAAGAGTCAAACTTGAATAGGCCGATATCCACGCAAGTATCAAGCCTATTTATTGGGTCATTTCAAACTGCGACAAGGACGCTTAGCCAGCAAAAAATAAGACGCCCCGAGTAACCTCGCTTCCTTCACCTGCCATCGTCCGGCCTGGCCCTCAGCTTACGTTGTGCTGGCCACTACCCGCACCTTGCAGCTTTCACCAAACCCAACTCTTATGCCAGGTCCCTGCTCGGCTACTCGGGACAATGTTTATACTAACACATATATAACGCAGTTGTCAAGTCTCCATACGTACTAGGAGGTTAGTACCAGATTCTCGGAATTAGCAATCCCAGGGACACCATGCCAATCAGGCCTACTACAAATCAGGTATTATGTCCCCAGAATACCGGCCTATTGTCAAGGACTTAACATCCTCATTATCACCAAATTGATAACAAGAGCCACCGATGATAACATGGCATCATGGCCGTTAGGAAAGCAGGACTCTTGAGAGTTGAGCTGCGCAACTATTAACGGCGTAAGGAAAGAATAGAAGTGATTCCGCTATTTGAACAGTACCCGCTATTGCAGGAGAGGCTTGCCTATGTACCGCTAGGCGAATTTCCTACCCCGGTGCAAAAGCTTGAACGATTAGGAGCTGAGTTAGGCGTCAGCCAACTCTATATAAAACGCGATGACTTGAGCGGCAAAGTCTACGGCGGTAACAAGCCTCGAAAGTTAGAGTTCATTCTGGGCAACGCTCTGCGCTCTAAGGCGAAAGAGGTCATGACCTTTGGTGGTGCCGGGTCTAACCATGCCCTGGCCACTGCCATATATGCACGACAGGTCGGTCTGAATAGTATCTCAATGTTAATGCCCCAGCCGAATGCCCGGTATGTTCGCCGCAATTTACTCATGAGCCACTACTGTGGTGCGGAACTACACTTGTGTGGGGCCGGGTTGGACTCTGTAAGAAATATGCCTTTGGTTTACGCTGCAACCACCTATCAGCTTTTACGGCACAGGCTGGGAAAAGGCCACCTTCCCCACTTTATCCCCCCCGGCGGTTCTTCCCTACTCGGCGTTATTGGTTTTGTTAATGCAGCGCTTGAATTAAGACAACAGATAACAGATGGGAAAATGCCTGGACCGGAGTATATTTACATCGCTTGCGGTACGATGGGCACAGCCGCCGGATTGACTCTCGGACTCAGGGCAGCAAATCTCGGTGGCCGAGTAGTCTCGGTAGGGGTATGCAGTAAAAAATTTGTCAATACCAGAGCAATGCTTAAACTCATCAACAAGACTAACTCCTTACTTCATTCTCTGGATGCTTCTTTCCCCAAATTTGAGTTCTCCGAAACACATGTTGATATTAGACACGATTATTTTAGCAAACGGTACGCGCTCTTTACAGATGAGGGGATGGAGGCAGTATCCCTGATGAGAGAGTGTGAAGGAATCAAACTAGATGGCACCTATACAGGCAAGGCCTTAGCAGCGCTTAAACATGACGCAAAAAGCGGGAGCTTGCGAGGTAAAGCGGTCCTATTTTGGAACACTCTAAACTCAAAGGATTTCTCAGATGCTATATCTGACCTTGATTACCATGACCTACCTCGTTGCTTTCACCGTTATTTTGAGGAAGAAGTGCAGCCTCTTGACCGTGATTACTGACCACATAATTCCAGGGACAATATACCAATCAGGCCTACTACAAATCAGGTATTATGCCCCCAGTATACCGCGAGCCTTCACCTCGGGGCTTTTCAATGCGATGGTAGGAGAGTATACTTAGTTGCATAAGATTGAATACCTAAGAACGTAGAGATAATGAGGATTGAAAGATGACGAAACACAGAAAAATATTGGTAAATCCTCTCGGGCAAAAGGTGTTTAAAGCCCAAGTGTCTAACTCTGTTTATTCCGAAAACGCCTGAAAGAACTTCCAGTGGATCGGATATTATGGAACCATTGAACAAGGTTAAAAAAGCGCCTTTGATTTTTGTACCCGGCATCATGGGTTCAAGATTATTCAAAAAAGGGAGTGGTGAACCGATTTGGCCTACCATAGGATGGTGGGATAAAGAACATTTTAAACCCACATCCTTAAGAGCCCTGACATCTATTACTGATAAAGAGACTTCTCAGAATGAGCCCCTGTTTCCTCTGGTATACAGCGGATTGCTGCGTTACCTTGAGAATATGGGGTATATTCTCGGGCAAAATTTCTGGGTATTCCCCTATGACTGGACTCAAAGTAACCGGAAATCAGGGCGCAGGCTGGAACAGTTCATTCAAGATATACTTTCAACCCATCCGCAGTGGCACCAGGTTGATGTCGTGAGTCATTCTATGGGCGGACTGGTCACCCGTGCGGCAGCCAGGTTATATTCTGCGCCAATTCGCCGAACGGTCTATATTGCATCGCCGCATTTCGGCTCGCCTAAAGTTTTTTTTATTCTCCATCCAAAAATGAAATTCTATGTATTCGGGAATTTCTTTAAAAATGTGATAGGTGATCTGGCCTGGAGATGGTATCTACATCGCTTAGCCGATACTGAGAACTTTAACCTGGAAAAACAAATCAAGAGTCTGGCTTGCCAGTTGGACTCTGTATTTGAGCTATTACCGGATAGATTTTATTTCGAGCACGACCATTTGGTGGTCGTTAAAGAGGCCAGTAAAGGCGATTGCCCCGTTTGTGGCTTAGAGTCGACGTATTATAGCGGCCGGTGTAAGTTTCCATCTTCCGAGTGCCAGCATAGAGTTGAGGAAGCTATGGCATTCAAGGAAGAACTGGGAGCGACACTTCCCGGACAGGAAAACCTGGTGATTTATTCGGATTCAGAAGAAACTGTTGATCGGATAGTCTGTCCGGCACGCGTGCAGTGGCGTTTCGGACGGTATAAAGATGGCGGACAAAAGGGAGATTCGCTGGTGCCTGTCAATAGTGCGACTCTGAATAATCCAACTGCTGCAAGGAGAATACAAGGAACGCATATCGGTATCCCCAATAGCCTGGAAACCAGCCTACTAGTAAAAGAGTTTCTAGATAAACCATAATTGTGTCTAGCAGCGAATTCCAGGGGCACCGTACCAATCAGGCCCTCTACAAATCAGGTATCATGTCCCAGGACGTTATATTCGAAGTAATGCTTTATTCACTCATTTTGGGGTGACTCTTTAGGTTTGCGATTATTTGAACAATAAATAATCCGAGCATAATGAGCCCCCACACCAAAGAAGTCTTCCACGGCATCACCACAAATCCATAGTTCATCGCGTAATAAAGACCCAGGTAGGGTACCAGCAACTTCCAATTTTTCCTCCAGTTCTCTCGAAAATTGACTTTCAGTTTATAATCATATAGCCATTCTACAACTAGAAAGGCCAGGAAGATCCCGAGAAAGATGCTGTATCGTACTGTTTCATTTCCCTGTTGCACCAGGAAAATTCCATAGGCTGCAGGAATACCCAACAGCAAATAAATCCAACCGAATCGATAAAGAAGGTCCAGTCTGTTCTTTCGGACAAGAAAGAGCAAAATCAGAGAGACGCTGTTCACTAATCCGAGGATAAAAAAATACACTTCTAACATCTCGACTCGTCTCTCTAAGTCAAAAACAATACAGCACCCAGAATTCCAGGGACACCATACCAATCAGGCCTACTACAAATCAAGTATTATTTCCCCAGAATACCCTACTTGAGTCCCAGGGCGTCTCGCAGGTTGCCTTCAATTCTTTTCATATCTGGCAGGGGCATTATGCCAAGCTTCTTTGCTATCATGCCCTGCTTTATCGTCCTTACGATTCCTGTGGCAACGGAGGGGAAAAGCAGCCCAGCCTCCTGCCAATCGCTAATAAGGCGGTCGCCCACCAATATCCGGTCAGTCCTGCTAGTGATTGCCGCAATTATAGCCTCCTGACGGCTTTGATGGTAAGCGACTGAGCTTACTATGACTGCTGGACGCTGCCTCTCTCCAGTCTCATCGGAGAAGATAAACTTGACAAGGACTACATCTCCGCGTTTATACCCGGTCATAAGCTGCATCCTTTTCATTATCCCAGACTTCGGCAAGAACCGGGTCAGCTTTTGCAGATGACTTCAAAAGCGTCTCTATATTTGCAATCTCCTCTCTTGGACGGGGCACCTTATCCATGTCTTCCTTACGAAATCGGCGATGACGTTCCTTACCAATGCGAAAAGCTGGCAATCTGCCTTCCTTGGTTAGTTTGTAGATAGTTCTTCTAGATACACATAGGTATTCAGCAGCCTCCTCAACTGTAAACCATTCTTTAGTGATTACCATGAGCATACCTCCACAAGCTCGCGTTCGTGTCGGGGCCATTCTAGCACATGTGAGCAAATAAAAGCAAAACTGAATTCCGGGGACACCATACCAATCAGGCCTACTACAAATCAGGCATTATGCCACCAGAATATTACTCTCTACGGGATTATGACAGGCAGTATATCTAATAGTTGCACATGCGGCACGGCTTCCATTCCTGGGTAGTTAGAGATATAATTAAATCGAGAGGGGATAAGAGTAAACGGACATTGACAGAAGGACCACCTGAGACGCGGAGAAGGACTTGGTTGGTCAACCCTCAAAGGAGTGAATAGATGATGCGTTTTCTTAGAGTCGTCTACGTTGTGGCTATAGCGGTTGTGCTCGTCCTGGTTGTAATCTTCGGCGTCGAGGCTTTCTATCCTGCCCCTTCAAGCCCGGAATATGATCCGCCCACGTGGGATTACAATAGCACTGAGTACCAGGAGTGGGAGCAAGAATGGATGGGGGCTCAGGAAGAATATCAGCAGGAAGCAGCGGTACATGATAGAAACATATTCTTCGTTCTCTTACCTCTGGGGGCGGTATTTGCCGTCGGGGGCACCTTCATTCGGCGCAGACTGGATATATTCGGGGCTGGCTTGATTTTAGGCGGCATAGGGACGATGATATCCGCAATTACACCTTATGACCTGGACAACATACTGAGATTTGCCGGCATTGCTGCCGCCCTGGCTGTGCTTGTCTTCGTGGGATATAAAGTCTTCTTCTCCTCAAGAACACGCTAACAAGTTTCTCTGAGCATTTGTCATAATCTGCTTCGCGTAGCCCCCAGAAACAAAGCCAGGCCTTTCCAGGGAGAGGGAGGAAAAGGGGGGAAACCATGCAGAAGGCTTAATGCCCTTTCTCGGGCCTCTCAGGCGCGTTCTAGCGGGAATTCCAGGGACACCATACCAATAATTAACCTCGCATTACCTTTCCCGATAAGAAAGAAGCCCGCTTGAGCTCAATTGCCCCACCAGTATCCATAAATGGTTAGCTATAGCTGCTCTTCTTCTCTTACTTCCATAAGGGTGGGCATCGCAGGATATAGCCGTCCGCCTTCTCTATCTCTTGAGGGAGAAGACTCTTAGCAATATTCCTACGATTGATAACGAAACTCTTACTGGCAGATTTTGCTAAGCTAATGGAGTATCGACCTGGAGGAGACGCAACGACTACTAGTTTGTTGGGGAATAGCTCTCTCCCTGTTTTGACTGGCGGGACTAGGTCACTATCTACTGAGATAAGCAAAGCAACATCGAATTCATCTTGGTAGGCATCTTTGAGGATCTCCACAGCAATGTTCACGTCTGTCATTTTCTCGTTAGGCACTTCGTCCTGAAAGCCACATTGGGAACATTGACGAGGATTGAGTTGATACTTTCCATAGGAAATCTGAAACTCACTGAGAGTTTCCAGAGCCTCGATATAAGTTGACTGCCGTTTCTCTTTATCTGGTGGCCCTGCGATTCTTGCCGTGAAATATTTCGTAAGAAATAACCTTTGATTCGGTTTCAACAGGTTTTGCGCCAACATTTGGATATTCAACCAATAATATCGTCTCCAGCCTTTGGATGTTAGTCCAAAGTAAAGATTAAAGCCATCGACATATATGATTACGCGTTCCATATGAGGGACCACCAAAGTCACTTGACAAATCCTAACTGTTTTACTATCATATAATCGACAGCGCTAGGGTGAGTAGCCCTGGCCAGACAGTCTCTCTTTTGAATAGAGACTGTTTCTTTTTGAACTGATCCTGCCGCAATATTATATCTCTTGCCACGAATTCCAGGGACACCATCCTTCATAAGGTGAAGGACCAGCCCTACTACAAATCAGGTATTATATCCCCGGAATACCAAGCTCACGCCGGGGACAAACGGGTTGACAGGAAGCTGGCGAGGCCATATCATCTTGGAATAGTCGGTCTGTCCGAGAAGGACTGAACCGACTTATGTAGAGAAGGCTGAATGCATAAATGGCGGTATGTGATATTGGGGGTAGTGGTCCTTCTGCTGCTCTATCTGTTATTGTGGCCGGTGCCGATAGATCCCGTTGGCTGGACCCCACCTGAAGATCCATGCCTGACCGGACCTTGGCTGGGTAGCCTGATATAGCCGCACGCGGCCCGCATTCCCGTTCCGCAGTCAAATTAGCGAGAGAGGAGGAAAGCACAGCTGCAATATCGAAGGCTTGGCAAGTTAGACTGGGAGGCATCGGTGCTGGGTTTCGGGGTGATGCGATTGCCACTTGCCGACAAAGAAACAGAAAAGGTGGATGAACCCGAGTCGGTAAGGATGATGCGTTACGCCATAGACCACGGTGTCAACTATATCGACACTGCGTACCCCTACCATGAAGGGCAAAGTGAAGGGATAGTGGGCAAGGCACTCAAGGATGGATATCGTGAGAGAGTGAAGGTGGCAACGAAACTCCCCGTATGGTTGGTGGAAGATGCAGAGGCTTTTGACCGCTACCTCAATGAGCAACTGGAGCGCCTGCAGATGGAGAAGATCGATTTCTACCTTCTTCACGGACTGAACAGCCAGAGATGGCCCAAGGTGCGGGACCTGGGAGTGATACGCTGGGCCGAGGGAGCGATGGCTGATGGGCGCTTCGACCATCTGTCATTCTCTTTCCATGATAACTTCGAGACCTTCAAGCAGATTGTGGACGATTACGACAACTGGACTTCAGCCCAGGTCCAGTACAACTATATGGACGTAGGCTATCAGGCCGGCCGCCGCGGAGTGGAATATGCCGCCAGCAAGGGACTGGCGGTCGTGGTCATGGAGCCGATACGCGGGGGACAACTTGCTAAGCCACGGGGGCCGGTGGCCAAGGTGTGGAAAAGAGCAGCCCAGAAGCGCAGCCCCGCCGCATGGGCACTACTGTGGGTCTGGAACCAGCCGGAGGTTTCGGTGGTTCTCAGCGGTATGAGTACCATGGAGCAGGTCATGGAAAACGTTACCCTCGCTGATAGCGCCAGGCCAGGTATCCTTAGCCCGGAGGAACTGGCAGTGGTCGACCGGGCCCGGGAAGCCTATAAGGGACTGGCCCCTATTCCCTGCACCAACTGTAAATATTGCAGGCCCTGTTCCAGCGGTGTGGATATCCCAGGCATCTTCGAGATTTATAACGATACAATGATATACGAAGACCCCGAGGAGGCCCGTTGGCTCTACAGCCAACTTAAGGAGGAGCAGCGTGCCGACCAGTGCACCAAATGCGCGGAGTGTACGGATGCCTGTCCCCAAGGAATAGACATCCCCGAGTGGCTCGAGAAAGTACATGCATTTCTGACGCCTAAGGAAGAATCCGGAAGTTAGTCTGAATTGCTGCTGGAAGCAGTCTGCACCTTTCTTCGATGCCTGGCAAACAGGGGATGTA
>Ga0307380_10003013_pt1 | contig 23602 bp, 33 predicted proteins | sample UN3MG_FD_202239 | JGI IMG/M metagenome (GOLD analysis project Ga0307380, IMG submission 202239) | Soil microbial communities from Risofladan, Vaasa, Finland - UN-3 | ecosystem: Environmental > Terrestrial > Soil > Coastal area > Acid sulfate soil | place: Finland: Risofladan, Vaasa | collected... | reverse complement strand
CGAGTAGCAACGTGCTTCATGAAAGAGTTTGGAATTCCACGCCAACCGATGGAAAACAAAATCAGCCTGTATTGCGAGTGGATAGAGCCCAACAACAAGCGAGATCCGGACAACGTGTTTGTAGGCGTTAAGTTCATCCTTGACGGCCTTGAAACAACAGGATTTATAAAGCGAGACTCGCGCAAGTGGATATCCGGGATAAATAATGTTTTCGGTAAAAACGATTCGAAGTTTCCGGGTGTGGTTGTGAGGATATTTGAATGAAAGGCCGAAATAAAAACATGGGCAGAGGGAATGAAGGAAACTGCCGGCATAAACAACAAGGGGGAGAAATGAAAAGGAAGCATTGCCAAAGACCCGAGATTAAAGGTTGCCCATATAGAGCGGAGGATTTTGATGCTATTGAGCATTTGTATGGCCAGGGGGTGTCTTTAAAAGAATCAAAGAAAGGAGCCACGGGGATATGCCGTTCAATTCCATGCCTTTTTTTGATAGAGATTCTTCTTTTGAGGGAGGAAAAATGAACTGCCCACACTGCCACACAAGGATGGGGTGCTATGATTCAAGGCTTCATCCTGGAAATATAAGAATCAGGCGCTATGAATGCCCTGAATGCGGATATAAGGATAAAACCTCTGAACAATTAGAGAAACCAGCCGTTTAACAACCCACCAAAAAAACTTAATTACTATATGTAGTATCGAGGTGCTTGCCACACACTATAGTCAATTAGTACAATATAAGTAAGATGAGAGAGGTCCATGCTATTGAGTTGGAGTGCATCAACGAGGCATTCGGGACCGCATTCACAGACCCGGATATCGCATGGCTATTTTTTACAACCTGGGCAGAAACACAACAGGCAATCTCACTAAACGGCTATCATATCAATCACATTAATCTATCAGACTCGCAGCTATCAATACCACACAACCTATGACACCCAAAAACCAGGACAAATAGAGCGCATCATAGCCGAAAGAGTTAAATACTGGATCGATCACAACAACGACATGGAACCCGGCGCAACCAATGAAAATAAAAATCACATGCAATGGTAGCAAATATCTACCCATTGGTAAGCTCAAGAATTTTCAGGGCAATCTCAAAGAACTCCGTGCTGATGAGTTGGAAAAGCTCAAGCGGTCGATTCTTAAATATGGCTTTAGCTTTCCGGTCTTCGTGTGGCAGTCCTGGATCATGGATGGTCACCAACGAATTTTCGCAGTCAAGGAATTATTGAAGGAGGGTCATACCATCGGAGATATCCCCGTGGTCGAGATTGAAGCCAAGAGCAAAAAGGAAGCGGCAGAAAAACTTCTTTTGCTCAATTCCAGGTATGCGAAGATCACCGATGACGGGCTTTATGAATACCTTAACGAATTTGATCTTGATCTGCTTGAATTTAAAGACGACCTGGAACTACCCGAGATTAATCTTGATCGGTTTATTGACGGATATTTTGGCAACGGCGAGGATGGTAATGGCGGCGAAAATGAAACCATCGAAGAAATGTATCAGATCCTTGTCGAGTGCGACGGCGAAGCACAACAGTTAGAATTATTAACAAGATTTGAGACGGAGGGGATTAAATGCCGAGCATTAATTAGTTAATTCTTTATGTGGGCAAACACCCCCATTGCGGGCTCTTCCCATCATTGGAGATGATATTTATAAATACAAAAATTATAACATAGGAAATCATAATATGCAGGTTAATATCGTAAGAGAATTAAAAGTAATTAGAACTCCGAGGGTTTTACAGTTAGAGGGTATTTTTGACATCCCGCCGTCTCAAAAGACTTCTGAAAAATGGAGCGTTGAGATCCCGCTTGAGAAAAAAGATTGGAATATTGGATTAATCGTCGGGCCGTCCGGGTGTGGCAAGACTACGGTAATCAATGAATTATTTTCGCAGCATATTTACAATACATTCGAGTGGGATGCAGACAAATCTATTCTTGATAGCTTTCCCCAAGACATGGGGATTAAAGACGTTACCGGGCTTTTAAATTCGGTGGGCTTTTCGTCTCCCCCTTCATGGGTGCGCCCATACCGTGTGCTTTCAAACGGGGAGAAATTCCGGGTGCATGTGGCGAGAGCGTTAGCCGAAAGCAAAGAGTTTTGTGTGATCGATGAGTTCACCTCCGTCGTTGATAGGACCGTGGCCCAGATTGGAAGTCATGCGGTGGCGAAAACAGTACGAAGGGCAGGAAAGAAGTTTATAGCGGTTTCGTGCCATTACGATATCGAAGAGTGGCTTCAGCCGGATTGGGTGTATAAGCCCGCTGAAAATGAATTTCAGTGGAGGTTACTTCGGCGTAGGCCAAACATTAATCTCGAAATCGTCAAAGTACATCATAAGGCGTGGGAAATGTTCAAACAATATCACTATTTAACTGCGAGTCTTAATAAGGCGGCTCAATGTTTTGTGGCGTTCTGGAACGAGATCCCGGTGGCCTTTTTCTGCTATCTTCAATTCGTCAACAACCGCCTTAAAAGAACGAAGCGGGGACATAGGGTTGTGGTGCTCCCAGACTACCAGGGCGTAAGTATTGGAATGAAATTAGAGGAATATATTGCAGCATGTTTAAAATCGTTAAGGTGGGATTATATCGGCGCATCAGCACACCCGGCGAGAAACGCATATTGCATGAAATCAAAAAATTGGAAGATGATCGCAAAACCGAAAGCCTCAAGGAATAAGGGCGGCAGGGGAACACAAGCGCGGAACTTGGGTAGGATGGTTGCTACTTTTAGGTTTGTCGGGCAAGCGGCCCCGGAGTTATCCGCCGAAGGGCTAATCAATGGTTAGTAATTTCAATAATATCCCCAAGCATAAGGCAATAATAACTACCATCAACCGTATAGCCCAGATATTCAACTCGCATAAACGGACGGTGAGAACCGTACCCGTTGCGGAAATGTATTTCCGAATACTGTTTATTCTCAATTCGTTTGGTCCAATACGGTTTGATTTCTCGATATTCGATTCTTTTGATTCCGGCGGCGATTTGATTAAACCACCGCCGGTACAAAGTGAGATTAAGAACCATCGTTTTCACCTACGATTTTTTTCATGCCGGCCACACAAGCGGCCTGGATGGATTTTATTTTCCCTTCGATTCGGAGATAGTTCAATTTTTTCCAAAGGTCGAGTGGGATTCTAATAGTTTGCCGGATAAATTCCGGCGGGGTGATGTTTTTTTTCATGTTGCTCCTTTCGTTTTTTGACAATTTGACACCATTTGACACCATAAAAAACCCGCCCACACCCGGAGCTGTGGGCGGGATCAAGGATTAATCAATTTTAGATAATCTCGACAATATCGAAAGAAAAATGCTCTCGATCTCTACCGTCGAACTGGTCGACGTAGTCTACGATTCGGCGAACAATGCAACGATTTCCGGTTTCTTCCTCGTGCTCATCGGCAATGTGACGAGCAAGGGCAACCCCGGAATTTTTTCCGTCGGATACTCCGTCTTTAATGTTTCTTATAATGTTTTCCATTTTTTCCTCCTTGGTTAATGTTAGTGTTAAATGCATTATATATAATGGTGTCTTAGTGTCAAGCCCGATAAACCGGAAATAATGGCGATTTTGGGCGGTTTTGAGGAAATATAAGGCAAAATAGGTGAAAATTAAATAAATATGGCAAAATACATCAAAATACCCGAATACGCAAAAAAAACAGGCGTGTCGCCTCAATACATCCGGCGCATCATTGCAAAAGGGATTATCACCAAGAAATCACTCAAGCGCCAGGGTAAGCGCTGGGTGGTCGATCCGGTGGCCGCCGACCGGGACCGGGAACAAAATCTCGACATAATAAACCGCAAAACGAACTCGAAAAAGAAACCGAGCATCGAAGATAAATTGGAGGTTTCGGAAAAAGCCGGAACGGGGAAGATAACATTTAACGAGGCCCGGCGGATTAACGAGCAGTATAAGGCCGGATTGAGAAAGTTGAATTACGATCAGAAATCCGGCCAACTCATCTCAAGGGCCGAGAGAGACCAGCAAGATTTCAACACCGCCCGAACAGTCCGGGACGCGCTTTTGAACATTCCGGACAGGATAAGCGCAATATTGGCGGCTGAGACTGATGAAAGCAAGGTGAGCGAGTTTTTAACCAAAGAGATTAGGCAGGCATTGGAGGTATTGAGCAAATGAGGAAGTGTATACGCTGTAGGGGTGGTAAGTACCCATGCCTTTGTGACCACATCGTGGGTTTTGATGAGGGTTATGGTTTTGATGGTGGCGCACCCGCGAGCCTCCTTAAAGAATCAGAAACATTTATAGACGATTTGGATATTAAATTTAAATTTTGCCCGATGTGCGGGGAAAGGTTGAGCAAATGACCTTCACCCAAGCATTCAAGACCGGCCTAAGACCGGATCCCGAACTTAACTTTGTCGAGTGGGCGGATAAGGAGTTTTATCTATCCCGCGAGTATTCAGCGGAATATGGCCAGTTTCGCATAAGCCGGACGCCGTTTATCCGGGAACCGCTTTTAGAGTTGTCCCCATCCTCACCGACGCAAAAAGTTATTCTCATGAAGCCGACGCAGCAGGCAGGAACCACAATTGCACAGATTTTTGTATTTGGTGTTGCTGCCATGTTTCCGGGCCCGCTTATGATGGTGATGCCGACAACGACAAAAATGCAAGGATTCAGCAAGAAACGTATTGCAACGGGTTTAAGAGATATCCCCTGCATGGAGGGGCTGGTCAAGGATGCAAGCCTGAAGACATCGAGCAATACGATTCTTGAAAAGACTTTTCCGGGTGGGTCATGGGTATTTGCAGGGTCAAACTCGCCGATCACTTACCGATCTGACAGCATTAAATATATCATATTAGACGACTTTGACGGGTTTGTTTCAGACGTAGCGGGGGAAGGGGACCCCGGCGATCTATCCGACCGTAGGACCGGCACGTTTGGCAAAAAAAGCAAGACGTTTATCAATTCAACCCCGACGATCAAGGGTTTTTCTAATATTGAGCGCGAGTATAATTTATCAAGCATGGGGAAATTTTGCGTACCTTGCCCAAGATGCGGAGAGCTTCAATATCTTATTTTCCAGAACCTAAAATTCGACAAGTTAAATCTATCATGGGTTTATTATGAGTGCCAGTTCTGTCAAAATAAAATCGATGAAGTCTCGAAGCATACCATGTTGCCAGCCGGTGAGTACATCCATGAACACCCGGAGCGTAAAATTCGAGGATTTCAATATAACGCCATGGTCTGTCCGATGGGCTGGAAGAATACATGGCTTTATATCGCGGAGGAGTTCTTAAAGTGTAAAATCCAGGGTGTTGTAAATATCGAAAAGCTCAAGACCTGGACAAATACGCTAATGGCGGACCCGTTTGAACAGCACGGCGACCGACCGGCACATGAGATGCTACAACAACGGGCGGCGATGCAAGATGTTATCGTTCCACAACAGGCGCTTTTCTTAACTGCATCCGTAGACGTTCAGCATTTATTTCTTGCCGTGCTGATCCAGGCATGGGGCAGGGGTGATCAATGCTGGACAATCTCATATCAGAAAATAGACGGCGACACATCTCGGGGCGCAGCTTGGAAGAAATTAGACAAATTGACCATAAACCGGCAATTCGAGCATGAAAGCGGGGCGAAACTCAATATTTTATCCATGGGCGTTGATTCCGGGGATGGAGCCAGGACCCAGGTTGTTTATAATTACTGTCGATTGAGACAGCCGGTTGTTTTTGCGCTTAAAGGCATGTCTAACCCGGGCAAGCCCATTCTGGGGGCTCCGGCTCCGCAAACCGTAACTTATGGCGGAAAGAAGATCCCAAACGGGGTTATGCTCTGGCCGGTTGGCTCCGACACCGCAACCGCGACGATTTACACCCGATTGCAACAGGAAGAACCGGGGCCGGGGTATTATCATTTTCCGGTCGGGCTCGACAAAGAGTTTTATTTGCAGTTGACCGCCGAGAAGTTCATAAACAGCCGGGACAAAAAGGGGTTTCCGGTGCGCGAATTGGTCAGGGTACACCCCAGGGCAGAGGTTTTAGACTGTTTTAAATATTCATACGCCGCTGCTTTGAGAATCGTTGACAGCATTAATCTTGACAAGTTGGAAAGGGACCTGGAACAACAGATAAGAAGCAAGACGGAACGAAAGGAAGAAAAACCGAAAAAACAAGCGTTTATACCGAAGCCGAAGGGGGATTGGTTTAGATGAAAGTTCTAATTAAAAATAGCGCAATATCTCAGATTATTTCTATCATTTCTGAATGGCCCGAAAAGATGCGGGATCGAGCATTAAGGGAAATCCAAAAAGAAGCGGATAGACTCAGGCATGGAGACTACACAGAAGAAGAAAGGCGTATGTTTGTTGATTTTCCAAGGACCATGGGTGAAGCGGCAAGAAGAACTTACGACCAAATTGTTGTTGAGGCTTTTAAAAATGAGCAATGAAACCGGCAGAATAATCAAAGGCATACCCGATTTGTGTAATTGGTTCCAAGAGATTCACAAAGTGTCGATGTCACGACCTACGATTATGAAATACATTCAAGAGGGCTTGCCTTGCTGGTTGGTTTTCAACGCTTATCATTTTCACACGGCTAACGTCGACGCATTTTTCAGGGCCAGGACGATACGACCCATAAAAGACCCCCCGGAAGAGGGGGAAGTGGAGGCTTGATGGCAAAACAAAATCTAAGTGATCAAGAATTGACTGAATTTATATCTTCGTTTTTTGAGGTTGTGGGGCATATCGATTCAAAGGGGCGGGTTCTGGATTTGTTTGGAGCCTTTGTTGCCCTCGTTGCCGATGATTACCCGGAAAGGACCAGGCAATATTTAGAGGCCTTAAAGCAAATCATTTACAAGTCAAACCCTCGTTTAAAGTTGATAAAATAATATTTAACAATAAGGAGAAGAAAATGAGTAAATCAGACGAGTTAGCAAAAGCGGCGCTTGACACAGTAATCAATTATTTTGGGTTAAAACTGGGAAGCAGAGAACAAAAGGAGGCTGAATCTTCAGCAAGCCATGCCATACGGGTATTGGCGCTTTCTAAAAGTATTGGGGAACTGAAAGAAGATTCCACGGACGAAGAGCCAGCGAGTGAGGATATCATTTGGGAGTGTCCCATTAGGATTTCGTTGTCCACCCAAAGTACCGAGGCAGAGGCTAAGGGTTTTTGGAAAATGGAGGTGGAGAATGGGCGGGTGAATTTTACGCGGTATAGCTCTGGACGCCCAACAGAGGCCTATGCGCCGGTGAACTTGGAAAAGGCAGTTGTCTATGCCGCTGCAATTATCGCAGGGTATGACCCGCCACGCAACTTGAAGTTTTCGGATAATAAATAGGGGCGCTTATGGGGTTTTCAAAGGAATGCACTAAGTGCGGGCGGGTGAAGTGGTGGTATGAGTTTGATAGGGGTAAGAAAGGATGCAAATTTTCAATAGAATCACAATGCAGTAATTGTAGTAAGGCTTATCAGAAAAAAAGTCGCGAAAAAAATAAGGACAAACGCCGCCGCCGCTATGTGGAAAACAGGGATGAAATATTCGCCAGAATGAAGTGCTATCTCCAAAAAGAAATGGACGAGCTATCCGATAATTATGTAAAAAAATTGATATGTAGGCAATTTAGAATAAAACGAAAAGACATCACACAGAATTTAGTAATACTAAAACGACAACAACTTAAAATTTATAGGGCGCTAAGGGAGGCAAACAAATGATATTCGATCAAGAAATACAAGAAATACACCGACAACGGCAGTTGTATAATATTGGAAAGATCACACATGAGCAGTTTATGGCAAACATGAGGGCGTTCGACCAGACCCACAAATGCATGTCCAATAAAATACAGGCCTATGCAGTAGCAATCAAGGCGAATCGAACCATCAGGGGGCACATGGAGAGAGATACGCTAATTGCATGCGGGTCGATCCCTCAAATTAACAGTGAATCGCTTGAACTCGAAATGATAAAATGTCCAGACCAGGGCGACAAGATGATCACAAGGGCTGAGTGTTTGGATTATTCGGGGGGGCATGAGTCGTGCCGGACATGCGAGGCCGACAAGACAACCAAGAGGTTATTGCTTGGGGATGGAGGGGCGCAATGAAACGATATACTATGACATCATGGAAACATTCCTTCCCAGGGGGGGACACCTATGGACTTGATGTTAGGATGGATGAAGACCCGGATGGTGAATGGGTTAAACATGCTGACATTGTAGAAAGTTTAGAATGCCAAGAAACCAAAAGCACCCACCCACAAGAGTAATAGCCGTTGATGTTGACGGCACAATAAAGAAATTTAAGGCTAAATATCGTGTCAAGCCAAATCTGTGTCAATATGCTTAAAGTTTGACCTATATGAGTTGCATTCTGTTTAAAGTCTGCGCAACCCCCCAAAACCTCATTGTATAGTGTGTGTAATTTCAAACACCACTATATGATGAGGTTTTTTTATGGCAAAATGTCAAGGAACCACTAAAAAAGGCCGATCCTGCAAAAGTTCTGCTATCGACGGTAGTTTATTCTGCGTTTCTCATCAAGACCTTACCCCCATCCAGCCAGTTTCCCCAGCTATCCAAACGACCGCACTTTCAGAAATTCAGACGACTACCATCACCGAGTCAGACGACCGGATGATGCGATACCGAAAGACTCCCCAATGCCCCAACTGCGGCGCGCATCCGGTCGTTTGTTTAATGCGCCGCCAGGACTACGCCTCTTTTCGATGCCGTCAATGCAGCCACAGGTTTGAGATCGACCACAGGGTGGAGGTTTAAATGGCTTTCACAACATGGACCGCTTTGAGAACCGCAATAAAAGACGCGATTGCTGATCATATCGCCGGGTCTCCGTGTACGGGATCTTACACAAAGGGAACCCGGACCATAACCTATCGCTCTTTTGACGAATTGGTGGGGCTTTTAGAAAAGACTTACCAACTTGAAGCCCTTGAATCAAGCGGGGATCGGTCCCAGATGGTCAGTTTCGGCAGACATCGGAGGTTTCAATAATGAGCAAGTTTTTTCAGCTTTACGCCAAGTTTTTTCCCGATAGAGCCATGCGTGGGTACATCGCAAGCCAGAGAATCGGCAGACTAAAGGATTTTGACGGCCAACGGCGCAGCTTTGACTCGGTTTCAAAGGGGAGAGGGCGTTACGACCTGAAAGCCGAAGCCAGAAGCCCGGACGCTTCCATTTTTAATTCTATCTCAGCCTTACGGGAACACGTCCGGCAGTTGGAACAGAACAACGGCTTTGTCTCGGGTCCGATCAAGAGAAACGTGCGCCACGTAGTCGGTCAGGGGATTAGGTTTCAATCCGCTGTGACCGCCGACGATCCAGACATGCCGATACTAACCCCTTCGATAAATGAAAACTCCGCTATGTTTGCGGCTTTTTTCTTCGAGCGATGGTTCGAGAAGTGGCAAAGGCAGGCCGACAAAAGACTGATGAGCTCGTTTTACGAACAGCAGGGCATAGCCGAGGGTGCTTTGATGCGCGACGGTGAAAGCCTTGTCATAGGGAGGGAGAGCAAGCGCCGAGGCCGGGTTATTTCATACTGTATAGAGGTCCTTGAGGCGGACCGGCTACAAACACCGAGTTCAGAAATAAACAATCCTAAAATCAGACACGGGATCGAGTACGACGAAGAAGGCGTCCCAAAAAAATATTATGTCTTAAAGACACACCCAGGGGAAACACTTTCCGTCGCGATAAACCGCTCTGATTATGAGGAAATCGACGCCTATTTCACAACACCCGGCAACGGCGCTCTTAAAAAAGTCATCCATCTCTTTAACCCGTTAAGACCTGAGCAGTCAAGGGGATTTTCCGAGTTTGCGGCTGGCCTTAAAGACCTTCACGACCTGGACCGCTACACCGAGGCCGAAAAGTTAGCTGCCCTTGAAGACGCTTGCATGACCGGGATTGTGAAGACCCAAGATCCTACGGGATTTTCAGCCAATTACACCTTACCGGTTCCAGACTCAGAACGGCCAGACGGATATGAGCGCATCAACGAATACGCCCCAAATATGACGCATTATCTGATGCCGAATGAAGATTTCGACATTCACAAACCCAGCAGGCCAAACGATTCTTTCGGTGAGTTCGTCAATCAGATGTTGAGGGGTCCGGCCAACGCTTTAGACATGCCCCCCGAGGTCTTCAGCCAAAATTGGCAGGGCATGAACTATTCCAACGCCCGGACAGTTCTACTGAATTGGTACGCCGCTTGCGCCGCACGTCAATGGTATCTCATCAACCATCTTTGCAGGCCGGTATGGGAGAACGTCGGCACTCGTTTGGTAATTGAGGGTAAGGTCACGGCCAGAGGGTTTGACCGGCGGCTTGATGATTATCTGGCATCGGATTGGATTCCGGCAGTCTTTAGAAAGTGGATTGATCCGGCAAAAGAAGCAAAAGCCAACGAAACCGACCTGAACACAATGGTTGAAATCCTCCCTGACGTATTGGCCGAGCGAGGCAAGGATTTTGACAAGCACATTGAAAAATTAGCAAGGGCGAAACTTAAAATCAAGAGAGTTGAAGAAAAGTATGGGGTGACATTAACCACGCCGCCGCCGGAAACGAAAGACGGACCGAGCGGTAAAAAGGAAAAAGGTAATGAAAAATCAAATGTTTTATCGGTCGTTCGAGATCGATGAACGGGAGGTAAACGAGAAAGACCGGAGTGTAAAAACTTCTTTTTCTTCGGAAATGCCCGCCAAGCGTTGGTTCGGTAATGAGATTTTACTCCATGGAAAAAAGAACGTCGATCTATCAAGACTCAAAAATCATGGGGCTGCATTGCTGAATCACAACCCGAGCGTAATCGTTGGGCCGCTTAAAAACATCAGTATTAAAGATCGGGTCGGGTTTGCAACGGTAATCTTTGACCAGGATGAGGACGGCGAAAAGGCATTTGGAAAGGTCAAGTCCGGCAGTTTGCGGGGCGTGTCGGTAGGTTACACGGTCCAGAAGTTCAGGGAAGTTTTGCAGAATGAAGATTATGAAACCGAAGACAACGTGAAAATCAAAGGCCCTGCCATGGTTGCTATACGCTGGACGCCACATGAAATTTCTTTAACTCCCATTCCCCTTGATTCTTCGGTCGGTATTGGCAGGGAACTGACGCGTTCATTGGATGGGATCGACATAGAAAGAACTATTAAAAAGCAGGAGGCTCAAAAAATGGAAAAACACGAAGTACAGGAAATGATTGACGGGGCAATCGGCAGGCTAAATTTCGCCAAACCGGAGGACATCCCCAAAGCCGAGGACATTGCCACAGCCGTTCGGTCCATACTGACCGAGGACGCACGGCCCAAAATGCGGGTTGATACCGAAACGTTCACCGATCTGCTCGGACGCGCCGGGGCCGTTTCGCCCGAATGCAAAAACAAGATTTCGGATATGGCAGTTGACGGCAAAACCGAACCGGAGATGTTGAGGGCGATTACAGACATGGCAACCGGCAAGAGTGATGCCGAAGACCTTGGCGATTTGGGCGATGGCCTGAAGAAAAAGAAAAAAGGCACGATGGATAGAACCCTTCGGACTTCTTTCGAGGGGCTTGACGACAAAGACTTTTTTTCCGGAATAGTCCAGCCCACAATGTCTTTTAACTAAATTTTAAAAAGGAGAATGAAAAATGGCCGCTACAAATAAAGATCCGTTTGTATATTCAAACAGAAAGGATGGCAAGCCCCATATGTTCAAAGGGTTGGTTCAGGCCGGGTCTACCCAGGCGATTAAGCGCGGGGAAATCTGCACCTGGAATGAAACCACCGGGTATTTTATCCCGATTGATGCCGTTGCCGATTTTCGCTACCCGTTGGCAATCGCCGCAGAGGAACAAAAAGCCAGCGGCAGGCATGAGCTTGTCGCGTCACGGTACATCGAATTTTATTCACTTCACCCGGAAGACGTTTTTGAATTTCCGATTGCAGCCGCCGCTGGCGTAGCGGTTGGAGATCCTTACACGTTGACCGCCACCACAACCCAAACACTCACCGCTGGAGCTGGTGCGTTTGCTGTAGCCATTGTTGTTGATGACAGCCACTATCCCCAAGAAGAGGACACGACCATCAGGAACCAGTCATATGCACGGTTTTCTTTCAATCCTGCTGTGTCTTATTGGGGTTTCAGGTTCAGTCAGTTGGTGAATCCGGGACGCAGGGTGCTTGCAGTCACCGCAACCGCAACCCTTCTCGAAGGGGATATGTATAACTCCCTGATTCTTATTTCGGGAACCACGACCATTACCCTACCCGCAGTTAAACCGGGGATGGACGCGATTTTTGTCAATATCGATGGTGCGGATCAAAACATCAATCCAAATACTGCGGATGCGATCCGTCTGAATGGTGCAGTGCTGACTGCCGGTAATCAAATAGCTCAAACCACTATTGGATTTTCTGTCCAATTACTTACAGAAAGCGCGGATGGTTTTATCGCTTTGGGTACGACGTCTGCATGGACCGACGGCAGCTAATTTTAATTTGAACGGAGGATAAAATGAAAACATTTATCAAAAGCAACCTTGTAAGAATTGGCCACGGTCTGTCGATTGGCGATTTAAGAGCGTTGGCCCAGCATGAGCCCGAGAATTTTGTTCACAAGATTCAGCAGGGCGCAGACGACGGGCATTTGAAACTCGAAAATCTGAAAGACCTTCGATCTTTGTACCATGGCCTTGCAGATGTTGAGGTCCCGGTGCTTATGACCATGCCCGGTGGCATTCAAAGGTCTGTCACGACTTCAGCCTTTCCAATTCTGACCGGGACGGCGACCATCGCCCAGGTCAACGATGCTTATCAAGCCGTTGAAACCGTGGGGCAGGATCTTTGCACCGATTTCGACGATAACAAAAAAGTTACAACCATGGTTTCAGTTAATACCATGGATAGCCAGGTTGATGAGGTCAAGGAAAAGGGTGACTTTCCTGAAATCGGAGTCGATGAAGAGAAGGTAGAAATCCGGCACAGAAAGAACGGGCGGAAAATCACCTTTTCCCTTGAGTCGATTCTTGAAAACGACCTCCCTGATATTGTCGCCAGAACCAACGCTCTGGGAGAAATTGCGGCTGAATGGATCGAAGAGCAGACCCTCAAACGAGTAACGGATTATGATGGTTCACAGACCACACCCGCCGAGCCTTATGTTTATCGACCGGCTGGAACCGGGACTGCGCTTTTTTCTGCAACGGCCAACACGCCCGGAACCCGAGCGCCTTCAGGAAACCGAATCAATACCAATCCCTTTGTTGATGAAACCGACCTGGAAAACTGTCGGGTACGCATGGGAACCATGCTCAATTCCAGGGGCAAAAGAATAATGATTCCGAGATCCCTGGTTCAGATTCTTTGCCCGGATGCGATTGTCGGAACGGTTATGAAGGTTCTCAATTCTGAGTATGTACCCGGTGTCGAGAATGAAAAATCCAACTGGGGTCCTGCTGGAAAATGGAACATTCCTGCGGAGCGTGTGGTTTCAACCACAAAACTGGACGATCTATCCGCTGCTACCTGGTATTACGGCGCGTTCAAAAAGCAGTTCAAGCGTAAGTGGAAGATGCGATTTGAATACGTGACCCTGGGAGAGAACACCCAGGCGTATCTCAATAGTCAGATTGCTTTTCAGGCTCGCTTGGCATGGGACGTGGAAATCGGTGCTGTTGATTATGTTTATGTAATTCAGAACTTGAGCGCCACCACTTCACCCGCTGACGGCGGATAATCGAAACGGAGGTTAATATGAAACGCTTTAAATTTATTTTGATTCCCTTGCTGATTATGGCCTTTGTTTCGACATCGGTTTGGGCAGGGACTGCACAGCGTATGAAGTACGGTGTCCGTTTTGAAGATGAGGGTGCCGACCATAGCACACCGCCCAGCGGTTATCTCGATCTATTTGTCAATACTGACAAGCTCTATATTATTGACGATTCCGGCACGAAAACCGATGTGCTGGCAACGTCCAGTGCGACTGCATGGGATAACCTTGCTGTTCCGGACGCCAACGAAACCCTTGATATGACGACCTATACCACAACGTGGGACTTTGGCGGCACCGCTGATATGTTTTCGATGCAGTTCACCGCAGCCTTTGGTGACGTGACGGGACTTCTTTTAGAACAGAAGACCGGGAACCCGACAGACGGAACCATTTTTGAAATCAAACTGGCGGATACGGACCCGGACTTTCTATCTTTTTCTACGGCGGGAACCGAAGTGGTCAACGTCGATTCGTCCGGGAATGTCACTCTTGCAAGTGGATCGGCTTCAGCTATTACAAAAGTGGCTGATGGTGCGGCAGATGATTTTACTTTAAGTTTAACCGGCGCTAAAGACTCAAGCCTTGTCTTGAGTTCCACGGGTACGGCTGCGGACGCTATGACTCTCAGCACATCGGCGGGCGGTATTGATATAACTGTTGCTGGATCTGTTGCGGGTGAAGACTTAGACCTTACAAGTGCGTCTTCTATCAATTTGGTTGCGACGGAAGCGGTTGGAGATCAAATCAAAATCGATGGGCAAGGGACTGTCGCCGGCAACGCTATCAATTTAGAGACGACCGATGGCGGAATTATTATCAATGCGGTAGGGGGGTCAAATGGTGACCTTACTTTGCAATCTGGTGATGACATGAGCCTTACTGCAACCGGAACGGTCGCTATTGATTCGGCTGATTGGGACATTTCGGCAAGTGGAGCAGTCACCAATATTGCAAGCCTTGGGTTCGATTCGTCGACCATTATCTACCATGACACTATTGAATTAACCAATGCACAGATAAAAGACCTAGCAGACACGCCTATTACTCTGGTGGCTACTCCCGGTGCCAATAAGTTTCTTGAGTTTGTTTCTGCTGTTTTGATTCTTGACTACGGTACAAATGTGCTTTCCGAGGATGCGGATAATTTAGTTATTGAGTATGCCACAAGCGGCGCAGACGTAACCGGCACGATTGAAATGACCGGATTTATCGATCAGGCCGTAGACCAGATGGCGCTTATCAACCCCGTTGGTATTGCTACGGATGCGGCCAGCGATATCGTTAATAATGGCCTACGATTATTTAATCCCAATGACGACTTTGCGGGCAATGCCGGTGGAGATACCACAATGACGGTCAAGATTGCCTACAGAATACACGCTGCGGGGCTATAATGAGCTTTTCAACACAGCTTACCGCCGATGATTTGGCGATCTATAACACCGACGAATTTGCCGAAACGGTTACTTATAACAGCGGTAGCATTTCGGCAATCGTCGATTATGGAGAGGCGTTGGATGAAGTGACCGGGAGGATGGTTGCCACCGCCCAGATGTCTATCAAGGTGAGCGATGTTGCAAGTCCGGCTCGACGTGACGTTGTAGTTATAAACTCAGTCACTTGGTACGTTTCAGATACCATAAGCGGAAACGGAAGCGATTGGGATCTTCTACTTTTTAGAGATGAGCGCATGATTTTCAAAGAGGAAAAGATTTATGAAGGCCGTTAATTTGATCTTCAAAAACGCACAACAGGTCAAAAGAGAGTTGAACGCGTTTGAAAAGAAACGAGTTAGCGCTGCTCAGACCGCCGCTAAGGTGGAGGCGTTCAGGCTTTATAAAAAATTACAAGGTGAAGTCAAGGCGGCTCGACCTGGGGGAACGAAACTTGCGCCATTATCTCAGATTGCGAGATACACGAAAACCGGGAAGTTCAAGAAAAACGCCCGAAGACCGCTTGCGTCCTTGTCAAGGCTTGTCAGGTATAAAGCAGGGATCACGGGCGGAAAGTACAACGTTGAGGTTGGTTTTATAAGCCCCGGCATAGATGCGAAAGGATGGAGGGGGCTTGCAACAGTTCTTCAGTCCGGCGGGCAAACCCTACCATCAGGATCACGGGCGGCTCTCAGAAAGAGACTTTTACCATTAGCCATTAAGTTAAAAAAACAGAGGGACCCGGCTTACAAGTTTTTCTTCATCCGAAAGACCGGACCCTCAACTTTTAAGCTTCCGGCACGTCAGGAAATCGACCCGTTTTGGCAAGTCAACAAAGCCGAAACGTGGAGAAACATCGAAAGTAATTGGAACCGTAAAATGATGGGTGAGCGAATATGAACATGATTACCCTCTTGACCACATTAAGGGACGCCATACATGACAGCAGCGCGACTCAAACGTGGTGTACTTCTAATTATACGAGAAACCACAAGGTGCTTGTCGGGACCGACCATCAGGAACCCCCGGCGCAGGGTCAGTTTCCGCTTGTCTTAATCCGGATGCGCCAAAAGCATTTAGGATATGAACTCGAAACACAAGACCACTGGATGGAGATTGTGCCTGCTATTTATGACGCAAGCTCGCGAACCGGCGGCAAGACCAATGTTGTTGAAATGAACGGTGAGCAGAACATCGAAACATTCCGAAAGTTGGTGGAATCCGTAATTGTTACGGCGGTCGCTACTCTTACAGGCATGAGGATCGATGAAATGCAAATCAGGTATAGCACCCTGGGGTCATATCCACATTTCGATGCTCAGATGTTAATCAAGATCGTTAGCGATTACTACGGGGGCGGCGACGTGTTTGCGTAATTAAAAATTAAACACTTTGTCCGGCTTGATCACCGGGCAAGCAAGAGAAAAGGGCAGTGTGGTGCCACACCATTACACTGTCCTTTTCTATTTTCGGAGAACCAAATGAAACCCTATCGAGGACCGATAAAAATCAGTTGCACCAAACCAAAATCTTGCCCGGAGAAGGTTCATAAAGACGTTCAGAGTTTTTGCCTGCTTTGTGAAAATGCAACGCTCGAACTGCTGGATCTGGAAGGAAAAGTCCTTTCTACCAAGAAACCCAAGAGCAAGAAACCTAAGAAGGAGAAATAACAATGGCTTACAATTCAACTCCATTTCATGGAAAAGCTGTGCGGATCGAGAAAAACGATGTCGCCATGGGCTATACCCAAGGATGGTCGATAGATGTGTCCTTAGACATGGGCGATATGTCGAGAAGCGGCCAGGATTGGAAAGAAGCACTGCCCGGTCAAGCCGGATGGTCCGGATCGTTCAATGGGTCTTTCGTTGCTGGGAACACAGAACAGAAAGCGTTTTTTGACAATCTGATTACAGCGACACCCGGAACAAAACTGACTGATGTGAAATTTCTTTTGGACGCCTCAACAAATGCGTTCACCGGGAATATCTACGTCACTGGGTTTTCTATGGGGCCGTCTTTAAGCGGCACAGCGAATTTCACTATTAATTTTCAGGGCGATGGCGCTTTGTCCCTAACCTATGAAGCATAAAAAGGGGGGTTTATTATGGCAAGTCCAACCTCTCCAACCCATGGAAAACTGGCAGCTATCTATCGGCTTAGACCTAACGGGTTTTCCGGGAGCGGACTTAACGACGTTACGTGGGGAACCGGGGCGACAAACGCAGCGACATCTTATTATGAAGTCGTAATAGACGCCGCCGATGTACCCGATACTTTCAAGTGGCGAAAGAACGGCGGGGCCTGGACCGAGACTGTTTCTATTACGGGTTCGGCCCAGACCCTTGATGAAGCCCAAACGATCCTATTCGCGGCGACCACGGGTCATACCTTAGCCGATCAATGGATGATTGGAAACCTCAAGGATGAGGCTACGACTGAATCAGCGGCAACCGCCCAAATTACTACGGCTGCAAAGCGACTCCTGAACCCCAACGCAACCCCGACCTTTACCGATACCGGCAGTGAAACTGTTTTGATTGTGGATCATGTCCGGGGTCAAGCCACGTTCACCGGCAATGTTACGGTGGTCGATGTGGACGGCAATAACGGATACATCGAGGCTTCCGCTTTGGAAAAGGTCGGATATCTATTGGGGTGGAGTTTTGACGTTTCCCTCGACATGGCAGATCAAAGCTATTGTGGGCAACAGTGGAAACTCGCCCTCCCAGGTCAGGGGAGTGGGTCCGGAAGCGCACAGGCGTTTTTTATCGGCACGGCTTCCTTCTTTGAGTCGATGAAAGATTGTGTGGACGGCACACAAGACTATTTTCTTTTACAGTTGTTTAATTACGACCCGGATGCCGATCAAACCGGGGATCATTTTACCGTATGGGTTACATTCACGGGATTTTCTATAAACCCATCCGTTGGGGAAGTTGTGAAGGAATCGGTGCAATTCCAGATGCTTGGAGCACCTTCATTTACGTCAAACGCATAACTTAAAAGGGGAGCAAAATGGCAAAGTTAAAAATTGATTGGTCAGATTTAAGTATGGATGCGAAGTGGTACGATTTTGAAAACGGGGATGTTGTCGAGGGAGAACCCAAGGGGGACGGAACATATTTTAAAATCCGTCCGTATCCCACCGAGCTTGCCGGCGCGATAATTAAGGACGGCGGGTTTCTCATGTCCGGAGAACAGCGGAAGAAAATTCATGATCATTGCCTTGTTAGTTGGAAAGGATTGGTCGATGCAAACAACAAAGACATTCCCTTCAGCGAAGACACGAAGGAAAAAATATTCAAGTACTCTCTCGGGGGGATATCCGCTTTCGTGTTCAACCGAAGCACAGCTTTTGGCGACAAGAAAAAGGCGCAGGAAAAAAACTCATAAAATGGGCGGAGTGGTTTTTTTCGCCCACAAAGATGGAGTGTTCTTTTTGTGTCCGACTACAGAAAGACGGATTCCCAGGGAGCGAGGGGTTAAACTGCAAAGGAATTGAGTATGTCGATGAGTGCCATAGGCCGGGTGGTAAAGCTCAAAAACTTTCGGGACAAAACCGAAAACTCCTGGACTTGTTTGGTCGGATGAACATTGTCGGCCCGGAAGTCGTTTTCAAAACCTATCGCGTACCAATCGGGCAACGGCCCATAATTTTGGACAGATACATAGGGTTGCTTTCTGCCATTAAGCGCATACGAGAAAAAAGTAATGACCACAAAGCTAAAAATAGACCTGCTCGTAGACGATAAAGGCACGGCAGTTGTCACAAATTTTGGCACAAAGGCAGAGAGTGCTTTTAAGTTAGCTGCAAAAGGGGCTTTGGTGTTTGGCGCTGCGTTTGCCGGCATATCAGTGGGGGTAGCAAAAGTACTAAACGAGTTCCAACCCTTTGAAACCGCCCTTGTTGATATGGGCAAGGTGACAGGCCGCAGTCTCGAAGAAATCCGTGCTGAAATAATGGCCCTCCCTCCTGAACTTGGAAGCGCCACCCAATTAATGCAGGGGTACTATCAGGTTATTTCCGCTGGCGTAACCGACCCCGTAAAAGCTTTGGAAATGCTCACGACTTCGGCCATGGCTGGAAAGGCCGCACACGTCGATCAAGCCGAAGTCGTCAAAGGGCTCACAAAGGTTATGGCCGGCTACGAGGGGGAAGTCCGTTCCGCCGCAGACGCCGCAGACCTTTTATTTGCCATTGAACGTGTTGGTCAAACGACTGTTGCTGAACTCGTTCCACATATTGGCGGACTCGCAAAGGCATCTCACGATTTAGGTATCAGTCAAGACGAACTCGGGGGATCATTCGCACAGGTCACACAGCTTGCCGGGAACTCCGACGAAGCGGCCACGCTTTACATGCGAACCCTTACCTCTCTAATGAAGCCCTCCAAGGCCATGAATGAAGCCTTGAAGTCTATGGGATACGAGAGCGCGCAGGCTGCGATAAAAAGCATCGGGTTTACTGAGACTCTAAAGCAATTAAGCGCCACGGCTGGCGGCTCTCAGGTCAAGATGGCGGCTCTTTTTGGAAACATCCGGGCCATACGGGGTGTTGCTGCTCTATCCGTGGGCGACTTCAAGGGCATGGCGGATAAAATAGAAGACATGGGGAACAAAACCGGCTCCATGGACAAAGCCTTTCGGGAGTGGATGGTAACTCTTGAGGCTTCAAAAGAGGCGTTTAGAAATACCATTGGGAAGGTTTTAATCGATATAGGTGAGGAAATAGCACCTACTGTTATTGCTGCTATGAAAAGCATCGGTGATGTCATCATTGAAAACAAAGACAATCTTGTCATTCTCGCAAAGGCGAGCGTAATAACGCTTGAGGGTATAATTGATCTTTGTAATGCAGTAGTCGGTGCGTTTTTCACTATGGCCGATGCGATCCTGTTGACTATCGGCATATTTAAAGAGTGGGCCAGCAATGTCGTAAATGCCATAGAAGACGTTGCGAACGCTCTCCCGGATGCAGTTACAGAAGCAGACCTATTCACCGAATCGGCGAACAACGCTTCTGCTGGCCTTGATGGAATGCTGAAGAGTGCCCACGGTGCAAGCAAGGAAATTGGGTTGATTGCGACGCACACCATAAAGGCCAATGCTGCCATTAAGGGATATGCCGATGTGTCCGGTCTTGCAGCGGCGCAACAAAAAGACCTTGGGACGGTGACCAATAAAACCAAAGAAGAAATCAAGGCGGAAGCGAAAGAAATAAAAGCGGCGAAGGAATACGTTGAAAAATTAGCCCTATCATTTGGCAAACTTTCCAAGAGCGTAAAAGAAGAAGCCATGCTTGAAAGAAAGCATATGGATTTGACCGCTGCTGATTACGCCAAACATAACGAAGCAATGGTGAAGTTCAGGGAGAATCGATCCGAAAAGATAAAGAAGATAACAGCCGAAGAAACGCAAGCGATAAACTCGCTTTATGAAATGCTTGGGGGTAGCCTAAGACGAACCGATGAAAGTTATTTCGAGTTCAAGAAAAAGATGCTCGACGATGAGAAGCAAAGATACATCGACCTGTTTGGAGAAACCGCCCTTATTAATGAAGCCTTTGCCCAGAGATACATCGAGCTTGAGCATGAAAAAATGCGGGCGAGTGACGATTTCTTTGCCGGGGTCAAGGCCGGACTCTACGACATTACCCAGGACACGATCACATGGGGCGATGTTGGGTATGAGACGATTAGAACGTTTAATGATTCCGGGACCGCTGCCCTGACTGATTTCTTCAATTTTACAGGTGATGGGTTTTTAGATTTGGGCGAACTCGCAGGCAGTGTTTTTGATAACATGGTTGAGATGTGGTCTGAGATGTTGGCTAAATTCATTATGCGTTGGGCGTCGGCAGGCTTAGAAAAATTAATTGGAGGCATAGGCGATCTGTTGGGGATTCCTTCCCTCGGTGATTTGCTCGGTCTTGGCGGGGCGGCAGCCGGCGGAGCGGCGGGAGCCGGGGCAGCGGCGGCTGGAGGTGCGGGAGCGGGAGCACTAACGAGTTTTGGATTTACTGCGGCAGAAACCGAAGCGGCCCTTGCGGGTGGTGGTGCGGTGGCGGCACCGACCGGAGCGGCGGCAACCGGAACAGCGGCGGCAGGGTCGAGTACTGCCGCAGGGTTGGCGGCGGCGGCACCATACATGGCGTTGGCGTTGGCCGTACCATTATTAGGCCCGACTATCACAGCAACAATGGCCCCAATAATGCGCGATCTATTTGGCAGTAATCCCACATCCCCATCAGCCGGAGCCTATGTTTCAGCATGGGAGCAAGGGTTGTCAACATTCAGGGTAGAGGGGCTTGACCAAGATTTTGCCGTACCCGCCGACATTGCCCCACTCAAGGAACTTTTCAACGATTGGTTTCTTAATAATTTGGTTTGGGGAACAGACATTGCGCCCGCTGGGGACACCCTACCAAATTGGGCAAAGGACAATGAATATTTAAATTCTTTTATGAGCGACAATATGTTGCTTGCCGATTATATCCAAAATATGCAGGACTTAAAATCTTCAACCGCAGCAAGCTATTGGGCGGCAGAAGCGGCGGCAGGCGCTCACGCTACGGGCGGGCCATTATTGGCGAATGAAATGTTTTTATCCGGCAGAGGGCCGTTAGGTGAAAGTGCTTTCTGGGGTGGCGTTGGCGAAGGTGTTGTCAATAACGATGCTGGCATGAACACCCTTGCTGAAATTAATAACGGCACACTCGTTGATAGGCTTGTCAATGCGGTTAACTCTGCGAGCGGGGGGAGCGACAGACCGATATACTTATCACAAAAAATCGTAATTGATGGCCATGAAATTGTCAATGTGGTTACGAAATACGGGCCGGGAGATCCGGGATATAGAGATTCAATTCAAGAGATAGCAAATTAAAGGGGGAAGTATGAGACAGATATTTTTAACGCTTTTGATTTTATTTTTTACAGTTGCTTCGGCTTTGGCGGACGGAACGGCTCCGCAAGTATCAACGGTTCTTTCAAGGGACATGCTTCAAATCACCTTTACCGTCACCGGTGACGCTTCAACCGGGGCCATATCCGACCAGGACACGACAGACGGCAGAATAATCGGGATGTATCTCTATCGGGTAATCGTTGAAAACGATTCCGGCGATACCAGCGTCACCGACAATTCAGACGTTTATATTCTGGACGCCGGGGGAACTGATCTTCTAAACGGCAAGGGTGTTGATCAACTCGACGACGATACAAGAAATTACATCAGACCATGCAGACACGACCCCATCACCGGAGCATTGACGTTGGATGTAAATAGTCAGGCAACCGCCTCCGGGGTTTACATCGTGACTCTAATCTTTGCGAAATAAGAGGTTTAAAATGAAAAACAAATTAACTTCCCTTATAATTTTCTCGCTCTTGATCTTCCCGATTTCGGCGCTGGCTTTTGTGCCGTGCGATGTTTGCGTTGATGATAGCGCCTATAATGCAACGACCTGGAATGGAAACGATTGCGTTCCCACCATGGACGCCGTGAGAGACAAGATCGAAACCGTATCAGCGGCGGCGGCTCCGGTGGGTGCAAAGTATATTGTTCAAACCGCTGATGGGACTTTGAGCGCCGAACAGGCATTGGGCGCATTGGCAAGCGGTATTGTTTACAACACGACCACCACGGGCGCTTTGTCGATTGCGACACAAGGGACGGATTACTATAAACCCGGCGGCACAGACGTTGCTGATGTTGACGTAGTGGATGCTTTAACCATAAGCGGCGGCACAATAGACGGCACACCGATAGGCGGCACGACCTCTGCGATTGCTCAAACAAGAGTCAAACGATTATATCCTGCAATCTTATCAGATACGACAAGCCCTCATCAGCTTACGATCCAAGAATGCTCCAATACCCTAATCACTACCCAGGGTTGGAACGGCACGGATGATATTCAATTCGGGTTGCCCGATATTTCGGCTTATGACGGCTCAGAGGGCGTTCTTGTAGTGCGGTTCAAGGACACGATTGGTATGCAAGATGCTGACACAGACTTTTATATTGATCCTGACGCATCGACCCAGATCGATCTTGACGGAACGCTTACGGGAACTGATGGGGATCGGATCTGGTACGATAATATCACGATACGCACTTCCATAGTCTGCTCATCTGATTATAGCGTTGTGCTTGGCGGGTTTTGGAGCTGTTATCAAATCGTAGGCGTAGCTGCCGATAAGGGGTCATGATGAAAAAACGATTACTCATATTTTTAACGCTGTTGCTGATCCCCACCCTTGCCTTTGGTCTTGTCTGGAAAGAAGACGAAACCAGCTACACCTCCGTCCGTGGTTCCTTCGTGGACGGGCAGGCTTGGCTTGACGGAATCATCCCAACTGCT
>Ga0307380_10003010_pt1 | contig 23611 bp, 19 predicted proteins | sample UN3MG_FD_202239 | JGI IMG/M metagenome (GOLD analysis project Ga0307380, IMG submission 202239) | Soil microbial communities from Risofladan, Vaasa, Finland - UN-3 | ecosystem: Environmental > Terrestrial > Soil > Coastal area > Acid sulfate soil | place: Finland: Risofladan, Vaasa | collected... | reverse complement strand
GCGCGCCGCCCGGCTATAGTGGTCGCCGGCCAGGAGCGTTCAGGTCTGAGGCCCGGGCCTCGAGCCGAACTTCCAGCGGGAACCTTATTGAATCTCTCCAAGAATCAGATTGAGCGAAGCGGGCAGAGACCTTTTGGACTGCGGTGGCTTGACACCGCTTTGGTTGGCGGTGACCTGGCACCGCCACAAGAGGCGATTGCACCAGCAACAAGTCATTGAGCAGACAGATTGACGCGTCAAGCCGCGTCAGGTGAAAGCGGTGTCAAGCCACCGCACTCCAAACCACCCAACAGGTGCAACTCACAAAGCAACAAGAGCCGCCACGATCGCCCAGTAAAGTGGCTGAATAGATTGCATCCGAAACGTCGATGACTTCAAATCTGATTCTGGGGGAATCTCAACTCCCTTGATGTAGATGGTGCTCGCAGACATCCTGCAAGAAGCAGCGGCCGCATCTGGGCGCACGGGCGAGGCAGACCTCTCGACCTATCCGGATGAGGTTCATGTGCAAGTTGTATCTATCGTCCTCAGGGACTGCCTGCTCGAGGAATCGCTGCAGCTGCTCGCGCGTGCGCGAGGCGTGGTCCAGACCGATCCTGCTCGCCACTCTGAAAACGTGAGTATCGACCGGGAATGCCGGCTTGCCGCATGCGAATAGCAGCACGCACGCTGCCGTCTTGGCGCCGACTCCTTTGAAGCCTGTCAGGAACTCATATCCCTTCTCAAGCGACATTGAGCAGACGAAGTCCATCGTGAGGTCTGGGTCGTTCTGCCTGACCTGGGGGAGCAGATCGAGGATGCGCCTCGTCTTTGTGGGGCCTAGCCCGGCGGTTTTGATAGTATCGAGAACCTCGCTGTAAGTTGCTGACAGCAGCATGTGCCATTGAGGGAACCTGTTCTTGAGCCGTCTGAAGGCTGCGAGAGAATTGACGTCAGTCGTGTTCTGGGAAAGGATCGTGAGAATAAGCTCGTCCAGCGGAGACCTCAAAGGCCTCCGTCTAGGCAAGCCTAAATTGCCCAGCAACCTCTGATTGACGAGCGAGATGAGGTTAGTTGGCCGCTCACCGCCCGTCATGTATTGCCCGCTCTATTGAGCCTCGGTAAGCGTGATCGTCTCGCCCGCGATTGCATCCCAGGGCTGATCGAACACATGCCCAGCCGGCGCCATCACGGCAAAGAGGCCTATGTTCTGGTCAATTAGCGGGAAGCCATAGAAAAAGCGAAGCGTCATTGCGTGAATTGCGAACGCATAGTTGTCATCAGCAAACGGAGCTGGGTCAAGAAGGCCGTGTGCGCCCGGAACCCAAGCACCGTCAACGTTGTATGAGAAGTAGCTGCCGTCCTCCAGCAAGAAAGCCAGAAAGAGGTCCGTATCCCCTACTTGGTACCCAAAATTAGTGTAAAGGCTGATGTAGGTGAACGCGTCCCCCCGATCGTACTTGTCGTTCCTGTTGCTGTCCGTGTATGGCTCGCGCTGATTGTCCCAGCGCCCGTTCTCGTTCAGGTCAGTGAACGGCTCACCATTGTCGTATCGCCCGTTGTAGTTCTCGTCGATATAGGGCTCTCCTCCGTCCCAAACGCCGTTCCCATTCTCGTCCGTGAAGGTCTCACCCTCGTCACACCTGCCGTTGTCGTTAGCGTCCTCGAACGGCTCGCCAAGGTCCCATCTTCCGTTGTCGTTGAGGTCCTCGTAATACTCGGCCACGTAATAAGTCTTGACGCCGTCTCCGTCCTTGGACGGTTTGGACAGCAAGATTTTGCAGACAGGGCCGACCTCCTTGCCTCCATAGACACCCATGTCGATGTCGGTGCCGTCGTAATTCGTCTCGGAAGTCTCATCTGGCATATCTGGGTCGCCTGTCCCGATACAAGGGGAACCTGCCGCAAGATGATAGTCGCCGTTCTCCGCATCGACGAATAGCGGGTCCTCGTCGGCTATCACGTTTGAACCAAGCTGGAGGTTATTTACGTCTTGGCCATTGTCATAGAATAGGCAGTAGTCGAGCCTTTTCCTCACCTGCGACTCTGCCCCAACGGCACATTCCGTGATCACGTTGTTCCTGAACCAGTCCACGTGATTGCCCTCATACCAGTAAACGCCCGTTGGGAAACCGACGATGACGTTGTTACGAATGGTCGGTTGTGCCATCCCCCCGACCACAAACCCGTACACCTCTGAGCCCGGAGCATTGTTGACTATGTGGTTGTTGCGGATGGTCGGCTCACAAGGCGTCAGGACAGCGTCCATCCTGCAATAGACGCCGGCGTAGCCGTTGCCCTCGATCCAGTTGTGCATCACACTCGCCTGACAGCCATTTTCGAGATACAGCCCATAGTACTCGTTATCGACAAGCCGGTTGTCGATTATGAGCGCCTTGGAGATGTCAGTGTTAAGGTTCTGGTCGTAGCTCGTAATCTGGCACTTGATGCCGGTCCGATTGCCCGTGCTCTCGCAGTTGATGGCCACCGAGACCTCTCCTTTGCCCCGGAAGCAGATGCCCGAGGCCTTGCTGTTTTGAATTGTAAGGTCCCGGATGATCGTGTAGGGAGCATTGACGATGAAAATATCGAATCCGCCCTTGGACCCATCGATGATCGTCTTGCCCGTACCCTCGCCTACGATCGTTACGGCCTCACGCTCCGGGGCCTTCGGGCCGATAGGGCTGATTGAGATCGACGTCTCATAATACAATCCTTCCCTAATAAAGACCGTATCCCCGGTATTCGCATCATAAACAGCATCTTGAATACTCAGGAAATCGTCCGGCACCGTTATCGTGCGGCCCTGAGTAACCGATGGCCAAACAAGCGCGCATACGAGCGCCGCAGCAAAAGCAAAATGTAATAGCTTCATAACAGCCTCCTATTCAAACTAGTGTCAGTTACAATTTCATTCGCATGATACGAGGCTGCCGATTTGTGTCAAGTCATTTCACCAGAGCTTCATCGAGCATCTATTCGGTAGGTGCGTATCGCGTTGGTTCAGGCCACTCGTGGTTCAGCCTCTTGAACACAAACGTGGATGTTGGGACTGTTTCGTAAATGTTCTCGAAATCATTGACAATCGTAAAGAGTGCCTTATCATTCTCATAACGGGAATCGTCTCCTGTTAATGCTTGGTGGAAAGTATGGAGAGGCACCTGCGACCAAAAATCTTTTGGAGGGATTTAAACATGAAAATGGCGCTTCTTCCGATGACTGTGTTGATGGTGGCAGCTTTGCTTCTGTCAGGATGTGCGATGGTTTTGAGCCCCGCGACAGGCTTTCTGTACTCTGACGTCAAGGGTCCCCATTCGGTAACTGCCAATGCGGACTACTCAAAGGTTGGGACCTCCGAGTGCACCTCAATCCTGGGGTGGATCGCGACCGGTGATGCTAGCATTAAGGCCGCCATGGAGAACGGAGGCATCACCAAGATTCATCACGTAGATTACAAGGCAGAGGTCATTCTGGGCGTTTATGCCAAACTAACAGTTATTGTTTACGGCGAGTAGTCAATCAAGATAAGTCGCAGGTGCCATCGCTCCCCCTCCTGACCTCTTGAGACATTCAGGCCACTGTCGCGGCCTGGGACAAGCATGAAGTATCGGTGATTATCGCATCTAAAAAGCCACCAACGCTCCGCGATACTACCCCCCTTCATCTCAGGAGTCGCAAAAGCGAGCAGAACACTGAAGATCAACTTAAGTGAACAGCATTGGGGCTAATCCTTGCACGTCTGATCTCGACGTCTGCCCTGAAATGAAAAGGGCCGGTCGAGGTCTCGTGAGCCTCGACCGGGGTTATGTCCTAAGACTTTGCTGTAAAAAAAGCAACGCGCAGCCAGTATCAAGCCCCATGAAACGAAAGCGGTGCCCAGAAGCACTCCAGGACAGAATGGGGGAAACTCCTCACATCGCGTGTGTTGACAGGACGGAGCGGCCTCTATACGATTCTGGCAGCGCTTTATGTCAAAGTGAGTTCGCTGGGAGAAGATAGGTGTCTGAAACACAGAACGACCGTGTGAGCGAAGAATTGGCCACGCCGAAGGGCGACGGGCAGGGACGGTGGCTTTCCATCCTTGTCGTTGTCTTGCTCTGCCTGGCCGGCGCTTTTGCCCTGGGGATGCAGATAGCCAACCTGCCGTCAGCGCTGAAGTATCGAGCCGAGAGGGCCTTAGCGGCGGGCGATTTCGCCACGGCAATGAAGCACTATATCAAGATTCGGCGCATCGAGCACACAAGCAAACCTTTCGAGCCGAAGATGCGTGATATCGCGCTCACGGGCATTGGACAGCACTATGAGCAAAGCAAGGAGCTCTTTAACAAAGGACAGATTCAGAATGCTTTGGCGGAATATACGGCGGCAATGGCGCTTTCAAACGATTACTTTTTTGTCTTTCCCTCGGATGAGTTCGGGGCGCCAAAGGAGGATAAGCTTCTGAAGCTCTTGGACACCATCAAAGATGACTCGTGCCTGATGGCGAAAGTCCACTCGTTGAGAAGCGAATGGGACAAGGCAAGGCCTCGCATGCAGGAATGTGAGAGGGATGCGCTGGACAAGTCCTCGGCGCTTTTTTGGGAGACCTATGTCTATCTGATTACATGGGACTGGGAGGCAGCGCCGCAAGTCATAGAGAAACTAATGAAGACTTCGGGCATGGGTTCTCTGTTGGAGGGCTTCGGGAAACAGGCGAACAGCAAGAAGGTGGTCGAGACAACGCTTAGGTCTCTCGTGCCCAAGAAGCTCTGGCCGATCTGGACGCTTGCCGGACAGCTCAAGTGGTTCGAGCTTGCTCAGATTGTCGAGCGAATGGGGATGGAGCTGGTCCATCCCGGCAATGACAAGATCGGCTCGACTGGCGTCGCTGCACCTTGCGACATCGTTGTTCGCAGCGCCGGCAAGGACCACGGCGACTATGGCAACATCGTCGTCAATGGGGTTGATGTCGCGACAGGTCTTAGGGGCTACAATCTCGTGGCTCTCGAGCAGAAGTCGGGGGAGCTTCTCGTATCGGACCACTTCGACACAATCAAAGACAAGGGCGATAATCAGCAGCTTAGGCAACGCATCAGAAAGCTCCCTGCCGGGGCCATCGTGATACTGGCAGCCAAGGGCAAGACGAAGGTCGAGACCGATCTACTGGAAGCGTTTAGAGGGATCGGCGCCACGTTCGCCATGACCGAGCCCGACCGATACCTTTGGTCGCACTGCGCAATCGGTGTTAAGGGCGCACCGGCCGGCTCTGCGCTCGAGATGCACTGCCGAGGGGCATCTTTTCTCGAGGTATGTGGTCCAACGGATTTCGGCTCAGATGAGATGTCAATCAAGGCCTATATGAGGAAGAAGGCCGCTTTCGACCATCGTCCTGTGATCTATCTATCAGGCAAGGAGCTTGGCAGCGAGCTATTGTTCGCGGCCCCCTGAGGAACGGGCGGCCAGCGGCCCCTCGGTCAGAGCGAGAGGGCTTGGTCGAGGCCCGCTAAGCGGCAGCTATGCCGCGAGCCCCTGGAGCATCACGATGCGGGTGCCTTTGCCTTCTGTTCCTTCTTGCTCGTCCAGACCTGCTGGGCCACCTGTAAAACGGTGCCGGTGAGCCAATAGAGCACGAGACCGGATGAGAAGCTCAAGAAAAAGAACGTGAAAACAACCGACATCATCATCATCATTTTGGCCTGTTTGGGGTCGCCGGCGGGCGTCATCTTCTGCTGGACGAGCATCGCGACTCCCATGAGGATGGGTGTTATGTAGTAAGGGTCTGGCTCGGAGAGGTCATGGAGCCAAAGGATGAACGGCGCCTGCCTCAAGTCGATAACGATGGGCAGAACCCTGATAAGAGCGAACAGGACCGGGAACTGGATCAGCATCGGCAGACACCCACCCATCGGGTTCACCTCGTGCGTCTTATATAAGGTCATGATCTCCTTGTTGAGGCGCTCTTTATCGTTCTTGTATTTCTCGCGAAGCGCCTTGATCTGAGGTGCGACCACCTGCATTTTCTTCATCGATTTTGTCTGTTTGACTGTTAGTGGGTAGAAAACAATCTTGATCAGCAGCGCCAAGATAATAATGGCCAGGCCGTAGTTGCCGACAAGCTTGTAGATATACTTTAGCAAGACATAGATTGGTTCTGCCACAATGGTGAGCCAGCCAAAATCAATGATTTTCTCCAGGCCAACGTGCACTTTTTCGAGTTCGTCTGTGTCCTTTGGCCCCGCAAAGACCGTTACGCTCGAGGTGCTCCTGCCGGACAGAGGGATTACCCATCTAACATTAAATCCCTGTAAGAACGGCTCCGAGCCGACCAGCCAGGATGTTTTCCGAGCCAGCGCGACAATGAAATATCTGTCCTGAAGCGCCGCCCAGGACAACATGTCGTTGAGACCAAACGCGTCCTTGAGCAGATGTTCCCTATCCGAGGCAACTATTCCGCCGCTCGAGTATCTCCCCTTGGGCTCCACGCCGGATGAGCCCACATCGGGGCCAAGCCAGGTCTCGAAGCTCTGCCCCGCAACCGTGGCCGACGACGACGCCTCAAACGTGTAAGACAGGTCCATCATATAGCTGTCGGGTCTTATGCGATACTCCTTGATCAGCTTGCCGTCGTTGAAGTCGGCCTCGAATCGAATTACCCAGGGGTCCGAGCCCGATGCGAGAACGGTACTGGCCGGGGCAGTTGTGGTGAACTGCACGGTTTCAAACGACGGCCTCCCCTTCTCTTCCGACCCTAACGGATAGACGGTCTTCAGCATGTACTCGCCAATAGCAGAAAGATACGGAGGCACCATCTCCACGCCCTCGAGCAGCTCTATCAGGCGCATCGTCTCACCCTTGTCTGACCGTTCATACGAGAGCTCCTTTGACAGACTCGTCCGCAATCGTCCGGCGGAGGCGCGGCGCTTGGCTAAGTCGGAGAAGGAAATGCGACTCGCAGCGCCCAGGAACTGCTCCGCAAGCTCCTTGAGGCGGTCCTTCTGCTCGGAAGAAAGCTCCCTCTGGCCCATAAAGTCGCTGCGGAAATCGGAGACTACCTCGCCAAGCACCTTCTTTGCGTTCGCAAGCTGGAACTCGTTCAGCGCCTCGGCCGCCGTGTTCTTGGCCAAAAGCTTCTCCTTGGCCGTTATGAAGTTGGGCGGAAGGTCCTTGTAGCGTCTCAAACGCAGGCTCTTGATCCCTCCTCCGTCAGTAGAGAAGACCACTCTGAACAGGTCAGAATCAACAACAACCTCACTTGGACGCTTCTCTTTGACGACGGGCCGCAACCGCGATTTGGCCTGCTTGCCAGTCATCTCGCGCTCTAAATACTGCTCCAAAGTGCTTGGCGACTCTGAAGCCGGGCCCACCTCTTTCGCGCGAGTCTGAGTGGGCTCTTTTGGTCCGGGCTCGGGTTTAGGCACAAAGAAGTAGTTGTAAAGAACCACTACGGCGAAGATTAGAACGATCGCTAGAATGAGTCTTCTTGTTTCCATATAAGCTCAGTCCTCAACCGGCGGTTGTGTGTTTCTCTGCTCGGGGCAATGGGTCGTAGCCACCGGCGCAGTAGGGCTGGCACCTCAAGAGCCTATAAACAGCAAGTTGCGTGGCTCGAAGCAGACTGAACTCTCGATACGCTTCGATGGCGTATTCTGAGCAAGTTGGCGAGAAGCGACAGCAGCGAGGCATGATGGGCGACACTAGTTTCTGGTATGCGGTGAGCGTCATGATAACGGGGGTTGCCAGCACTGTGTTAATGCCTTTGCTGGCCAGAGACGCAAATGAGCCGTGCTTGCGAGGGCTGCCCACCAGCCTTTTCAGCGCACGCTCCAGGTCATCTCGGACCTCCACAAACGAGGCGCCGGCTATCGACGGCCTCGCACAGATGACAACGTCCCAGCCCGGCCCCAGATGTGGCAAAAGACTCATAAACGCCTCGCGCAGCAGCCGCTTGACGCGGTTCCTGACGATCGCTTTCCCGACCTTCCGGCTGACGGACACCCCGAATCGCCGAATGGTTCTCTCGTCAGACTTCACGCCGAACACAACCAAGTTCGCTCCCGCAACGCGCTTGCCGCTGTCGTAGATCAGCCGAAACTCCGATGAGAGCCTCAGCCGCTCGTAGTCAACCCCCCGTTTTGGCAATGTCGCTAACCCTTGAAGTGCTGATGATGCCCGTGGCGCTCAAACTGAGAGTCGCTTTCTGCCCTTTGAACGTCTCCTCGCAATCACCTGCTTGCCTTGCCGGGATCGCATTCTAACCAGGAAGCCATGTGTCCTCTTGCGCCTCAGATTGTGAGGCTGATATGTCCGTTTCATTCTGCTACCTTCTCAGTTGCTCATTTTTCGTAACGTGGTCTTATCAGTAGAAAGGTATCCCTCCAGGGGATTACACGCCGGATACTAAAACGCAAGGCAAGCCCTGTCAACGACACCAACGCCAAGCGGTTGCAGGCAATCCTCGACACCTGCCCGCGCGAGCGTGAGGATGCCGCACGAGATCATCTCGCCTTCGGGAGAACTTTTGGCGACTCAGTCATTAGATAAACATTCTCGACGCCAGCGCCCCTCACATTTTCTAGAAGCTCCATCACCCCCTCGTACGAGCAGCGCTTGTCCGCGGCAATCATCACCTTCGAGGCAGGCATCCGGGCAAGCTCCGTGGTCAGGACTTTAGGAAGCTGGCCCAGGTCCACCTTCTTATCCTGAACGAAAACCTGGCCGTCATGCCGAAGCGACACTATAACGGCCCGGCGAGTCTTCTGCTCCTCAAAGTCCCCTTTCGGCAGGCCGACGTCCAGCCCGTATCGAATCACCGGGGCGGTCAGGATAAAAATGACGAGGAGCATCAACATGACATCGACAATAGGGGTTACGTTGATGTCCGATATAGCAGCCATTCGGCGCCTGCCGAGGCTCATGGCTCGGACCCCGCCTCTCTTGGCCCCGAGATAGCACGCACCAACCAGTGTCCCGCAAGCCGCTGAAACCTGTCGTTGAAGTCGTCAATCCTGGCGCCGAACTGCCGGGATTTCTGAATGAAGTAGTTGTGAGAGACGAGCGCCGGAATCGCTGCCACAAGGCCTGCGACTGTCGTGAGAAGCGCACTCGAGATTCCGGCGGCCACGACTCTGAACTCCGCGGTTCCCACTCCGCCCATACTATGGAAGGCGACCATGATCCCCCACACCGTTCCCAGCAATCCCACGAACGGCCCGGCAGCAGCGATTGTGCCCAGAACGCCAAGCCGACGCTCGAACAAAGCCGCCTCCTCGTCAGCACAGATAGCGAGGCTCTCCTTCAGAAGATCGATCTGCATCTCAACCATCCCGGACCTGAGCCCGGGCTCCTGAGCACGCCCTGAGCCGGCGATGTCCAGAAGCTGAAGCGACTCCTTCAGCAGAGCGTGCCCCCTGTTGAATATCCTAGACAGGGAGCTGGGCGGGATGTCGCCAAGGCTGTCGGCAACCTCTTTTAGGTTGTGCGACTTCCTGAAGATGCGCTCAAACTCCCAGAATCCTCGCTCCGTCTGCCTGAAGAAAAAAACGCGCTCAAGGATCACCGACCATGAATAGAGCGAGACCACCAGTAAAGACACCGTGATCGCAACACCAAGAGGGTCCATCTGAGAGAACAGCGAGACGACAACGCTGTCCTTTGCAGCTAGCAATAGGTCCAAATGCTCATACCTCATGGCGTTCTGCGCGAAACACTCTGCAATCGCTCGTAGTCTCGTAGAGGCTAATTCGCGCTGACGTCGAATGTCAACGACACTTAGCACTCCCGTTGGCTGATTTTGGAGTGCGGTGGCTTGACACCGCTTTGTCTCGCCGTCGCCTGACGCGGCGTGCGCTCTGTTAAGAAGCGTGCGTTTGTTTCGATGACCGCTTCCAGGTTCAGGATGGATGTCTATCAGAGGGTGGTGTCGAGCCACCACCAATGAAAGCGGCGTGAACCCGCCGCACTCCAAAAGAGCGGTCTCCAACATAGTTAATTCCATCGGTGGGGCAGACCCGGTCGGTTGCAAAGGCAACTTGCCGGGTTGTATGATCATCCAGAATTGGGGAGACATAGAACATGCAGCTGAAGGATAAGACCGCAATCATAACGGGCGGCGGGACGGGGATCGGGCGAGCAATCGCCCACCGATTTGCTGTGGAAGGCGCCAAGATTGCTATCTGCGGGAGGCGCCTCGAGCCACTCGAACGTGTGGGCCGCGAGCTTGGCAACGCCAATGAGGCGCCCTATTGGCAGACGGCAGATGTCTCGAGGAAGGCCGACGTTGACCGCTTTGTTGGGAACGTTGTGGACCGCTTTGGACGCATTGACATTCTCGTCAACAACGCTGGCATTCTTTTCAGAAAGGACATCCTGAGCACAAGTGAACAGGACTGGGATGAGATGTTCGCCATCAACGTCAAGGGCGTTTATCTATGCTGCAAGGCGGCGCTGCCGCACATGATCGATCGAAAGGCGGGCAACATCCTGAACATCGGCTCAGTCTCGGGCATCAGGGCCACTACCTATGCAGACGCATACAGCGCCTCGAAGGCAGCGGTGCATATCTTGACGCGAAGCCTGGCGAAGGGCTACGCGAAGGACGGGATACGGGTCAACTGCATCTGCCCCGCCCATATCGATACGCGGATCATGGACACCACGATCGACTTTTTCAACAGCATAGGCATTGAGAGCGACAGGGCAAAGATCGATTCGCTGTATCCGCTGGGCCGCCGGGGCATGCCCGAGGACGTCGCGTCTCTCGCCGTTTTTTTGGTCTCTGACCAAAGCTCTTGGATGACGGGCTCGCTGATTGTTCTGGACGGAGGCGCTACAGCATGATTTGTCTCGAGGTGGTGCGTTAATGAAAGTGGAGGTCGAGGGTAAGAGGCTCAACGTTACGGCGGCCGGGCTTCTGCGAATGGCTCGTGAGGGGCAGATTCAGCCGTGGTTCAGCATCAAGTCGGACGAATTGACGGGCGGCAAATGGGCCAAGGCTGGCGAGTTGGACTTTTTTGCGGGCGCATGGGCTCAGAGGAAGGACTTGGCCGAGAGCACCGGGGCGGCCAAAAGCGTTGCACGGGTGCAGAAACAGAGCGACCTGAGACAAGCAGCGTCGGTTCACAAGCCCCCCTGGCCTTCGGTAAGCGTTAGGTCGTCCAAAGCGGCGGCCCAGGCGGCGGCAAAAACATCGACCCCAACTGCTGGCGTGGCCTCCTTCGAGCTTCAGGGTGTTCACGTGGACTACAAGGTCAGCTGTCGCAAGTGCAAGTCCGCACTGACGAAGTTGGGCGTTACGAATTGCCCGCGCTGCGGAAAGAAGATCGCCGCCAGCAAGCAGCTGTACTGGCTCAAGAAGGTTCTGTACTCCCTTAGCATGGTCTTCATCTTTGCTGGCACCCTGTTGTTGAAGAAGTTCGGCCAGTGGGCGAAATATATGTATCCCGCGGCCGGCGTCCTCTTCAGCCTTCTGTCCGTAGTCGCTCGAGGCGCCAAGGTTATCGTAACTATCTGGGTCAACGGCCATCCATTGCCTTCCAAAGAGATGGTGGTCCCGCTCGGGGAGTACTACTCCCCAAACGTCTGGTCAATCTTGGCCAGGCGCATCACGTCGCTGTTCAGGCTGAATGCTGTCCTGCGTAGGATGGCGGAAAAAGAGGAGCTTGGCACAGCAACCGGGACTTCGCCGCGCCGACCTTGAGCACTAGAGTCCGAGGGAAACAAATGAAGAAACCCGCGACCGTCCGACCTGACAAAGCAATGACCGAGGCCTTGAAAAACGTCCCCGGCGCCCGGTTCGCCGAGCGACAAACCCATGACCCCGGGCGGGGCAACGATCAGCGCATCGATTATGGGGCCACAAACCTCTCTCAAGCCTTTAGCCTCGGGAAACGAGACTCGCAGTGAGAATACTCGTCAGAGCCACCAACTGGGTGGGCGACGTTGTCATGAATCTGCCGGCCCTGAGGGCGATCATCGAGCACTACCCCGGCGCTGAGGTCAGGGTTCTTGTTAGGCCGCAGCTAGCGCCTATCTTCGAGCTAGTCGATGGGGTCGCAGGGGTCATGCCTTACGTTGGCGTTCACCCGCGTGGGTCCATCGAGCGCGGCCATCTCACATTCTGGAAAGCCGTCCGGGCGATCCGACAGCTGCGCTTTCAGAAGACCTTCCTCTTCCAGAACGCCTTCGAGGCAGCGCTGCTGGCATTCATGGCGCGCATCCCCGAGCGCATAGGGTATGCGACTGACGGGAGGGCCCTGTTGCTCACGACGGCCGTGCCCATCACACCCGACGCCAAACGCCTCCACCACGTTCAATACTACTTGAACATGCTGAAGGCGGTCGGCGTTGCCATCGAGGGCGAGGCCACTCCGTCGCTCACGCTTCCCGACGAGGTTCTCCAGAGAGGGAAACAGCTCACGGCCGAGGTCCTGGGCTCCCCGGCCTCCGGGCCATATCTCGCCATCTGCCCGGGAGCGTCTTTTGGGCCAGCAAAGCGCTGGTTCCCCGACCGCTTTGCGAAAGTCATTGACCTCGTTTGGGTCGAGCACAACATGCCCTCGGTCCTGCTCGGAAGCGCAGCCGAGTCGCCGCTGACTGCGCAGATAGCTGCGATGGCATCGGGAAAGTGCATTGACCTGGGTGGGAAGACGTCTCTGGTCGAGGCCGCTGGCGTGCTCGCACGGGCGCAGGTGGTTCTGTCAAACGATTCGGGGCTGATGCACCTTGCGGCCGCTGCCGGGGCTCCCGTCGTCGCCATCTTCACATCGACCAACCCGGCAGCGACAGGGCCGCTCGGCGAGAAACACGCCATCATCACCTCAGGCGTCCGCTGCGCACCGTGCCTGAAGCGCGAGTGCAGAACCCACAGCTACGACTGCATGCTGGCGATCACAGTTGAGGCCGTCTGCGAGGCGATCGGCAGGACAATAAAGCGACGTCGTGAGTTGTAGGTCCCAGGCCATAAGCTTCTTATTAGCAGTTGTAGGTTGTCCTCATTTGCGTCATGACCCTTGAGACACAGCAGCGCCTCACCCTCTGTAATATCCTCCAGGAGTTTCCCCAAAACAGACTGCTGATTTGCCGGGTAGTTGGCTGTGTGTGTTGGTTTTGGGCGAGACAAAAGTGGAATTAGGATTGCCGTGATGCTGTGTTTTGGCTCCCCGATAGGGGGCCGACAACAGTAGCCGTAGATGCAACCTACGGATTGAAACGGACAAGAATCTATTGGTCCCAAAGGCCTCGGGCAATCTCTGTGAGATTGCCCGAGGCCTTTGGGGGAGAGGGTTGTCAGCTGGCACGGATTCCCCACGTTACACGTGGGGCTATTCACGTTAACCCCCTTGCGGGGATTTGCAGCGGATGTCCTGTCCTACTTTGCTGCCAAAAGACCAACGCACAGCTGTTATCAAATCCCCAGAAACGAAAACCCGTGCCACGAACCAATCCAAAACAGAATGGGGGAACTTCTCAATATGCTCGATTTGACAACGCGGGCGTTCGCACGATAGGCTCCAAGAGAGTTAAGCCGTGGTGTTTTCTCGACTGAGTTTGAGAGTTCCATGAAGAAGCTAGAGATCGCACTTTCGATTGTTTGCCTGTTCGCTTTTGTCTATGTATCGGTCTGGGTGCATGTGTTCCTAAGGTCACGGGCAGAGATCCGTCGAGGCGAGCAGCAGGTGACAAGCATCGCGGGGCACTATAGGTCCTATGCGAAGCTGCTTCCTCGCAATGAGAAAGGCCTTCTCTCCGAGGAGGAGACAAAGCGATTCGAGCAGGTCCGATACGATTACTATCAAAGCGTCGTCAAGGCGATCACTGCCTTTGATAACTGCCTTCATTCCTACACGCCTTTCAACGAGTATCTGCCAATCGCTGCCGAGGCCCTAATATGGCTTGGGGACGACTGCCTGAACAAGAACGAGTTTTCGCTGGCGCTTTCGGCCTACAGGACGGTCAGAATCTCTCCAGACCCTAGCTGGGTCAGCTCGGCGGACGAGAAAATCAAGGACACCTACGCCAAGATGGAGCGGCTGAAAGGCCGCAACATGAAGGCCAAATAACGCAGGTAGAGCCCCGACAGCTTCAATACGGTCTCCATGAATTGTGGGTTCTCGGCTTATGCTTGTAGGATGAAATTGATGCGGAGGCCGGCCTTCGCGCCAACCGGGCCGCAGTTACCTCTTTGGGCTGGTGCTCTTGGACCTGAGCAAGATTCGCTTGCCAGCTCCAGCAATTGCCAGCACGATCTCACCCTTCACGTCGCCACCGGAGAAACGCTGCGCCAACTCAGAGAGCGGGCCCCGAACGATCTCCTCATGGAGCTTGGTAAGTTCTCTCCCTATCGCGGCGTCTCTGTCGCCGAGCAGCTCGAGCAGCTCTTGTAGCGTCCTGGCGATGCGCTTTGGGGACTCGAACAGAACGACGGTCGCCGAAAGTTCCTTCCATTCGGAGATGCGTGCAGCTCGCTTCCCCTTTTTTCTCGGCAAGAAGCCCTCGAAAAGGAACCGGTCGGTCGGCATCCCGGCAGCAGACAGGAGCGCAGTTGGGGCCGATGGGCCCGGGACCGGGATGACTCTGATCCCATGTTCAATAGCAGCCCTAAGCAGAGGGAAGCCCGGGTCTGAGATTGCCGGCGTGCCGGCATCGGAGACGAGCGCGACATCATTCCCGCTTCTGAGCTGCGCGATGATCTTTTCTGTTCGCGCAAGCTCGTTCCCCTCGAAATAGCTGAGGAGGGCGCCTGCTCCCCCAGCCGATATTTCAAGCCGTGAAAGCAGCTTGCGCGTCCTACGAGTGTCCTCACAGGCAATAAGATGGACAGACCTGAGCGTCTCTATTGCCCTGAGCGTGATGTCGTCGAGGTTGCCGATCGGAGTCGCGACGACGTAGAGAGTTCCCGGTTCTGAGGCTTTCGAGTGAGTGCTTCTTTGTGGCTGCGTGGGCCCGACCATACCGGCGGCCTCAAGACGCGACGCTAGGAGAAACCCAGCGAGGAGAGCGTGAAAATCGACCGACAGTCATATCCGGCCCCAACAACCTTCTGGGCACCGCCTCTCATCTTGTCAATAACTGCGAACACAGCCTTGACCCTCATGCCACTGCTCTTGGCCATCTGAACCGTCCATAGCGTAGAACCACCGGTCGATAGCACATCATCCACGATGACCGCGGCAGCGCCTCGCTCGACGCAACCTTCGACGAGACTGTCCGTTCCGAACTCGTTTAGGCTCTTGCGCACAATGAAGCCTTTAATAGGGTGCTTGAAAGGGGCAAGCTGCGATATCGCGACCATTGCTCCAATGATTGGGTCAGCGCCCAAAGCACCGCCCCCGGCCAAAGAGACGTTCATCGCTTTCATCCATTTGACAAATGTACCAGCGATTACGTAGAGCGACTCGGGCTCCAGGCACGCGCCCTTGATGTCGATGAAATGGTGACCTTGTGCTCCTGAAGACAGCACGAAATCCTTATCACGAACCTGAAGCGCAATGATCCTTTGCCGAAGGTCCTCAACGAGCTTCTTGGTTATCGCGGGCATTATTATCCTTTCTTGGTGTAGAGCGAGTTAGCTAGCAACAGTATTGCGTATGCTCGCAGTATGCCGGTATTTCATACCTTTTCAAGCGCTATCTGAGCATAAGGGGGGCAGAACTCACGGAAGATTCGATCAGCGTGGATGTGTTGTCGAACACAGCAGTCATCAGAATGTAATAGCCCTTCTCCACCCAGGGCACGACCCCGAAACGGAAGACCGTTACGTCTTTGATCAGGGTTCCGGCTGCTAGAGACAACGGTAAGGGCTGAGGCACTTGGGAGAAGTCGGGATAGAACAGCAGCCTCCCTGCCGGATCAAGGGCAGCGATGTAAGCCGTGCAATTGACAAGCTCGTCGTGCGCGAACGCCGACACTGAGACAGAAAGCTCGTCGCCATCGGCCACGATGAGATCGCTGGGCGCGACCGAGAGGATGTTCGTGGTTGGCGCATGACCTTCCGAAACGCCCTCCGCAACGAACGAAGACACCCACTCTGGCTGGGGCGGGTTCGTGCCGTTCGCGAGCATTTCCTGCCAAGCGCCATCTGTGAGGCGGTCGCTCATTGGCCAGCTAAACTCGTAGTAGGAATAGACCCCGCCCGTGCACATCGCAAGCCCATCGTCGGTCGGCGCTACTACGTAAACCCACGCGGGATGACCTATCGCCTCCTCTAGCACGCTTGAGCTGTTGCCATCGGTGTGAACGTCCGCGACCAGTGCCATTTTACCATCCTCGTCGTTTTGACTAGATGGGTCATCCGCCGGGAAAGTCAGAATCTCTGACAGCCTGCTACCGATGTGGCATATCGCAAGATGTTCGTCCTCATCCAGTCGCTCGCCTATAAGCTCTCGCTCACTGATCCTCTTCATAAGCAGCAGAGTATCGCGAAGGCTCTCGAACCGCGTCCGATAGTCCATAAGAAGCAGCCCGTACTTGGACAGACCCGATATTGTCATGTCGCACAACGAGGCCAGCCGAGCATAGACGAGCGGATTGGGCTCAACGTAACCAATCGTCAGGTCGGGCGTTCCCGTCTCGTAAGAGTAGCTCTGCTTGGCGTAAAGGATCGTGTCGTGCCTCAGCTCCGTCCAGGAACCAAGCGCCGTCCCCAGCTCCTTGTCCGTCCAGGCCTTGTTCTGCATGAACAGCGGGAAACCCTCCCCCTTCGTGACGAGAGCCGGCATCAGGCAATAGAGCCAATCCCAGTAGAGGTTCTGGACCCACGACTCGTCCGGCAGCGTCGCGAACCATGTCCTGACGCGACTCATCCGCTCTGGATAGTCCGGATAGCGGGTGTCCTGATACACGAAATCAAGAATGCTATACGCCCTCGATGAGCCAAGAGCGGCCATAACGTCCAACCCCTTGGGCATCATCCTGCCCCAGACTTTATTGTGCACCAGCTGCTGAAAAACATACGAATCCGGGATGAACCGCTGGCCCATGAACCGAAAGCCCTTGGTCGTCACCGCATGGTCCTCGTAGTCCTGAACAAACGTGGAATTGATCAGCGGGTCGTGCAGTTCCTTGGCCGCCTCGGTGAATACGGCCAGTTTAGCCTCGTCCACGAGCTGCTCAGGCGGCATCGATGCGAAAGCATCCCCATAGACCTCAAGGGCAAGCGTCAGGTATTCCTGGACAGTCAAATCGTCCGCCTCGCCCACGTAGAAGACAGTTGGGGTGTAGATTTGGTCGTAAAGCTCAAGGCCCGATCCTTCCGAGGTCTCGAGGTTTACAATCCCCTGAACTATCAAGAGCGCCTGCAATGTCTCGTCGTAAGCGCCCTTCTCGACACAGCTCAACGAGGAGCTCGTATCAAGCCGAAACATCAGCCGCCCATACCACATCAGCGCCTTGAAATAGCGGCTCAACGTCTCGTTCCGCGTGTAATGCCCGCGGGGAACGTATTGGCTGTAGTCCTCGTACATGCCCATGATCGGGGAGCAGGCCTTGCCCTGATGCGCCTCGATGAGAGCCAGTTCCTCGGACACGAGGCCCGAAACCTCTTCGGGAACAACATAGTCCGGGTCGAGAAGCTTGGCCGGAACACAGAAGTATGCGAGCGCCCTCATCAGGAGCTCCTGAGTATAAGGCTCCGCCGCGCTCCGACACATCTCGTCCATCTTCCCAACCATCCCCTGCGTCAACGCACCGGCCGCAGCGTTGAACCTCTGCATCTCCGCGACCCGGAGGCTGTAGTCGAACAGAACATGATACGTGGTCAGCATCGAATCCGTTGTTACGAAGACGCGCCGCCCAAACGTGTTAAGGTCCTTATACAAGCCCTGCATGGTGAGCACGTTCGGGCTATGCGTCGGCACAACCACGAACCCGTTCTTGGCCAACAGAGCCTTAGCACGGTCGCTCAACCGGCTTGCGACCTCGTCGAAATCGGCAACGTTGCTGAAGTCCCAAGCGACGTATTGCGGCTCCAGCGACGGGTTCACATCAACCGCGAGCGGACTGTAAACACCAAACCGAGTCTCGATATCCTTGTCGATTGTCGCCATCATGGTCTTGAAACCAGCGAAGGCCGATCCAGCCGCGAGCAGCGAAACCACGACCGCAACAAGCACAAACAGACGCCTCGAAGCAGTCATCAGAAGCACCTCCCTAATCAGGAACCCATTAATGCTTATGGATTAGCAATCCACGTACTTATACAATATAATGCACAGACGCCGGATCCGTCAAGCACGTCCGACTCCCCCGATAATCAGATTGGCGGTCCGGGAAGTTGTCTGTTGCAGCAGCTCGACAGGTAGATAGAGGAGTTCATGTTGCAGTCCGAACAGCTGCCTCCTTCACCTGCCGGGTGGAAATGAGGGACCCACGCTGCAATCCCCGGCAGGGGATACCGTGGGTAGCCGTGCGTGCAACGCAACGGGAGGGTTATCATAGGGAGCTCTCCTCTTACCGTCAGGCTGCGCCTGCGGCTACCCGTGGTGTGCCCTGTCGGGCACAATCTCATGCGCCCCATCCCCGAGGGGGCCACGACATTCCCCTCTTCAATCTGATTATTGGGGACTCGTCTTACACCTTGAGAAATCAAACCAAACAAAGTATGATTACTCCATGAGTAGATGCAATTGCTCGGCCACCCGACTGATGGCTGGCTTTTTAACATCGATAAGCTCTTCACATAGTGGTATGGTGTATTGGGAGTAAGCAGATGGTTGACAACCAGGCCACTGACGCAACGCATGACCGCTCAGAGAGCGAAGAGCAAGATGAACTTATCACCTCGCTGAGGAAACTCCGCGAAAGGTTCTCAGAGGCAAAGGCGTCCGGCGACGAGCTGGGCGAGGCGCACGCCCTCGGCGAGATCGGGATGTGCCTCTGGGAAGCCGGCCAGCATACGCATGCAATTGTCTCGACCAGGGCATCGCTGCGCAAGTTCGTGGCCTTGAACGATCCGAAGGGCAAGGCAAAGCAGCTTTGTAGGCTCGGAGTGATGCTTTATGAGCGCGGCCAGATCGGCAACCCGCTCGCATGTCTAAACTCCTCGCTATCTATCTATGAAACGATTGGCGATCGCAGTGGCGAGGCCGACGTCATGCGCAATATCGGCCGCGTCTATGATGCGCAGGGGGATTGGTCGCATGCGCTTTACATGTTGGCGAAGGCGATGCTGATACACAGAGAGCTCGGCGCAAGGCGACAGGAGGCGATTGACATGAGATACATAGGCGTGATTATGTGTCAGCAAGGCTCCCAACAGGAGGGGTTGTCCGTCCTTTTCAACGCGGCCGACATGCTAAAATCAGTCAGCGCCGACAAGGAGTTTGCCAAGACGCAGCGCCTCATCGACGAGATGACCGGCGGCAGTGCGATTATGCACTAGGTAGGGTTGGGGCAGTTTCACACGTTTCCGGCTGTGGATGGCGGCTCAATCAGCCCGATTCGTGTGGACTGTCCTCATCGGTTCGGCCTGTGAGTTTCAGCTCGGGGAATATCGGGTCGATTGTTTCGCATCTTAGAAGGTAGTTGAGGTCGTCCTCTCCCATGTCGCGAGCGCTCGCGTAGCGCTCGATCAGCTCGGCCAACCGATTGAAACAGGCGTCGTGTTCGGCAAAACGCTGTTGGGCGTAGTCCCGCGCTGACCAAGTGCTGATCAAAAACTGCCAGTCCGAGCTCTCGAGGAGAAGCAACTCGCGAGCAGCCTGCGCCAGAGTGCGCCTCATAAGGGGGTCGCTATCGCCTCCGTAAGCGGCCAGCAGCTCCTTCATGCGCCGCTCCGCGGAATGGATATGACGCCACGTCCATTCGGTATCCTTGTTCAGCCATATAAAATGGAACCCACCTTCCCCCCACGAGCCCTCGGGCAGATCGACGACCGTCGAGGGCGGGAACTTGTGCAAGTACTCGCCACAAGTTACAAGCGAGACCTCGCTAGACTCGTGGGCCGCCTTGGCGAGATGATATATCCACCTCGGGCCCTCGAACCACCAATGTCCAAACAGCTCCGTGTCGAACGGTGCACAGACGACTCCCGGGCGGCCTCCGTCCAGCCGCGCTCCGCTCAGGTTCTCCACCACCAGGCCCAAGAAGTGATGCGCATGTTCCCTGAGCCTTCCCTCTATTGGCTCCAAACTGTAGGGCTGCTTCTCTCCCAGGTCCACCTGGGGGCCCGTAACCCGCCAATACCTAAGCCCGCCCGGAAAATGCTTCTTGTGGAAATCCAAGTACTCCGGTGAGCCCGGATAACCCCGTTCGCCGCTCCACACCTGGAGCCCAGTCCTGGGATCGCGGGTAAAAAAGGCCACACTGGTTTCACCCGATGTTGACCCGACCCAGTGAACGTTGTACGGCGACAGGTCCTCCTTTTGTGGACGAGGAACGTACTGCTCTTCGATCTGTTTCCAAAGCCGCTGAAGAGCATCAAATCGTGCAAGATAGGTCCCGATTGGCTTACCGCCTCGGAGCAGGTGCGAATCAACGATAAAATACTGCATCCCATTCTTTCCGACATAATACTCTATCCCCTTCCTGGGCCGAGCCCGGTCATCGCCCGACTCGACCAGCGGAGAGCTCCACCTGTAGCCCGGCCGGTATGCACACTCAGGAAGCCAGATGCCAAACGGCTCGCGGCCAAAGAACTTCTCGTAATTCGCCTTGCCAGCGGCGATCTGAAGGTCTATGCTGCCATCCTCATAAAGCAGCGGGAGATACGCGTGCGTCGCGGCGCTGGTAATTATCTCCACGTGGCCATCATCTTGAAGCCTCCTAAATGCGCCCACAAGGTCCTTGTCATAGGTCTTCAGAAAGGCTCGTCTAACTCCAATATAATAATCACGCCACATCTCCGCCAGCCGTGCCCTGTCCCGCAGACCGGTGCGCCCGAACTCGTCAGCGTTCAAGACGGCGCTCTCGATCTTGTGATCGACGTAGGTCGTGAACGAGCCAACAAATGCCGGGTCCGCCAGCTGTTCACACAGCACTGGCGTCAGCCCGATAGTCAGCTTCGGCGAGACTCCCTCCGAGACAAGCTGAAAGCAAACGTCAAGCAGCGGGATATATGTCTCGGCACAGCACTCGTTCAGCCAATCGGCCCCGTGCGGCCAGACCCCGTGAGTCAAAACATAAGGAAGATGAGAGTGTAGGACTATTGACAAGTAACCTTTCATTGCACGCATCCCCGCATAAATTCTGCGCCTTTCGACTAACCAGACTGACTATAACGTATTCGCACAAAACATGAACCCCAAAAAGCCGCGCTCGCCTCAAAGCTATCACCTCCGGCTGTAGCCTACTGCGAGGCGCACAGTTTGACGTGGGCTCAGTTTCAGCGACGCCGCACTAGTTCGCTCGCTGTTAAGACCAGCTTTGGCAGCGCAGACACTAGGGCGGGGCAACACCGACCCAGACACGCTTGCCGACGCCAAACACAGTCACTTCAGGGGGATTCGTCCAGGGATTCGCGGCGCCTGTCAAGCGCCCTAAAACACAACCGGTGCTTTGGACGGCGTTTACGTCCGCAAAAAAGTGCTTGACTCTTCTGGTTGCAGGCGTCATATTTTAAGTAAGGTTGTAGGATAAAATAGGGGAATGGGATGAGGTTTCAGCATCCTGTGCTGTCATTCTCAGGTGCTACAATATGTAGTACGGAGATAGCTAGGCGCCGCTCCTCTCCGTCCGCCATAACTTCGGCGAAGGCGGGCCCGACCGAAGGAGGCCCACCTATGAGCGCCGCGCAGAACTTTCGCCTCGATAATCCCGAGATGAAAAAGCCGACCAAGAGGCGTAACGCCCCTCGGCCGGCCAGCCAGAGCGGCCCGGGCCGTGCCCGGGCCCCATGCACAATTTACTGAATTGAGGAGGATTAGATGAAGAGGTTTGTGTTTGGCTGTTTGATTCTGTTCGTATTTTGCTCGGTTGGCTATGCTGAGGAGTTCGTGTGGTATCAGAACGTGTTCGTTAACGGCGATTACCCGGAGGTCGCCTCCGATGGGACGCTATGGTTTAGGGCTGGTGATGCAGCAGTCGTCAGCTTTGTGCCATCGACCGGCGAGTATAAGACCCACTACGTGGAGGCGAACTCCTGGTCGATAGGTCTCGCTATCGATACCCAGGGCTGGGTGTGGGTCGGCTCGTGGAACAAGGTCTTCTGCATAGCTGAGGATTTCGTTGCCTGGCACGAGTTCGACGATGGTATTGGGGCTTTGGCCGCAGCGCCCGATGGAAGTGTGTGGTGCTCGACGTGGGGTCAGCTGTGGCGCTTCGAGGGCGACGCCTGGGAGCCTGTGGATGGCGCACCCGCGGACGACTGTGCAAAGCGGGTAGTTTTTGAGGATGATGGGACCGGATGGTTTGCCTACATGGGCCCACCAGGCTCGCTTGCCAGGTACAAAGACGGCGTGTGGAGGGTGTTCGACAACTTGCCCTTCGGGGAGCCGACGGACATGGCCGTGGGTGCGCCGGGCGAGGTGTGGGTCACCGACTGGAATATGGCGCATCGATTTCAGGATGGCGTCCTCGTGCATTCATACGGGCCGGACGATGGCCTGCCTGCCTACACAGCGACTTATGTGGACGTAGCTCCAGACGGGCGAGTCTGGGTCGGCAGCTATAATCGAGGCGTCTCGATGTTCGACGGGGCGAACTGGACTGTTTTCAACACGTTGAACAGCGGGCTGCTATCGAACGTCACCACCGGCGTCGCCTGCGCCCCGGACGGCACGGCGTTCATCTGCACACCGGCGGGCATAGCCAGCTACAAGAACGGTCTTTGGAGCAACTACGCCGGAGACACGCTGATGAGCAACGACGTGCACTCCGTCGCCGTTGATGAGCGAAGCAAGGTCTTCTATGGCTGTGGACAGGCCGAAATCGGATACTACGACGCCCCGAACTGGGAGGTCCTTTACCGTCCTGAGGCATACGGCGTCAACGCCGTCTATGACATCGTTTTCGACGGAACAGGCGCGATTTGGTTTGGCCAACAGGACATGCTGCGAAAGTGGCAGGGCACGTTCATCAACTACTCCAGGGCAGGGAACGAAGGGATACCTCTCAGCTACTGCAAAGCCTTATGCTGCGACTACGAGCGTAGGCTCTGGGTCTGCGCTCTGGACGGCCTTGCGAGATATGATGGCTCCTTGTGGATGTCGTGGCCAACCGAGTCGTGGAGTAGTCCGCAGGCCATCGCGCTCGACCAGCTCGGCAAGGTCTGGGTCAGCATCCCTGCGGGCGTCGCGGCTTTTCTGGGCAACAGCGTTGTCAAATGGCTGCCCGAGTATCAGAACGTAACGGCGATCGCCTGTGCAGGCGGGGACGCGCTTTGGCTAGGGTTCAAGGACACAGGACTAGCCCTGGTCGATTTTTCGGGGGAGCTGGCGCACTACACCGTCGATGATGGGCTTCCCTCGAACGCGATAAGCTGTATCGAGTGCGATGCGGCGAACAACGTCTGGGTTGGGACGAACGATGGCCTGGGCTACTTCGACGGCCACGAGTGGACGATGTGGGACATCGACAGCGGCCTTCCGGTCAACGAGATACGCGACATCTCGATAGCCCCGAACGGCGACGTCTGGTTTGCCACGCCGGCTGGGCTTCTCTGCCACGAGTCTGGCGTCAAGCCGCCGGGACCGACGATAACGATAGGGACTGACAGCGACGA
>Ga0307380_10003009_pt1 | contig 23614 bp, 37 predicted proteins | sample UN3MG_FD_202239 | JGI IMG/M metagenome (GOLD analysis project Ga0307380, IMG submission 202239) | Soil microbial communities from Risofladan, Vaasa, Finland - UN-3 | ecosystem: Environmental > Terrestrial > Soil > Coastal area > Acid sulfate soil | place: Finland: Risofladan, Vaasa | collected... | reverse complement strand
AAAATAATGAGTCTTAGGTCGAGATTGGAGAGAAGGTAGCAGTCAAGGCCACTGGAATCCACGCCAGAGACATAGAATACAACGTGCTGCCGGAAACGAAGAAAAATAAGCAAAGAGGAGGAAGAAATGAAATTGCTTGTAGTCTGGAACGCTATATTAACAATCCTTCTAATCGTAGCACTGGCTAGTGGGGGCGGTACACGTGACCCAAGATATGACAATCTACATACACAAGTGGAAGCAAACAAAAATGCTATTGGGAGTTTGCATACACAGGTGGAAGCAAACCAAGAAATTACGAAAGGGGCGTTTATAGCGGTTGGGGAGACGCTTGTAGAGTTTGAGGAGTTTGTAAACCAGAACAGGGAAGCGATGGAAGCAAACCGAAATGCTATTGCGGAAATGGCAGCAATTGCAGCAGATACGTTTACAGCCAGCGGTGAGTACCAAGAATATCTCCGTAATTGCACGGAGTTGAACAGGGAAGCTATAATCCAGATAAGCGAATATTTAGAACAACAGGGTGGCGACATTGATGAGTTAAGGATACTGCTCCAAATCTTAGCAGGTCTGTAGGTGGTATGTTATCGAGGTTGATATCTGAACGGGCTTCTCCCGAAAAAGCGGAAAAATCCATGGTATAATCTGGTAGAGCTGGCCAGGGCAAAATCAGCACCAATTTAAGTACAAAACTGGTCTTAATCCGTACTAATTTTAGACTTAAATTAGTATCAAACAAGGAGGCATTATGAAATTAGAACAGAGGATTGAATTGCTGCACCGGTCCAGCCAGCGCCTTATGGATGCGCTCCAGGTAGAGCGGACAGTCGAGTGGTGGGGCTTCATGCGCCGCGAGTGCTGGGTCCATCTGAAACGCACGCTGGAGACTTGGTGGCTGGTACTCAGGGGAAAGGAATAGCAGCGACAATATTTACCTTATTTACCTTTTAGTATATTACTAATAGTAAGGGGACCGGGGATTCAAATCCCTGGTCCCCTTTTTTATCTTAGTTTCTACTTGGCACTATCAAGAAATATCTCTTCTCTACACAGGTACGGCTACCTCTTCTAGCTCCACATCCTTTGGTATAGAGATTCCGTCCTTTTGCAAAGATTCCAGATAGCCTTGGATGGCTTCCTTAACACGCTCCAGAGTTTCCTCTCTAGTCTTTCCTTGGGTACGACACCCGGGTAGAGCCGGCACACTCGCTACATAGCATTGCTCTTCCTCATCACGCTCTATGATAACTTTGTAAGAGACCATGGTTCCTTCTCACCCCCTCAATAACTTAATAAATTCCTCGACACTCAAACCAGCATCCTCCAATATTCCTTTAAGGAGCTTGGGTGCGATAATTTCTCCGGCATGCATCGGAATACATATCCTACCACTTGGTTTGTCCGAGTGCCTATAGTAGAAATGTGAGCCTCTGGAGTGATGCACATACCAGCCTGCCTTTAGTATAACTCGTTCCGCATCCTTGCCGGTGACTCTGGGTAACCTCCTCACACTGCTACCTCGTGCTCCTCGACCTTAGGCAACGGTAACTTCCGCTCCCTGAGGCTTTCTAAGTAGAGTTCTATAGCTTCCTTGATATTAGCCATAGCTTCTTCCTTGGTTTCCCCCTGGGAGACACAACCGGGCAGGCTGGGCACAGAGGCTGTATAACCCCCCTCCTCCTGCGATTCTAGGACTACCTTAAACTTCATCTTAACCTCCATGATATAGCCTTCTTGTATTATACCCCTTTGCCTTGGTAAGGAGAAGGGGTAACCTCACCACTTAGTCGCCCCTCTTACCGAACTCTTACCAAGGGAAGGTAGATTACCATTCACCACCCTGAAAAACGCCCAGATTTCGATTACAGGCTTGAGTTGGGTCGGCTACAAAAGAGAACTAGCTGACAAAGGGAGTCCTTTTTATGATTTCAAGAAGAGAGGCGTCGCCTCTATCATCACACTTTGCTCTCTTTGAAAAAGCTAAACTGTTTGGCCCCCTCAATACAGGCTGGCCTGTCATTGCAGTATCTAATGTTCTGCTGGCCCCCCAGGACCACCTGGCCATTAATCATGATGGGTTTTGAGAGAACAGAAATCTTATCGTCTGGCCTCTCTTCCCCGCAGACATGGCATTTCCAGCTGCTAAAAGCCTTTTTAGGGTCCATCGCCTATCTTCCACGTTATCCCTTTCATGAATCTTGCCTTCTTAATTGTTCTCAATCTCATGTGGGAGGGCCTCCCGGATAATGACAGTGCCATCTCTAGCCCGAGACAATATAGCCCCTCCAGGCAAAATTTCCTTCGTCACGCCGGCATCTCCTTCGAACTGTTTCTTAATGGCAATCAGCTGCTTCCAGACGCTATCCAGCACCTGCTGTGCCTGCGGGTTGGCCGTCATCACTATGGCCGTCAGGACGCCACACTGAAGAGCGTTTGCTTTAATAGCCCGATAATCCCAGCTCGGGTAAAGCTCAACCCAGTATGGCCGCTCTGCTTCGGGGACCATCAGCTCAAAGTCGTTGGTCACCAGCACCTCAATGGTCTCGAAACCACTGCCTTCTTTAGCCTTTTGGAGAAGCTTGTCCCGGCTTCCGACCTTGATAAACACTCCCATTTTAGGTTTCACCTCCTTCAAAGTATCCCCTTCAAGAAATTTTCCTCACCAAGAAGCCGGAACTGCTGTCTGATCCGCCAGGCCGTCCTTGCTCATTACTTCCTCTTCAACATGTCTATCAGAGGCCGTTTGAACCACCATCGGCATATCAGGTAGACAACAGCAAAGCCAATGGCAATACCGCCGCCAAAGGACAGAGCTGCGCCGCCCCAGATGTTTGGCTTAATCACCAAACCGACCACTGCTGTCCAGCCGCAGACGGATATTAGAATTATTGCCATCAGTGTTCCTGCACTCTTTAGCCTCTTCATATCTCTCACCTCATTAACCTCTCTTATATGCTAATGTTTTTGATCTCATCACACCCATCCCGCTTGGCTACAGTAAGCCCTTTTCTCCACCTTTCTTCATACGATTTTCCCTGACATTAACTCTGCCCCATCTCTTTTCCCAAAAGTATCAACTCCGCTTCGTACTCAGCACCTCTGCCGCAGATTTCCCAGAACTTCCTGCCAGCGAAGAAGTCAAATCCCAAGATGTCTTTCGGCTCCTGATGCTCATATATAGTGCCTCTCATATCGTCGGGTCCGGTAGCTCGTTTTCTAGGTACCATACCGATGATATCCAGTTTTATGGTCTCGAATACTTGCTGGACTTTCTTCGCTGCCTCTTCCTGTGTCCACTTCCCCACTACAGTCATGAAAAAATCGCCCTTATCCGTCTTGACGAGCCACATCCAATCTTTTACTTCATCCACAGCTACCCACTTTCTGCGTATACCACCAATTATACGTTATCCTCTCGCCCACTGAGGAATCGTCGTGCGCAGCCGACCCGGTAGAAAACAGTGATGTTCGTCAGAGCAGGTGTACTCCCTGCCACCAAAGAAGGGCTTCCCGCAGACGGAACATTTTTTCGGGCCTGGCCCCGGTTTTCCATTTGCGTCAGTCGTCATAGTCAAAAACTCAAAGGTTCTGTTAGTTGCCGACTATTCTTAAGTAGCCGATTATCTCGCCAGTTTCCACATGCCGGGCACTGAGGCAGGAAACCCCCGGAGCCGTACAACATTGAAACCTTGCCAAGATACCCTGTGCTGTTCAGCTCCCCAGGTTTGGTATCAAACTCTGTCCCACATTTGCTACATTTGGCCTTAAATAGTCCGTCTCTCATTCGCTTAACATCCTCATACATAACGACGTTCGGCTTCCTCTTGATATGCAACCTTGAAGGCTTCGAACTCATCTTTCTTCTTATATACGGTGATTCCTATAGCCTCGGCATCTCTTATGAAAGCCAATCGCATCTCCCACTGCAGAAAGGGCTCTTGGCGGACTATAAAAAAGCCATTTAGAGTTTCGTCGCTTATGAAGTTGATGTTTAGTCCCTTTACAGCCAGCCAATCTCTGAATTCTTGGGCTGTCGCTTCAGTAACCACATCCTTGTTCTCCGTGCCGAATCTGGCATAAATCCCGCTTTTCACCCTCACGATTTCCTTTCAGTTTAAACCTAGCGCGCGTTTAATCTTTTACTTAAATGAGTGCTCCCCACTCTTCTGGTGCTGCATCATCGCATCAAAGGATTCAGTGCTGAAACTACAGTCCATGCACTTATAAGCAGAAATATAAACCAATACCTCTTCAACTACCCCAGGGGGGTTTACCTCCTGTGGAATACCGAAGCTCATATCAACGCTGGTCCGCGGTGGCAGATCATACCCCTCAATGGTTTGTATATCTGCTCCCCGGGCTGTCCACTTTATGATGGCTTTTAATCTTTTGCTCATGGTTTTTTCTCGATTATTGGCTCGTCACCAATTTTCGCACCTGTCTATATAGATAGCAAATGTGCAGTCGTGAAATCAGAACGATAACGAACCAGGAGACCATAGTGAAAACTCTTATCTCCTCGGCAAATATGGTTGTTGCAAAGCTGACCGCAACCACCCCCACAAACAGGGGTTCAAAAAACTCCGGCCTTCGAGCCAAACGCAGCAGCCATCGCTGCCATCTAGGGCTCGGCCTGTAATTGGGGCAGTCATAGCAGTTCGGGGGCTCGGTGCAGTGTTTCTCGGATTTTTCCCTGGAGTACTTGCATGGCTCGCTTCTGCCGATCCGGTTCATCTCTTCAATAATAATTCCGCGGCCTATCTGCGTAGCCGCTTTCTCCAGAATCTGGGGAAACGCCCCCAAGAATCTCTTGTTGAATTCTTCAAAGAATTGACCCCCTGTCATGCCCGGGGGCGGAACGCCTTTGCTTTCCAGAATCAACTCAATCTCTCGCTGTATGTCGTCCATCTTCTCCTGTCCCCCTCCCGGCGATTAGAACTTTCCACCTATGATACTTCGTGTCCTGAGGTTGGCTTCCTCAATCGCCTTGATTTGAGGCAATGCCTCCTCCATGGTCCTGAACTTGGTGCGCCCGTGCTCCACGTGCAGCTCCCCGCCGCATACCCCACACCAACGGTTTAATGTCTCTTTGCTGAAAACTTTTCTCGACGTAGCTGCCCAGACCTCTACAGCCCATCTATCAATTTCCACAATCATATTCCCTTTTAATCATCCTTAATGCCAAGGCCTTTAAGATAGTCAATCGCATCTTGGACGGTTAATATCTTTTCGGCATCCTCGTCGGGTATATCAACCTTTACGGAGCCATTGCTAAACTCATCTTCGATTTCCATTATAAGCCGTACCAAATCCAGGGAATCGGCACCCAAGTCATCAACAAGTTTGGTTGAGGGTGTTATCTCTTCTTCTTCGACTCTAAGGAGTTCGACAATTATCTTCTTCAGACGCTCATAAACGGTTGCCACCAGTTTAAACCTCCGTTATAAACGTCATTAGATTACCAAGCAGGTTACCACTCTGGAAATGCCAGCAATGGAGTTGATTTTCCCGGTTATCAGATAGCCCACATCATTCAAGCTTTCCCCTTGTAAAATAGCGATAATGTCATAGGGCCCGGTTACAGTATCAACTGAAATTACTCCTTTTAGCTTGCTGAGAGACGTAACAACCTCACTGCTTTTACCCGCCGCTGTTACAATGAGAAGAAAGGCCTTTGCTGCCATCGTTTCCTCCTTATATGAACAAGCTATGTTTTAACTCGAAAATCAACGTACCGCCTAGCGACCGCGCAGTATCCCTTAACCTGACCGTTCCTGGCTATAGCTTTAACCTTCTGCTGGCAGGCGGGGCAGATGACCTGAACACAATCCGTCTTCACCGCTCCCCCGCCAATCAGCATGATGCTGGCGATGGCGGGCGGACTGCCGGTGATGGCGGGCGGACTGCTATCCGCTCTTTTATTCAAGGGCACGTTACCCTTGATGAAGTGCCCTTTGCTATCCCTACCTTGTGTCACTGCTCTTTTATTCCAGGGCGCGTTACCTTTAATGAAGTGCCCTTTGCTATCCCTACCTGCTATCATTGCGTACTCACCTCTCGAGGGGGATAATTCTTATATTGCGTATCTAGACGCCTCTTCTATCACCGCTTCGACTTTGGCGGCGATCTTAGCCATCTGGTAAATGAAGGCGTAACCTGCGGCAAATCCGGCAATAAAGCTTGGAATTAAGAACGCCCAATGTATCATTTCTCACATCCTCCTAATTGTCATTTGGAAAGGGCGGGATGCCACTTGCCCGATTACGGCTGAGGCACCACACGGGAGGGGGAGGAGGCTATTTAAGCCAGTGGGAATTGAACAGACCCCTGGCACCTCAGTTTCCCCTGGCAGAGCCCGCCAGTTATTCTATGTTATTACAGTAAGTGCTTTCTCCGACACCATATCATCAAGGGCCGAGTCAAAGGCTTCGATAGTCTGGTCAATGTCTTCCTCAGTGTGAGAGGCCGAAAGGACAAAAAATCTTGCCCCCATGGTTGCGACACCACGCTGAAGCAGATGAAGGCAGAGTTGTGCCTTAACGGGTGTCATTGCCGGGTTTATAATCTTCTGGACATCTTTGGTCGGTGGCAGGGTATTGTCAGACGGTTCGTAGTCAATCGGGCCAAGGTATAAATGGACAATAGTCCTGCCATAGAGGCGCCCGTTAATATTCCGCTTTCTCAGTACTTTGTTGCCTTCCTCTCGAAGATAAGCACCAATTTCCGCCGCTCTCTCTTGTGGCCCACCATCTAAGTAATGAGTGCAGGCAGCGACGCCAGCGGCACATTGAACTGGATTAGCATTCCAAGTTCCAGTATGATTGATGTGTTCCATGGGACGTTTTGGATCAAGTACACCCATAACGTCAGCCCGACCTACCACGGCGCCAACGGGAATGCCTCCCCCCACACACTTGCCCAAACTGGCTAGGTCAGGCTTGACGCCGACCCTCTCCTGCCATCCACCGCGGGACTCCCGGAAGCCGGTGACTACCTCATCAATAAGCCAGAGGGTACCATACCTTTTAGTCAAACTTGGCAGAGAACGGATGAAGTCAAAGTCCCACGGGAGCTGACCAGCCATAGTAGCACCGCCGCCTTCAGTCATAACGAGAGCATACTCTTCAGTCGCAAGTTCCCTTTCGACCCGGTCAAGGTCGTGCATAGGAACAAAGGTGACTTCAGGCATAAACGCACCTGCTGAACCGAGTGGTGCCACTTCGCCAGCCCATCCGTGAAAATTCTCCTCAAACCTCAGGATTTTAGTCCTGCCGGTGAAAGCTCGAGCAATCCTTATCGCCATAAGGTTAGCTTCCTGGCCGCAGGCGCACAGCTCGACTCTCTCCGCCACAGGCATCATACTCTTGACTAGCTCCGCCCATTTCACTTCCAATTCGTGGTTTTCACCGAAGTGGACACCCTTGGCCATTTGCTCCTGCACTGCTTTAACTACCTCCGGGTGGCTGTGACCCAGTATCAGGGCACCGTGTCCCATCACGTAACAGATGTACTCGCGGCCATCTATGTCCCACTTCCGAGACCCCCTGGCATGGGTGATGTAAGGTCTGAAAGGGTCCAAAATTCGAGCAACATGGGTAGCGCCATTGGCCACGAATAACTTAGTTGCCTCTTCATGTAGTCTCTCCGATTCAGGATGGGTCCTCTTATATTCCTCTACCAAACTCTCTTTAGTTAACATCTGCGCCTCCTATTTAATAATTTGTTCGCCCATCTAGGCACCCAGGGCTGAGACCACTGATAAATCCTTCATGGTCACTAGTCCTGGTGGGGCGTCTATAACCCGTTTAGCTGAGTTGACAACTATCGCTGCCGTAGCTATATCACCATGTGTACCTCCTTTAATAAGCACTTCCATATTGGGAGTCCCCTTTATGTACACCGCATCATAGGACTCGGGAGCACCAACCGACGCCTCGAACTCCAGGATTATTAGATTGTCTCCTGCCCTGATCCCTCTACCCACCTGTCTAACACCAGCTACCTGTCCCGGCTCCACGGTTACGAAATTGGTCCTCACCTGAGCCTTAGCAATTACAGGCTCAATGGTTTCGGTAATATCGTCTAACTTCCAGCCTAAACCGCTAGCAATCATCGCTATTGATTCAGCCAAGCCGACATGCCTTAAAGTCCCAGCAGCGACTCGCTCCATAAATTCGTCAAATGTACATCCGGCTCCTATCTTCTTCTGGAAGGGACCCCGGCGTGAAGAAGCATCCTGAACTCTGACTGCCCTGATTGCTTCGACTTCTTGACACACCCCGGTCATGAATAATGGCCAGCTATCCATAAGAAAACCGGGATTTATCCCAGTTCCCAGCACTGTAACACTGTTTGCTTTGGCCAGCTTATCGATTTCGGCCGAAAGTTGAGGTTCTTTGCGATACGGGTAACAGAGTTCCTCGCAAGTCGACGCCACATTCACGCCAGCCCTTATGCACTTCTCCAACTGCGGGTAAACGGCCTTCAGAGAAGATGACGTGGTAAGAAGAACAACATCAGGCCTAGTTTGAGATAAAACAGCGTCAACTTCATCAGAAATGCTGACCCCCAGTTTCTTGTTGAGGCCAGCAATTTCACCCAGATCACGTCCCACTAAGCTCTTGTCAATGTCGATGGCACCAACAATCTCAGTATCCGGCCTTTGTGAAGCAAGTCTAGCTACGCTACACCCGATAGGACCGCACCCGTATTGCACTACTTTAACTTTTGACATCATTTTAGTTTATTACCTCCTTACTCTATTATTATCCAGCTACTCCCATAACCCTGGGCATTAACAGCCGGGGCAGAAATAACGACAGGTCGGGCCAATAAGTAGTGACGAGCACTACCGGCAGGGCGCCACAAACCATGAAAACCAGTGCCGGCTTTATCATCTTATCAACACTAACGTTGCCGATGCGCGCTGCCAGATAAAGGATCGGAGCTGTGGGTGGGGTAACATTCCCCAACCCCAAGTTGGTGCCCAGGATAGCGGCGAAGTGAATAGGATGAACCCCGATGTGTGTCATTAGCGGGAACAAGAGGGGTGCTGCCAGCAGGGTGCCAGTAAAATCGTCCACAATCATTCCGAGAAGAATGAGGAAAAGGTTTACCATCAGCAGCGTTACATAGTAGTTCTCGGTAACCTCACTTATCATCGCGATCATACCTTGCGGGATATTCTGCATAGTCATGACACGGCTTAAAACGAGCACAAAAATAACCATTAGCACTACCACACCAGTAGTAACAGACTGGGTGGCGAAAATTCCCCCTATATCCCTGAGTTTCAGGCTGCGGTAGATGAACAATCCTACAACTATAGCGTAGACTAAAGCTACGGCGGCTGCTTCGGTACAGGTGAAGATGCCGCCATAAATACCCCCAAGGAGGATAACGGGCATCATAAGGGAAAAAAAGCCTTTGTACAGGGCAACCCCCACCTGTTTAGTTTGTGCCCGGACCCCGATAGGCGGTAATACTTTTATTTCGGTATTGTTCCGTACCATGAAGTAATTAACAATGCAGTAGATGATTACGGTGAGGATGCCCGGGCCAACCCCGGCCAGAAAACAGGCGGTGACTGACTGGTAGGTAATAAAGCCATAGAGTATCATCGGCACGCTGGGTGGAATTAGCTGTCCCAGCACTGATGAAACCGCCAGCAGCCCAGTGGCGTATCCCCTAGAGTAGCCTTGTTTTTCCATTTCTGGAACCACCAGTCCACCTAGTGCTGCTACCGCCGCTGAGCAAGTGCCAGCGATAGCGCCAACCATGGCGCAGGCTACAACGGCAACCATCCCCAAGCCGCCCCTAAACCTGCCCACCAGGGCATCGGCGAAAGCTACCAACCTATCGGCAATACCTCCTACAGTCATGAACCCTCCCAGCATGATAAAGAAGGGCAGAGCTAGGAGGGTCAGCGATTTCATCTTGTGGAAAGCCGTGGGTAGCTGTGCCGTGACCTCAAAACCATACACATAAACCAGAAATGAGAGAGCCGCCATGAAGGCAAAGGGCGCTGGCACACCCAGCAGGAGCAGACCAATCAGGATAGCCAAGTCAATAAATATACCCAAGTTTGGTACGCCAAATAAGGCTGTCTCCAATCCGGTCTACATCTCCTTCCTCGTAAATAGCGGGACCTTACCCCAAAATAGCTGGCGTGCCAGGTCAACTGTTTCAATCCAGAAATAGAAGCCCCCCAGTATACCCGCAGCAAAGAAGAAAGAACAGCGCGCGTAGACAATGGGGAATCTTAAGCTCGACGTCTGCGGATTCATTTTAAGGTCCCAAACAAAAAACTGATAGCCCCACTGAAGAAAAAGCATGGCCAGTCCAAGTGTAATCAGCGCGGAGATAAATCTGATTATCAGCCGCCTCTTCGGGCTATGAACTGTAATTCCTACTATATCCACTTTAATGTGAGACCGCTCAAAAGTGGCATAGGCTGCGCCCATCATGTACATCCAGAAGGCAGGGACAATGGCCACCTCTTCCACCCAGAGCAGTGGGAGATGAAACACGTAACGCAGCCATACCTGGCTGAAAATCAGAAGTACAAGGGGGATGCAAGCTATCAGCATGGCATACCACATGAATGCTGGTATCCACCGAAAAACCAGGTTATTGGCTAAAGAGCTTCTTGCGCTCACCATACTCCTTTACACCCAGCCGGTGAGGGAGCTCGTCTTGACCTCCCTCACCGATGACCCTAGCTATGTCCTAGCCCAGGCAATTATTAAAAGCGCGGCACTCCCAGATGATCACATAACTGGTAGAGCATGTCCTTACCGATTAGCGGGACCAGCTCTGGCCAGACGTCTTCACGAATAGCAGCAGCGATATTATCCCACTCGGCATCAGTAGGGATTAGTACTGTCCAGCCGTAGTCTCTGAGCATCTGCATGTACTTCTCGTCCATTTCCTCGACATAAGCGACCTGGGTGTCCTGTTCTTCCTGAACAGCGCCTATGAGTATCTCTTGGTCAATTGGGTGAAGGCTTTGCCAAGCGTCTTCATTAACGGACCACCAGATAGGCTCAATGTAGTCCTTGTAGTGAAGCCAGACACTATTTACATCCTTAAACATCCATGCCTGCATTGGTCCGCCACCCTGCTGGCCCTCGACGATGCCGGTCTGTATGGCAGTATAGACCTCTCCAAAAGGAATAGCCGCGACCATATAACCCATACGCTCATAAGTGAGCCGGCAGGCGGTCAGCGCCATAACTCTAGTTTTCATACCCTTGGGCACATCAGGGTCAAAGGGGCTAGGAGGAACTTTGGTAAGGCTCGTCCCCCCGACGCCAGCCGAAAAGTAACCCAGCACGCGATAGTTTAAGCCCGCCGACACCGAGTTAAGAAGGTTATAGACTATGCCACCCGGTTGGCACAATTCTCGCTGAGCAGCGTAGTCGATGTAGATGAACGGCATATAATAGCCTATAGCAATTCTGGGGTCCCAGCTGTCATCCAGAGCTTCGCCCATCATTTCAAGGTCACCACGGATGACACTCTCATTGGTCAAGTCCCAGGCTCCCAAGATAGCATCGCCATAAATGGTAATGTCAACACGACCGTCAGTCCTTTCCCTTACCTTGTCGGCGAGTCTCTTGCTTGCTATAACCTGTTCAGTCTCCGACGCGAGAGCGCTACTCATTCGCCATTTATACTGATAGGTAGGACCTGCCGGTGCTGGCGCCGGTGCTGGGGCTGGAGCTGGGGCAGGTGGTGCGGGTTTAGCACAGGCTCCAACCAGTGACAACACCAATACCATAACCAGACCGATAATCAGTAAACTTTTCTTTCTCATTGAAAAACTCCTTCCATTTAGATTTTGGTCGGCTAAAACTATTCTACTATTGAAAGCGATAACCTCCTTTCTTCCTTATTCAGTTATTCAAGCCAAATTTACTTCTAACTAGATTTACCAGCGGGATGCCACCTGCCCGATTACGGCTGAGGCACCACACGGGAGGGGAGGAGTAGTGATTTAAGCCAGTGGGGGAAAGAATAACCCCCTGGCACCCCAGTTTCCCTTGGCAGAGCCCGCCTTGATTTTCTCCTTTGTCACTTTATCACCAGTGCTAAAAGCCCTTTATCATTTGCCCCGGCAGCCATAGGATTATCTGTGGAAAGGCAATGAGCAGGCCAAGGCCAATCAAGATGATGAGAACATATGGAATCACCCCACGGATGATGTGACCTGTTTCGACGCCCAGCGATGGGTCAGCCGCACCACGGAGATAGAATATGGCGTAGGCGAAGGGAGGGGTCAGGAAAGACGTCTGCAGGTTGACGCAGATCATCATGGCAAACCAGAGGGGGTCAAACCCGAGTGCATGGCCAACCGGTGTTATTATCGGAACGACAATGAATAGTATTCCCATCCAGTCAATGAAGTAGCCTAGCAGGAAAACGATGAACATTATAATAGCAAAGGCGCCCCACTTGCCGCCGGGGGCACCCAGAATGAGCTCTTTCACAATATCCCCACCACCGGCACGCATAAATATGCCGACGAAGGCGTAAGCGGTGGCACCGATCAGGATCACCATGCCGGTGACTCTTAGCGTCTCTGTTACCGTGTCTTTAAGGATTTTAAAGCTGAAGCGTCGGTAAGCAACAGCCAGAAGTGTGGCCACGAGTGCACCGACGGACGCCGCTTCAGTTGGGGCGGCGACACCGAAAAAAATGCTTCCCAGCACTCCGAGAATAAGTGCCACTGGTGGCAGCATTGATGTAAAGAGGTCAGTCGTTTTCTTCAGCCAGGGAACTGCCCTTTCCTCTAAGGGCACGGGTGGTGCTATCTTTGGTTTGATAAAGCTGTGAATGGCGATGTAGGTACAGTACATAGCGGAAAGCATAAATCCGGGACAAAAGGCGCCAAAAAACAGTTTGCCTACCGAGAGTGCTGCCATTGGCCCGTAGACCACCAGCATAATGCTGGGAGGAATCAGGATGCCCAGGGTGCCGCCAGCACAGACGGCGCCACAGGCTAAAGATTTATTGTAACCTCGATTGATCATTTGGGGAAGGGCGATGATGGCCAGCGCCGTGACTGAGGCGCCAATTATGCCCACGCAGGCGGCTAAAATGGTGCCGAGTAATATGGTGATTATGGCCAGTCCGCCCCTAAATCCGCTGAGCCACAGATACATGGCACCAAACATTCTTTCGGTTATGCCCGAGTATCCCAGCATGATGCCCAGGAAAATAAAACCGGGCACCGCCAGCAGGATGTAGTTATTGATTAATTCGAAAAGACGCTGGTAAATGAGCTGAAGTGAGCAGTCTACTCCGAAGAGGAGAATTCCCATAACAATGCCGATGCCGCCGACGACGATAGCTAGAGGGTAACCAATCAGAACCCCGACCAGGATGCCACCGAGCATGACGAAGGTAACCAGTTCTGAACTGATATCAATCATAGGGCTTACTCCTCACCAGCAAGTATATGTCACGATAGAATTGGGCAAGGCCCTGAAGGGCGAATAAAATGAACCCGATAAATACTATAGTTCTTATCGGTCCGGTTATCGGGTACCAGAAGGTCATGCCCGACCTCTCGGTGGTTGACCAGGCGTACCAGGTCCACCACCAGCCGGCATAGCACATCAAACCGATCAGTGGGATGAGAAACAGGACGGCACAAACCACGTCAATGATGGCTTTCCCCCTTGTTGGAAATCGTGCATACAAAACATCCACTCTAATGTGCCGGCGGTAGAGGTGGATATACCCCCAGGAAAGGGAATATAGAGCGGCTCCAGTGAAGCTGGCGATCACCGGCCCTTGAATCGTGGGCATGTTTAAGACATACCTCATGAACACTTCGGAGCAAATAACCACTATAAGGAAGATGACAAGCCAGCGCACCGACCTTCCCGTCCATTCATTGGTAGTATCAATCGCCTTTATTATTTTTCTCATATTCAATTGTCGGCTTTCTTCGTTTTATTACACCCCACTCCGGGTTTATTCCCGGAGCGGGGTATACCGGCATTAAGTAGAACCGGCCTTATGAGGCTTTAACTATTTGGCCCAATCGGGAAGCCCCCACAGGTCATCGTACACCTTAGCAAAGGCGACCATGGACTCCAGTACTGACTTGGCTTCAGGATACTTGGCAGCTTGCTCAGCCATGTAAATATTAGCTTCTTCGACGAAAGCATCTTCTATTACAGCCGGCAGCTTCTGCACGATGTTGCCGTAGTCCGCGAACTTCTGAAGTGCTTCCTGATCGGCAACTATGAGCTCACAGTGGTACCTAAGTGCCTCTGCTCGCGCGCAGTCCTCAACGATCAACTTGAGGTCATCTGGTAACTGTTCCCACTTGCTCGGCTTGACCAAAAGCTGAGAAAACTCGGTAGGAGCGCGAAGGGGAGAGAGGTAGACATACTCGCCCACTTCATTCAAGCCATATGCCCAGTTACTAGCTGGGGAACTGCATTCGAAGGCGTCAATGACGCCGCGCTGCATGGCTTCAAAGATCTCACCCAAAGGCATGAAGACCGAGCCAACGCCCATTCGTGCCAGAATCGCGCCGCCGTCGCCGGAGCATCGCATTTTCAGCCCCTTGAGGTCCTCAGGGACTTTCAGCTCCTTGCCAAAGTGGCCGAATACCTCGGACGTACCGTGGAAACCGCCACCCCTCATATCGAGCATATCAAAGCCCATTTTCACGTACCACTCATTTATCAGGTCGGAACCTATAGTCTCCATCCAGATGTAATGAGGCAGAGGGGGTATGCCACCACACCTTTGCGATATCATGGTACCAAAGCGAATCTCGGCGTTCGAATAGGAGCCACCGCCAGAACCAAAGTCGAGAACGCCGGTATGGACTCCCTTCCACTCCTCGGTCGCTGGGCAAATAGAACCGGCAGGATTGGCTTTCCATACTAGGCGTCCCCCGCTGGCTTCAGTAATACGGGCACACAGCCTAGCAAACGATTCATACTCGGGTATGCCAGTGGGCCGAGATGACTGTCCGATCCAAGTAATTACCTCCGCAGGCGCTGCTGGCGCTGGAGCCGGGGCTGGCACTGGGGCGGGCGCCGGTGTAGGAGCTGGGGCTGGAGCTGGAGCAGGAGCCGGCGCTGGTGCGGGTGCAGGAGCGGGAGTCGGAGCAGGAGCGGGAGTCGGAGCTGGCGCCGCACAAGCAACCAAGCTCGCGATTAACAACAACGCCAGCGGGATTAAAAATATTTTCTTTTTCATCGATAAACTCCTTTACTTAGATTTTGGTCGGCTGAAATTACTCCACTGCTGAAATCTATCACCCCCTTCTCTAGTCACTTGGTTTCTCCTCAGTCTCCTTTAGTAAATCGTCTATCGCTTTCTGGGCGAGAGGAGAAGGCTCCCCTTTCCCTCTTTCCCAGCGGGCAACCGTGGCCCAAGAGACACCAAGCTTATGCGCCATCTGCTCTTGGGTAAGATTGAGCTTTTCCCTAATACTCTTAATATCCATAAAAAATACTATAGCCTTTGTTAGGTTATTTGTCAATAAGTTTAGACAAAAATATTTACGACCGTTGATAAAATTTTAGGGGGAGCTACCCTTTTCCCCTTGGCAAGGGGAAGGGGATTAATTGTTGCCGATCGCCAACTATTTCTTTCCCGAGCTGGGCGGTCCATGGCGCCATAAAGTGCATCATACGTTGAGTGATGTGATGCACCCTATGATTCACATTGTCATGCGGCAGCCGCCGGCATAGATTGACAGATGGATTGACAGATAGAGTGACAGATACATACATACATAAGACGGCCGGCAGCCCCCCGCTGGCCAAGTGTAAAATATAATTAACGTTTTTCTCCAGAATCCGTTAATTTTAATTAACCGTTTTGGGGGCCAAGCGGTTCAAATCCGCTTAACCTCACCCCGGGTGTCCCCCTCTCCTAAAACAAAGGTAGAAACCTATTCACCACCCAGGGAAACGCCCAGATTTCGATTCTGTGAGGTTTAGTCTCAGAAAATAGGTGCGGATGATTTTACTTCCTCAAACCCCCTGTAATAATGGAGGCTCCTTCCGGCGCCCAGGGTTGTTTCAATCCCCTTTGTTACTCCCGGGTCCGGACGGGGGCCGCCCAAAATAAAAGGAGGTGAAAGAAAGTGGACTTTGAAAAGGTAGTAGGCCTGATATTAGAATCGGCCGCCCGCCTGGCAGCAGCTGCCAAGATATCCAGGAGAGATGAGAAATTGTGGGCTGCCATAGCCAAGGAGGACTGGAATCTGATCCAGCTGAGCTGGGCATTGCGCGGTGTAATACTGAAAAGGGGGAACGGAAAAGAGACAGGGTTATACCTGGATGATACACTAAGAAAGCTGCTCGAGGAGATTCTTAAAGAGTGATGCGACGGGTCCCACGGGATAGATAGATACATACATAAGGCGGCCGGCAGCCGGCGGGGGCTGAGGAAGTAAGAAGAGGTCGGGGGTTCAAATCCCCGGCCCCTTTTTTGTCCTTTATAGCGTTTATACCGTTTTAATTCCCTAAAGATTATCTCCCCACCGGGCAAACTTTAATGCAAACGCCACAGGCTAAGCCCTTATCACGTAGACCAGTCCAGTTAATCCAGCATTTTCTGACATTGGTTTTACCGCTAAGGTTTACGGCTTGTACAGGGCAGGCGTCAACGCACTTGCGGCAACTACCTGGTACCCGTTTCTCCAAGCAGACCTCTTCCTCCGTCTCCCTGCCGGAGTTCAAGGGGGCCTCAGAGATGACGCTGATCCACCTCTGCCTCGGCCCGTACTGCGGATTTAGAACGACCCCGCAGGTGCCCATCCTCCCCAATCCTGCTGACACAGCCGCACCCATATGATTGAAGCAAGGCACAAAGACTTCGTAACCCGCATTATACTGTTCCCAGAGAATGCCGTAGCTGTCTGTTTCAGGAAAGGTCATACTTCGGTAGCCCTTATCCTCCAGCCATTTGACCAGCTGGTAGGCGCCCGAGTTCAGTGCCTCATTGACGGTATCATAGTGCTTGCTGTAGATGCCACTCGGCGTCGTTTGAAGTACTGGGTCAATCAGCCTCATCCCGAGAGCAATGACGGACTTCACTGTGGGCAGGTAATCTTGGGGCCTGCGTCCCTCCGGTGCCCTTTGAAGTATCGGACTCATCGGGTCGGCGATGCCAAACAGATCAAAACCAAGCGAGTCGACTTTTTCCTTTAATAGGTCAGTTTTCATCCTTTCACCTCCTGCGTTTTCTTTTCTTTCCGGCGGGATGCCACTTGCCCGATTACGGCTGAGGCACCACACGGGAGGGGAGGAGGATAATTTAAGCCAGTGGGAATTGAGTAACCCCTGGCACCCCAGTTTCCCCTGGCAGAGCCCGCCCATCAAGTTAACCTATGTCAATAGTCACCTCGCTACTTTATCATCTGTGCTGGCAGCCAGAGGATTATTTGAGGGAAAGCGACGCACAAGCTAAGTCCAATCATGATAAGACCAACGAACGGAAATACTCCCCGGATGATATCTCCCATGGTCACTCCCAACTCTGGCGGTGCCGAACCTCGGAGATAGAATATGGCCGCAGCGAATGGGGGTGTCATGAAGGACATTTGAAGGTTAATGATAATCATCATCCCAAACCAGAGGGGGTCAAAACCAAGAGCAGGCGCAATGGGGGCTAGTATGGGAACCATGATAAAGATGATACCTATCCAATCAATGAAAAATCCCAGAAGGAAGATTATGAACATGACCATAGCAAAGGCACCCCAGTATCCACCTGGGGTACCCATAATGACTGCCTCCACTACTTTTGCACCCCCAGCCGGGATAAATACACCGACGAAAGCGAAAGATAATCCACCGATGAGGAGGATCATACTGGTGACCTTGAGTGTCTGCAGTGCCGTATCGCTGAGGACTTCAAAGCTAAACCGGCGGTAGGCGATCGTCAAGATGGTAGCGGCGAGGGCACCTACCGCGGCGGCTTCGGTGGGAGGTGCTATCCCGAAAAAAATACTGCCCAGCACGGCCAAGATAAGTAACCCAGGCGGAACCAGAGAAGCAACAAGCGTAGCCGTTTTCTTCAAGAAGGGGACGGCTCTTTCTTCAACGGGCACTGCTGGAGCTATTTTGGTTTGGAAGAAGCAACGAACGGCAATATAGGTTATGTATAAACCAGAGAGGACGAGACCAGGGATAAAGGCAGCCATAAACAGCTTTCCCACTGAGATGCCAGCCATTGGCCCGAAAATGACCAGCATAATACTGGGGGGAATAAGAATACCCAGAGTGCCACCAGCACAGACGGAGCCGCTGGCTAAACTTTTGCTATAGCCTCGCTTTATCATGGAGGGAAGGGCAAGAAGCGCCAGCATGGTGACCGAGGCGCCAATTATGCCGACACAGGCGGCAAGTATGGTGCCGATTAACACGGTGATTATCGCCAGGCCACCCCTGAACCCGCTGAGCCAGAGGTATAATGCTGCATACATTCTTTCGGTGATCCCTGAGCGTTCCAGCATAACCCCCATAAAAACAAACAGGGGGATGGCTAAAAGGACATAGCTGTGTACCAGCTTAAAGAGACGCGCATAGAGTAGGTCAAATACCCCGGTTCCAAATAGTAGAAAGCCCATGATTAAGCCCACAGCACCCACCGGGATAGCCAAGGGATAACCGATTAAGACTCCCACCAGAACCCCACCGAGCATGATTATGGTTACAATCTCTGGGCTTAAATCAATCATAGCGGTTTATTCCTTACCAGCAGGGATAAATCACGAATGAATTGAGCCACACCCTGAAGAGCAAACAGACACAATCCCAGAAGCATTACTGTTCTGATTGGACCAGATGGTGGGTACCAGTAACTCTCAATTAGTACCTCACCCCTTGACCAGGCGACCCACATGAACTCAGCCGCAGTGTATATAAGTATAGCGAGCAACGGGAAAAGAAGGAAAAAGGCACAGAGGACATCGATGATTGCCTTCCCTCTAGGCGACAGGTGCGTGTAAAAAACATCAACTCTCACATGGCCGTGGTGAAGGTGGGTATACGCCCAGCCCAGAGCCACGATGGTTCCGCCAAGCATACATGAGGTTTGATGTGCCCATATCGTTGGCGCATTGAAGACATATCTGACGGTGACCTCATAGCAAAGCACCAAAACCAGGACTACACAAGCCCACCGTATGGTCTTTCCCGTCCATTCATTAATGGAATCAATAACTCTTACTATCGTTCTCATCATTCATTGTTGTCCCGCCCCGAGGGTTTTCTCGAAGCGGGACAACCCTAGCATCTACTCAGCCAGCGTGGTTCGTTGAGACACTCCGACTTAGCGAACGTCCTGCTTGTCGCAAATGGCTTTGAAAGCACGCATGGATTCTACTATCTCGGCATAGAAGGGGTCCTCCGCACACTTCTCATCGTAGTATGCAAAGGCTACTTTAAGGATCTCGTCTTCTATACTTTTTGGAAGGAGTAGAACCTCAACGCCATAGTCTATGAAGTTGACCAGAAACTCGTCATCCAAAACTACTGTCTCGGCATAATAGTCGAATCCGGTCGTTCGCACTGCCTCCTCGACTATCATCTGAAGGTCAGGGGTAATCTCCTCCCAGACATCTCGGTTCACCCAGACGTGACCACAATCGGTCGGGGCGCGGGATGGCGAGATGTAAAGATAGTCAGCTACTTCCTGGAAGCCCATACCCCAGTTTAAGGATGGCGAAGCATATTCAAAAGCGTCGATGACGCCACGCTGCATGGATTCATAGAGTTCGGCACCCGGGAAGTAGACTGTCGCGGCGCCCATCCTGGCGAGAATTTCCCCGCCTTCACCAGCGCAGCGCATCTTTAACCCTTCAATGTCCGCCGGGGTCTTTAGCTCCCTGTTGGAGTGGCACCATATCTCTGGAGGAAGATGACCGCCAGAAGCGATATACTTCACGTTCAAAGCCGGCTCCCACATCCGTGCCGCCAGCTCGTCGCCTCCCCCTCTTATGTGCCACAAAAACATCTGGAGAGGCGTCAGCCCACCAGACATCATATCAAAGAGACTAGCTTGGGGAAACTTGTCCAGGTTATACATCGGGCAGGCCAGCCCCATTTCAAGGATACCGGCATCTACCCCATACAGCTCTTCAGTCGCTGGATAGATAGCACCACCGGCATAGGGTTCAACGACTAAGCGCCCGTTGCTCATGGTGGTAATCTTGGCCGCGGCACGCTTCACTACCTCGTGATAACGGTCGGCAACCGGAGGATGTCCCTGGTACTTCCAAGTAATTACCTCCGCGGGTTCTGCTGGAGCGGGCGCTGGAGCGGGAGCTGGGGCCGGTGCCGGAGCTGGCGCGGGCGCCGGTGCCGGGGCAGGGGCTGGTGCAGGAGCCGGCGCAGGAGCCGGGGCTGGGGCAGGCGCTGGTGCCGGAGCTGCACAGGCAAGCAAACTCACGATTAACAACAATGCCAGCGGGATTAATAATACTTTCTTTCTCATTGAAAAAACTCCTTTACTTAGATTTTGGTTGGCTAAAATTACTCTACTACTGAAAGCTATCACCCCCTTCTCTCTTATTTAGTTATTCAAGCTAAATTTGCTTTTAACTAGATTTAGTCGCGGGATGCCACTTGCCCGATTACGGCTGAGGTGCCACAGCTTACTCGTCAACTGGGAACTTAACTGCCACTACATACAGGTTAACATAGCCGCTCCCTGCAATCTGCGCCCTGAACATAAATCGCCAGCTTGTTGGGGGACTGCTCTGGAGATTTGGGTAAGAGGCGATACATCTGAGACAGTCCCCCTTTTCATTTTCTCAGCCTCGATAGCAGTTCACTCGCTAACTGGAAACCTAACTACCACTACATACAGGTTAACAAAGCCAGAACCATCGTCATCCGCCATGAACATATATCTCCAGCTTGTTGGAGAACCCTCTGGAGGGAATGGGAAAGAGGCGAGACATCTGAGACCCGTAGTGCCTATGGGAAAAACATATTGTTCATAGCCCCCACTCACGATAGTCCAGCCTGATGGAGCTTTTACTTCACCCGTTATAATGGTCCCGCCCTGCCATGGCAAGGGTGAAAGTACCTCTCCGAGAACCATAAATTCAGGCACTCCTAAAGAGCCAGCAGACCCCGGTTCACCTTGCGGTCCTTCAGGTCCTAGTTCACCTTGTATGCCCTGTATTCCTTGTTCGCCTTGCAGTCCCTGTAGTCCCTGCACTCCTTGTGGGCCAGTTGGCCCTATTGGGCCAGTCGGACCCTGTAATCCCTGCACTCCTTGTGGGCCAGGCGACCCTGGTTCACCGGGCGAGCCTTCCTGATTCCATTGGATGAACACTTCCGATGGTCTCACATCCTCCTCACCGTTGACCAGCCGCAGCATACCATTCACCTTCTGGTAGGCGCCACTGATTACCCCATCTTCACCAATGGGATTCAGAACTGACTTCGCCATAACAGCGCCAGCCCCCAAGGTGGCCACGAGCAACGCGACAACAATCGAAACCCATACCATCCTGCGTTTCTGAAACATGATTCTACCTCCTTTATTTCAAATATTCTCCCTGCTACGTAGTCTCTATATTCTACATCACCTCCTTCGCTTTGCAGCGGGATGCCACTTGCCCGATTACGGCTGAGGCTGCCCTCACGGGAGGGGTAGGAAAAATATTTAAGCCAGTGGGGAAAGGATCGATAACCCCCTGGCACCTCAGTTTCCCCTGGCAGAGCCCGCCCATCCCGCTGGGGAGATCAACGCACAGAAGATAATAGCCCCTTTCGGGGAAGAGGCTACTAGCCTCTCTGGTCACCTCCTCTGGCTCCCTCCCCAACGGGTTTCCCAAGGCAGAGCCTGCCCATGGCTAAGCCTTCTTTTCAGGACTCTCGGCTGCCTTTGTCTCAGGAGGCTCACCTGCCTTTTCCTCAGTAGGTTTGGCTTCTGCCTTCGGTCGTTTGAAAAATGACTTAATCTTCCCCCAGCACTTCATCATGCACCCCCCTTTTTCTTCTTTCTCACCATTCCAGCAATCTCGACAGATTGGGAATAACTACCGCCGCCAGCACCGCTAGGAGGGTAATATAAATCAAAATCTCAATCAAGCTCAAACCCTTCATATCCCCTCTTCTCCGCGTGCCGTTGCCAAAGTGCTACCTTCCCCCTCCCGGATGCTCCAGTATATCCTTAACCATGGTTATAATATCCTCATCAACTTGAGGATAGTTCCTGCGAACGTATTCAGAAAAGCCAATGTTATAGCCGCTCCGGATGCTCTTGGCGACGGCGACGCTCTTGATAAGAATTAGCATTGCAACCACGGCGCGCTGCGTCTCCACCGGCTCCTGCGATAGAAGTTTAGCCACATAAGGATCCACCGTACTACTGAGGGCTTCAACCTCTCTCTGCCATAGAGAAAGTGACCCGCATCGTAGTTGATTAGAAAATAACCGTCGTCTGTTAAACACTCTTTTGCAGAACGAAGGTAATCTAGCCTGCGATAAACGTGTTCTAGAACGCTAAATGAAACAACAATATCGAATTTTTCTTCTAATTTGTCATACACATGATAACCATATGAATTGATTATGGTTGCGTTCAGACCACTTAAGTAGTGCCGTGCTCGAAGGCAATATTCTTTTGATGGTTCAATGCCTACATACTCAATCCAAGGGTATGATTTCAGTAGATTAACAAAATTAAGAGACGTTCCACAGCCAAGGTCAAGAATATTTACTTCGCCACCCTTTTCCATTGCATATTGTTCTACCCAGTTCAAGCAATAAAGTTTTGCTGAGTTTCCCACTGTCAATACATTCATATATTATTACCCTTGTTATTCAGGGCCAGTCTTGCCTCTCGACCCTAGCTCACCACTGAAATATGGATAGAACACTCGATAGCTCTTATACTTACCAAAATAGCACACGCTATAATCCCCAATAGAGGTAGTTACTATAATGTGCGGGACACCTCTTTTGGACCACCTGAACTCTACATAGGTGAATATACCCTTCAACAGGGTATGGATCTCCTGTAGGGAGGTCGGTATCGGTTTACTTGGTTTCATGGTTATGACTGACATCTTACCCTCCTAGGATATCTAATCAAGATAGCCCACGTGCCACATTTTATCGTAGCCCTTATCAACGTACCAGATCTCATTACCTATAATAGCCTTGTTAATCATGTGCTCATACGGGGTCGATATATAATAATACTGCCTAATCTCGAACTTAGTGAGCAGCTCCGTCTCCAGCCTCCTACCCCATACCTCGGCTCTATCTCTTAGCTGGAAAGCTACATCCTCGCATTGACCGTCCATACGTATCCACCCATCTGAGCCTGCTATTAACACTACTGGAGCGTGATCAAGAGCCAGGAAACACTCAAGTTCCAACACGCTCTCCCAATCCTTTAGAGTCTCTCGATCTTTGGCAATTAGATAATCTTCCCAATCAGCCTGGACGCTATATGTATTTGAGGCCATCAGGATTACTATTAATAGCCAGAGCCATCTACGCAGATTTTTCATTTTACTCCTCCTCTACTGAGCCATCACTATGGAATTTCCTTGTCCTGCACCCCAGTTTCCCCTGGCAGAGCCCGCCCATCTCGCTGGGGAGAT
>Ga0307380_10003007_pt1 | contig 23617 bp, 19 predicted proteins | sample UN3MG_FD_202239 | JGI IMG/M metagenome (GOLD analysis project Ga0307380, IMG submission 202239) | Soil microbial communities from Risofladan, Vaasa, Finland - UN-3 | ecosystem: Environmental > Terrestrial > Soil > Coastal area > Acid sulfate soil | place: Finland: Risofladan, Vaasa | collected... | reverse complement strand
CCTGGGCAAGCCATCGTTCATCGGCGGCGCTGAGCAGCGCCCGATGGTTGTGTCGGGGTCGACGGGCGACGGTTCGCTGACCTGCAGGGACATGAGCACGGGAGGGGCTGTCGGAGCGAGGCATGGACAGATCATAAAACACCCTTTGAAATAGGTCAATGTTGTGATGTAAATAAATCGAGTCGTATCATCCGGGTCTGTTGATCTGGTTCTTGCTCGCTCTGCACGCGTTCGTCGTCGTGGCTCTGGTGGCCGTCGGTGGGCGGCTGGGGCGCCGCTCGTTGTGGGTGGCAGCAGTGCCGATGGCCGTCACGGCCCTGTGGTCGGCGACCCGGTTGGGTTCGGGCGACGCGATCGTCACGGGATTCGCGTGGGTGCCCGGCCTCGACGTGAACGTGGAGTTCCGTGTCGACGAGTTGAGCTCGCTGCTGTCGTTGCTCGTGTCGGGAATCGGAGCACTCGTCTGCGTCTATGCGGTCGGGTACTTCTCGCGCACGGCGACGAGCATGGGCCGCTTCGCAGCCACGCTGTTGGCCTTCTCGGCGGCGATGGTCGGCCTCGTCTGGGCCGACTCGGTGTGGACGCTGTTCATCTTCTGGGAACTCACGTCGATCACGTCGTTCCTCCTGGTCGGCTTCAAACACGTCGACCCGGTCGCGCGCATCGCGGCCCGACGCGCCCTGGTGATCACCGCAGCGGGCGGCCTGTCGCTCTTGGCGGGGTTCGTGCTGTTCGTCGATGCCGCCGGCACCGCCCGCCTCAGCGACATCGCTCCGATCACCGGATCGACCGCGAACGCGGCAGCGATCCTGATTCTCGTCGCCGCGGCGACCAAGTCGGCGCAGTTCCCGTTCCATGTCTGGTTGCCTGGTGCCATGGCGGCGCCCACTCCGGTGAGCGCCTACCTGCACTCGGCGACGATGGTGAAGGCGGGCGTGATCCTGGTCGCGGTCATTGCCCCGGCGTTCCAGGACACCGACGTCTGGAAGCCGTTGGGTCTGAGCTTCGGTCTGGTGACGATGCTGTGGGGAGCCATTGGCGCGTTGCGTCATGTCGACGCGAAACTGATCCTCGCCTGGGGCACCGTGTCGCAGCTCGGGCTCCTGATCGCGCTGCTGGCTGTCGGCACCCCCAAGGCGACGTTCGCCGCGGTCTCCATCCTGGTGGCCCACGCCGTGTTCAAAGCGGCGCTGTTCATGGTCGTCGGTGAGGTCGACGTCCGAACGGGAACCCGGAACATCAACGACCTGTCCGGTCTGCGCCGATCGATGCCGATCACGTTCGTGGTGGCGGTGATCTCCGGCGCCTCGATGGCCGGCATCCCGCCGCTGCTCGGATTCCCGACCAAGGAAGCGGCGATCGAGGCCGCCCTCGGTCTGTCCGGCGCCGAATTCTGGATTGTCGGTGGCCTGATCATCGGTGGATCGGTGTTGACCGTGGCGTACACGACACGGCTCCTCATCGGCATGTTCGGTGCCTCCGCGCCCATGCCGGAGCATGACGTCGCGCCACGCCGACCTGCCATGTCGGCGCCGGAAGTGGTGTTGGCATCCGCATCGGTCCTGGGGTTCGTGGCGCTCGGGTGGGTCACCGGCGTCGTGCGGCCCGCCGTCGTCACCGTTGCTCCGAAGGCCGAGGTGTACTCGTTGCTGCGTTGGCCGGGCCTGACGGACGCCTTCGTCACGTCACTGGTGATCGTCGCCGTCGGCGCGGTGTTCGGCGCGCTGCTCGCTCGACGTCACGTCGTCACCGGCCCCGTCGCCCGCGGCGCGGCGAACGTCGATTGGACGATCGATGGCGTCGGCCGGCTCGCCCGCCAGATTGCCGGACGCGTGCAGCACGGATCGCTACCGCTGTACCTGGCGACCACGGTGCTGGTGATCTGCGCCGCAGCGGTGCCATTCGCCGGCCAGATCGACGCCGACACGCTCTACTGGTGGGACAACCGTGCGGAAGCGGCGATGGTCGTGATGATCGTGGCAGCGGCTGTCTCGGCAACGCAGGTGTCGTCACGACTCGGTGCTGCGCTCGTGCTCGGAGCGGTCGGCTTCAGCGTTGCCGGGTTGTTCGTCGCATACGGCGCGCCCGATCTGGTGCTCACCCAGCTGCTCGTCGAGACCGTCATCGTGGTCGGCTTCGTGCTGGGACTCGGTCGTCTCGCCACCACCTTTCCGAGGCCCACGCGTCTGTGGACCGTCGGCCGACTCGTCATCGCTGGTGCCATGGGCTCGGCCGTCGCTGTCGCGTTGGCGGGGAGTGCGGGGAACCCGGTGGGTGAGGCCCCGGTGCGTGAACTCGCCGAGACAGCCCAAACCGATGGCGGGGGCAAGAACGTGGTCAACGTGATCCTCACCGACACCCGCGCGCTCGACACGCTCGGCGAAGTCATCGTGTTGATGGTCGTCGCAGTGGGCATCTTGACGCTCGGTACCAAGCGCCGTCGTGGTCGTTCGCCTGCGGTGCCCGGCTCGGATGAGCCGGCCGGGATTGCCGAGGTGGCGCGATGATCGCCAGCACGTCCCCGATCGTCTCGTTGGCCGTGCGCGCGGTCACACCGGTCGCGCTCGTGGTCGCTGCCTATGTGCTGTTCGCCGGTCACAATCAGCCGGGCGGCGGCTTCGCGGCCGGCCTCATGCTTGGCGCGATCATCGTGTTGCGCACGGTCGCCGGCATCCAGCAGCCGCGGCATGCGACGGTGTGGCTGTCGGTCGGGGGCGTTGTCGCCGGACTCGTCGCCACCGCCCCGCTGCTGTGGGGCGAGCCGCTGCTCGACCAAGTGGTCGTCAGCTGGGACATCCCGCTGCTCGGCACGGTCAAGACCGGATCGGCCCTCGTCTTCGACCTCGGAGTCGTGGCCGTCGTGGTCGGCCTCGTCATTGCACTGCTCGACGGACTCGACGCCACCTCGCTCGTCGATCGCGGCCGACAGTCCAGTCCGGACGATCTGGAGGCGTCGCCGTGAGCGTCGCAATGATCTTCGCGGTCGCCGGCCTGGTGGCGACCGGCACCTTCCTCGTCACGTCGCGTTCGTTGAGCCGGATCGTGCTCGGCTTCGCGTTGCTCGGTCATGCCGCAGTGCTCGCGCTCCTGGCATCAGGCGGACGTGCGGGTTCGCCCCCGATTGTCGACGGTGAATCCACGCCTGATACCGCCAACCCGCTCCCGCAGGCGTTGTCACTCACGGCGATCGTGATCTCGTTCGGCCTCACCCTGTTCGTCTTGGCGTTGGCTCGGCGCCAACAGGTGCTCACCGGTGACGACCTGGTCGAAGACGACGTCGAAGACCGCCGCATCGCGACGACCCACGAAGTCCGCGAGGCCGCCGTGGACGAGACCCGTGAGCTCGAGACGCTCCACGAGTTCCCGGAGGGCGGATCATGAACGCCGTGGTGGGACTCTGTGTGGTGCTCCCACTGTTTGGCTCGGCGCTCGTACTCGGCCTTCGGCGCAAACCCACGGCTCGAGACGCGATCACCGTGTCGACCATGGCCGGAGTGACCGGGATGGCAGCCGCTCTGCTCGCTCATGTCGACCGCAACGGCACGGTCGTGCTCGGCGTCGGCGACTGGGCGCCAGACCTCGGGATCGTGCTGGTGGCCGATCTGTTCGCTGCGCTCATCCTCCTCGTCGCCTCGGCGACGATCCTGGTCGTCGAACTGTTTGCCATCGGGCAGCGACGCACTCCTGCCGGCGCCGACCCGGCCGTGGTCAGCCCGATCCTGCTCGTGCTCGCCGGTGGCGTCAGTCTGGCGATCCTCACCGGCGATCTCTTCACGTTGTTCGTGGCGTTCGAACTGATCCTGGTCGCCAGCTACGTACTGCTCACTCACCAGGGCCGTGAGTCTCAGGTTCGCTCGGGCATGACCTACGTCGTCATCAATCTGTTCGCGTCGACGCTGTTCCTGTTCGGGGTGGCGATCGTCTACTCGGCGACCGGCACGGTCAACATGGCGTTGCTCGCCGAGCGGATCCCAGAGCTCCCGGGAGCAACCCAGGTCGGCATCGGGCTGTGGTTCCTGGTGGTCTTCGGTACGAAAGCGGCGATCTTCCCGTTGTTCTCGTGGCTGCCCGACAGCTACCCGACGGCTCCGACCACGATCACCGCCGTGTTCGCCGGTCTGCTCACCAAGATCGGCGTCTACGTCCTGATCCGCTTTTTCACGCTGATGGACCTCGAACAACTCGGCCCGCTCCTGCTCGTCGTCGCAGGCCTCACGATGATCGTGGGCGTTGCCGGCGCGTTGGCGCAAGACGACGTGAAGCGGATCCTGTCGTTCCATGTCGTCAGCCAGATCGGCTACATGATCATGGGGCTCGGCCTGTTCACGGTTGCTGGTGTCGCCGGAGCCGTCCTGTTCCTGATTCACCAGATCCCGGTGAAGACCGTGATGTTCCTCGCGGGCGGATTGATCGAGGACGACCAGGGGACCTCCGCGTTGAAGAAGGTCGGGGGGCTTGCCACGAGCAAGCCGGTGATCGCCGTGCTGTTCGCGCTGCCGGCGCTCAGCTTGGCTGGGCTGCCGCCCTTCTCGGGTTTCATCGCCAAGCTCGCGCTCGTCGATGCCGGCATCTCTTCGGGCGCCTACGTGATCGTGGCGGTGTCGTTGGTCGGTTCGATACTCACACTGCTGTCGATGACGAAGATCTGGCTCGGAGCGTTCTGGGGCGAGGTCACGCCAGCGGCGGTACCGGCGTCGAGCCGCCGGTCGGTCACGATCATGCAGACCGCCGCTGGTGTCGCCGTCGCCGGCACGATTGCGATCGCTGTCGTTGCCGGCCCGTTGTGGCGCATGAGTGAACAGGTCGCCGCGGACCTGATCGAGCGCACGCCCTACATCGTCGATGTGCTGGGCCCGACGGCCACGGAGGTGGACCGCTGATGGACGCCATCATCTCGCGTTCATCGTGGGGCTCGGTTCGGGCGTTGTTCACGCCACGCCGCCTGCTCACGATGGTCCTGCTCGTCGGTGCGTGGTGCGCACTGTGGGGCACGGTGTCGATCGCCAACGTCGTGTCGGGAATGATCGTGGCGATTGCCGCGACGTTGTTCGCAGGCTTCGACCGCAATGCCGGCGGACTGCGAATCGTGCCGTTGCTGCAGTTCGTCTGGCTCGTGGCCGTCGACCTCGTCGTGTCGATGGTGCAGGTCGCATGGGAGATCCTGACCCCAACCGACTACACCGACGAGGCGATCATTGCAGTCGACACGACCATCGCGTCGAGGTCGCACTTCCTGATGCTCGTGGTGGCGATCACTGTCACGCCGGGGACGGCCGTGATCGACAGCGATGGCGACACCGGCCGGCTCTATCTCCACGTGCTCCACGCCGAGAAGGCACCCGAGATCGAACAGCATGTTCGTCGACTCGCGGAGCTCGCATGCCGCGCGCTTCCGGTGAAGGAGGAGGCAGCATGATCGCCGACATTGCGATCGGCATCTTCCTGCTGGCGGGGATCTTGGCCGGTATTCGACTCATCCGTGGCCCGTCGCTCGCCGACCGGGTGATTTCGCTCGATGCTGCCCTCGTTGCGTTGATGGGTGCCATCGGCACGCGGGTTGCCGAGACCGGCGACACGCTGTATATCGGCGTGCTGGTGGTGATCGCCATCGTGGCGTTCACCGCCACCGTGGCCCTCAGCCGATTCATCGAGACGACGGGGCGGCCATGAACGCCGTCAGCTCGGTCTTCATCTTGCTTGGTGCCCTCGTCGCGCTCCTCGCGGGCATCGGACTGCTCACCTTCACGACGCCCTACGCAAGGTTCCATGCCGCGGGCAAGGCGAGTCCGATCGCGTTCCTGCTCGTCGCGATCGGCGCCAGCATCGAAGTCGGTGTGCGGGGTGCCGCCGAGTTGGCGATCGTAGCGGCCGCGCTGCTGCTCACGTTGCCGGCGAGCACCCATCTGCTCTTCCGGGCCACCCACCGCACCACCGAATCCGATCACCTGCGTATCGACGAACTCGCCGCTCCTGAACGAGCATTGGCCGAGATCGAGTCGGGCGCCGCAGAGAGCCCACAGGGAGACGTCGATGGCCACGACCGCTAGCACGCAGGGTCGCTCCGGGTCGGGAAAGAACCCTGGGCAACGGGTGTCTTCAAATACCTATGATGCGATGGTGACGTTGATCGAGCCGAAGCCGGACCTTCCTGCGTGGACCTTCTTGACGAACCACGCCCACGTGATGGTGGCGTTGAGTCGGGACCCCGATCTCCGCCAACGCGACCTCAGCTATGTGGTCGGGATCACGCCGGGCGCGGTGCAGCGGATCCTCGACGACCTCGAAGCCGGCGGCTATCTGCGTCGTGAGAAGGTCGGCCGTCGCAACCACTACGAGATCATCGATCGGACCAAGTTGCGCCATCCCCTCGAAGGCCAGCACACCGTCGGCGAACTGCTCGACATGCTCCACGATTGACGTGTGTGGCGCAGTCGTGGCGAGCACCCACCGCCACTCGAGCTGACCGACTCTCGGCCCCTCACCCCGAAAATTGCGCGCCAGGCGGTCGCGAGCGGGCCGGTTCGCGCACATTTCGGACGACGCGGCGGAGATGGGGACTTTGGGCGGTCGTCAAGGGGTTGGTGCGGGCGCAAGGATGGTGACCATGACCACGATGGCCCCCGACGATCGCCCAGCACTCGACTCGGAGGCTGGCGGATCGGGTTCAGGTCCGTCGAGCACGGCGTGTATCGACGGCAACGAGGCGGCGGCCAAGGTGGCCTACGCCCTGTCGGAGGTGGTGGCGATCTACCCGATCACCCCGGCCTCGACGATGGGTGAACTGGCTGACGCCTGGTCCGCTGGAGGCGTGACGAACCTGTGGGGCGCGGTGCCCGAAGTGGTCGAGCTCCAGTCCGAGGCCGGCGCGGCAGGCACCCTGCACGGAGCGCTGCAGACCGGCGCACTCGGCACGACGTTCACCGCATCACAGGGCCTGCTGTTGATGCTGCCGAACATGTACAAGATCGCCGGCGAGCTGACCCCGGCGGTGATCCACGTCGCTGCCCGAGCGATCGCCACACATGCACTGTCGATCTTCGGTGACCACAGTGACGTGATGGCGGCACGCTCGACCGGCTTCGCGATGCTGTGTGCCAGCTCGGTGCAGGAGGCCCACGACTTCGCTGCCGTCTCGCACGCGGCCACGCTCCGGGCCCGGATCCCGTTCCTGCACTTCTTCGACGGCTTCCGTACTTCGCACGAGATCAACAGCATCGACCTGCTCGGCGACGACGACCTGCGGTCGCTGATCGACGACGACGACATCGCCGCGCACAAGCTCCGCCGCCTGCGGCCGACCGCACCCGTGGTGCGTGGCACGGCGCAGAACCCCGACGTGTTCTTCCAGGCTCGCGAGGCCGCCAACCGGTTCCACGACGCCGTGCCCGGCATCGTTGCCGATGTGTTCGCCGAACTCGAGGCGCGCACGGGGCGCAGCTATGGCCTCGTCGACTACGAGGGCGCCGCCGACGCCGAGCGCGTGATCGTCATGATGGGTTCGGGTTCGGGCGCCGTGGGTGAAACCGTCGCCAGGCTGGTCGCCGACGGCGAGAAGGTCGGGCTGGCCACCATCCGACTCTTCCGGCCCTTCCCGATCGACGCTCTGCTCGACGCGCTGCCGGACTCGGTCCGCTCGATCGCGGTCCTCGACCGGTGCAAGGAGCCGGGTTCGGCGGGCGAGCCGCTCTTCCAGGATGTCATCACCGCTGTCGCCGAATCCGGGCGGACGGGTGTGCGCGTGATCGGCGGCCGCTACGGGCTCGGATCGAAGGAGTTCACCCCGGCGATGGCCAAGGCGGTGCTCGACGAGTTGACGGTCGAGACACCGAAGCGGCGTTTCACCGTCGGCATCGTCGACGACGTCACTGGTCTCAGCCTCGACGTCGACGACTCGTTCCGCCTCGAACAGGCGGGACGGTCGGCGGTGTTCTACGCGCTCGGCAGCGATGGGACCGTCGGGGCGAACAAGGCGTCGGTGAAGATCATCGGCCACGAGCCGGAGCTCCACGCGCAGGGCTACTTCGTCTACGACTCGAAGAAGTCCGGCTCGATGACCGTGTCGCACCTGCGCTTCGGTCCCGAACCGATCCGCTCGACCTACCTCGTGCAGGAGGCCGATCTGGTCGCCTGCCACCAGTTCGGGCTGCTCGACCGCTTCGACGTGCTCGGCGACGTCCGTCACGGTGGCACCTTCCTCCTCAACGCGCCCTATCCCGCCGACGAACTCTGGGAGCACCTCCCGATCACCATCCAGCGTCGCATCCACGAGCGCGAGCTGCGCGTCTTCACGATCGACGCCACGCGCATCGCCCGCGAGCTGAAGATGCCGGGTCGCATCAACACGATCATGCAGCCGTGCTTCTTTGCGTTGACCGACGTGATGTCCCTCGACCGTGCGGTCGGCGCCATCAAGGCGTCGATCAGCTCGGCCTACGGACGGCGCGGGCGGTTGATCGTGGAACGCAACGAGGCGGCCGTCGACCGTGCCGTCGCCGAGCTGGCCCGCGTGGAGGTGCCGGTGACCGTGCCGTCGAGCACCGAGCTCGACGAGACGCTCGACATCTTGGACTCGGCCCGACAGAACGCGGACACCGACTTCATCGATCGCGTCACGATGACGATGATTGCGAACCGGGGCGATCTGCTGCCGGTTTCGGCCATGCCGATCGACGGGACGTTCCCGACCGGCACCACGCAGCTGGAGAAGCGCAAGCTCGCCATCGATATCCCCGTGTGGGAGCCCGACCTGTGCATCGACTGCGGCAAGTGCGCCGTCGTGTGCCCGCACGCGACGATCAGGATGAAGGCCTACGAGCCGTCGGCACTCGATGGGGCGCCCGACAGCTTTCTCTCCAAGAACTTCCGATCGAGGGAACTCGACGGCCACCAGCTCACGATCCAGGTGGCACCCGACGATTGCACGGGCTGCGGTATCTGTGTCGACGTGTGCCCGGCGAAGGACAAGACCCAGGTCAAGCGCAAGGCGATCAACATGCGCCCGGCGCCCGAGCACCGGGTGGTTGAACGCGAACGGTGGGACTTCTTCACCTCGATCCCCGAACTCGATCGCGCCTCGATCACGCACGATTCCGTGAAGAACTCGCAGCTGCTCCAGCCACTGTTCGAGTTCTCCGGCGCCTGCTCGGGGTGCGGCGAGACGCCGTACCTGAAACTGCTGACCCAACTGTTCGGTGACCGTCTCGTCGTCGCCAACGCGACCGGGTGTTCATCGATCTATGGTGGCAACCTGCCGACTACGCCATGGTCGAAAGACACCAACGGGCTCGGACCCGCGTGGTCGAACTCGCTGTTCGAGGACAACGCCGAGTTCGGCTTCGGCATGCGGCTCGGTATCGAACACCACCAGCGTGAGGCCCGGCGCCTCGTCGAGGAGCTGGCCGACGCTGTCGGCATCGACTTCGCCAACGCCCTGCTCGCCGACCCGACGCCGACCGAGCACAGCGTGGTCGAGCAGCGCACACGGGTGGCGGTGCTGCGGGATCGCCTCGACGACCTCGTCGACTCGATCGATCCTGCAGTCGCCGACCGCGCGAAGCGCCTCGGTGTGATCGCCGACGAGCTGGTGCGCACGAGTACGTGGATCGTCGGCGGCGACGGCTGGGCCTACGACATCGGCTTCGGCGGGGTCGATCATGTGCTGGGCAGTGGCCGCAACGTGAACTTGCTGGTGCTCGACACCGAGGTGTACTCGAACACCGGCGGCCAGGCATCGAAGGCGACGCCGCTCGGTGCCGTCGCCAAGTTCGCCATGGGCGGCAAGCCGACCGGCAAGAAGGATCTCGGCGCGATCGCTCGCCGGTACGGCAACGTGTACGTCGCACAGATCGCCATCGGCGGCAGCGACATCCAAACGGTCAAAGCACTCGCCGAGGCCGACGCCTGGGACGGCCCGTCGCTGATCATCGCCTACTCGACGTGCATCGCGCACGGCATCGACATGGAGACCTCGATGTCGCACCAGAAGGATGCGGTGAAGTCGGGGTACTGGCCCCTCTACCGCTACAAGCCGACCACCAACGAGCACGAGCATCCGTTCCAGCTCGACTCCGCAGCACCGAGTATTCCGCTGAAGGACTTCGCGTTGAAGGAGGCCAGGTTCTCGATGCTGGCTCGGTCCGATCCGGCCCGGTCCGCCGAACTGCTCGACCTCGCACAGCAGGACATCGACGAGCGCTGGCACTACTACGAGCAGCTCGCCGGCGTGGAGCGTGCGCTGCACTCACCGCGTCCGCCCGCACTCGACGAGCCCGATGGGGACGACACGATCCATGGAGGATCCGACGATGCCTGACCTGCACACCACCTACCTCGGTCTGGCGCTGCGGTCGCCGATCGTTGCGTCGGCGGGACCATTCACCGGCCAACTCGATCGCTTGGTCGAGCTCGAACTGGCCGGCGCGGGCGCCGTCGTGCTGCCATCGATCTTCGAGGAACAGATCGAGCACGAGACCGCCGAGATCGATCGGCTCTACACGGTCCACGGCGACAGCTTCCACGAGGCGACGTCGTTCTTCCCCGAGGTCGATGACTACGGCTCGGCCATCGACTCCTATCTCGAGCTGATCGAGAACGCGAAGGCGGCGATCGACATCCCGGTGATCGCCAGCCTGAACGGCGCCAACATCGGCGGTTGGGTCAAGTACGCCCGGCTGCTCGAAGGCGCAGGAGCTGACGCAGTCGAACTGAACCTCTACACGGTCTCGGCCGACCCGGCCATCGGTGGGGCAGCGATCGAGGCCGAACATCTCGAACTCGTGGCGCTCGTTGCCGAAGAGGTCGGTGTTCCGGTCGCCGTGAAGATCTCGCCGTTCTACTCGTCGGTGTCGTCGTTCGTCGTCGGACTCCAGCGCTCGGGGGCCGCCGGTGTGGTGATGTTCAATCGGTTCTACTCACCCGACCTCGACCTGGAGACGCTCGAAGTGGCGCCGCGCATCGCACTGAGCACCCCCGAAGAGCTGCGCCTGCCCTTGCGGTGGATCGGGATCCTGCGCGAGCACCTCACGATGTCGATCGCCGGCTCGACGGGGGTGCATTCGGGATTCGACGCGGCGAAGCTGATCCTCGCGGGTGCCGATGTGGCGATGTCGACGTCGTCGCTGTTGCACCACGGCCCGGCCCACCTCGCCACGATCGAAGCGCAGCTGACGGAATGGATGGTCGAACACGACTACGACTCGGTCACGCAGATGCGTGGCGCGGTCGCGAGCCATGCGGCGAGCGACCCAACGGCCTACGAGCGAGCGAACTACATCGGCAACATCGCCACCTACACCAGCCGATTCATCGGCACCGGCGAGGTCCCGCTCGCCCGCCACCGACCCGAGTGAACCTCAGCAGACGGCGCGGACGTACGGGTACGGGTTGACGGCGCGACCGCCACCGGGGTGCACTTCGAAGTGCAGGTGGTTGGCGGTGGTGTTGCCGGTGGCTCCGACGTAACCGATCACTTCACCCCGCGACACACTCCGGCTCGACCCTTCCCAGGCGCTGAGGTGAGCGTAGAAGTAGCGAGTTCCGCTGCCGCCGTTGAGCCACACGGAGTTGCCACCGAGGCGCGTGGTCTTGAACTGGACCGAGCCGGACTCGACAGCGACCAAGGGGGTGCCACCGGGCGACATCATGTCGACGCCTTCATGACTGCGGCCACCCGAGCGTGCGGCACCCCACGTGTCGCCGAAGGCGCGAGGCCCGGCAACGGGACACACGATGCCACTGCCGGCGTTCGACGGAGGAGGACTGGCAGGAACCGGTCTCGGTGCCGGCGCAGCCGGAGCCGCGCTCTGAGCCGCGTTCGAGGAGCCCGACGACGAACCGGAGGACGACCCCGATGACGAGCGCGACACGGACGGTGCCAGCGCTGCGGCGGTGGGTGCAGCGGCCGCATTGGAAGCCTGCAGTTGGCGTGCCGCCGCAGCCTCCTCGGCGATCTTGGCCTGGCGCTGACGTTCGAGTTCGCGTTGCACGGCGACATCGGCGAGACGTTGCTGCTCGATCTCGGCGAGTTTGACGACCTCGGCTTCGGCCGCCGACTTGAGCTCTTCGAACTGCTCGCGGGCCTGCGTGGTGGCCTCTTGCTGGCGTTCGAGCTCCGCGCGCTTGGCTCGTACGTCCTTCATCACGGCATCGAAGTCGTCGAGCTCCACCGAGGCGGCACCACGCGCAACCGATGCCTGATGGTCGGCGGTGATCCCGGCGTTCGCCTCGTCGAGGTCGATCAACAGCGGGATCGAAGAGCCGGAATTGACGAAACTGCGCTGTGCGTCCTGCTGCAGACTCGAGCGCATCGAGTCGGCCTGGGCCTCGACGGCTGCCAAGTCCTGCTCGGCGGCGGTGATCTCGAGTTCGAGCGTGTCGAGTCGCGACTCGGCGTCGAACATCGCCTGCGCTGCGGCGTTGGCGCGATCGCGTGCCGCCTGGATCTCTTGCGCGGCGCGAACGGCGGCGGGATCCTGCGCATTGGCCACCGTGAGCGGCAGTGCGCTGGCTCCGACGGCGACGGCGAGGACCACGGCGACGGACGCGAGGGTGCGCCGAACACCGCTCCTCGACAGTCCGGTCATCCTCGACATGACCGCCGAGCCTAGCCCTATATGACGGTTTCGTGACGATCAGGTGTCGGTCGGATGTGGAGGTTCGTCAGGCCCCGACCGTGTCCGGATCATCGAGCGATGTCTGCGGCGTACGGAAACCATCGCAACGTCTCGAAGTCGGCGTTGGTCTCGGGTGTGGGCGCGGCAGGCGCCCGGTGCTCGGGGGCAGCGTGGAACAATTCGTGCGCCGATGCGAGATGGCGGGCGAGGTCGACGGGCTCACTGCGCCGACGGTTCTCGAACTGCATTCGGCCGCCGTCGTAGGAGATCTCGTCGAGGCTCATCGAGGGCCCTCGTGTGCCGCGGCGGTGGTGCCAGAGACCGCTGTCGGGCTCGAAGTCGTACTCGTCCAACAGCGATGCACCGTGCGAGGCGATCATCGTGACCGCGTCGACGAGATAGTCGAACGTGGCGTCGTCGATGAAGTAGTTGAAGTTCACGCGCACCCAGCCGGGCTTGATGCCTTCGCATCCCCGATTGATCTCACGTTGGAACTCGTGTGACCGTTCGAGGTCGATGCCCAACAGCCGATGCCCGTATGGTCCGGCGCACGAGCAGCCGCCGCGGGACTGGATGCCGAAGACGTCGTTGAGCAGTGCCACCACATAGTTGTGGTGCAAGAAGCGGTCACCGTGGCGGATCACGAACGACACGATCGACAGCCGGTCGGCCTCGTGGCTGCCGAGCACGTTGATGTTCGGGTGCGTTTCCCACCGGGCGATCGCCCGTCGTACGAAGCCGGATTCCTTGGCTTCGATCACGTCAGCACCGACAGCCGACTTCAACTGGAACACGAGGCCGGCCCTGATCGATTCGATGATCGCAGGCGTGCCTGCCTCCTCGCGGTGCTCGATCTCGGGGTGGTAGTCGTGTTCGGCAGTGCTGACGTAGCGCACGGTGCCACCTCCCGGCACGTCGGGCACACGATTGGTGAACATCTCGCGACGGGCCACGAGCACGCCGGGCGTGCCTGGCCCGCCGATCAGCTTGTGCGGCGAGATGAACACGGCGTCCTTGTAGGCCAGGTTGCCGTCGGCGCTGGACCCCATGTCGATCGGGACGTACGGCGCCGCGGCGGCGTAGTCCCACAGCGACAGCGCGCCGTGTTCGTGCAGCAGTGTCGAGACAGCGATGGTGTCGGTGATGATCCCGGTGACGTTCGAGGCAGCGGAGAACGAACCGATCAACGTCCTGCGATCGCCGTGGCGGACCAACTCGCGCTCGAGGTGCTCGAGGCTGACGTGGCCGTCGGCGTCCTCGTCGATGATGACGACGTCGGCGATCGACTCGCGCCATGGCAGCTCGTTGGAGTGGTGTTCGTAGGGCCCGATGAAGACCACGGGCCGTTCGGCTGCGGGGATCGTCTCGGTCAGGTGGTACCGATCGTCGAGTACCGACGGGATCTTCAGGCCGAGAACGCCGATCAGTTTGGCGACGGCGTGCGTGGCGCCACTGCCGCAGAAGACCACGGCATGTTCGGCGCGCGTGGCGCCGACGCAGCGCCCGATGATCTCCCGGGCCTCCTCTCGCAGCCGTGTGGTCTGCAGGCCGGTGCCGGAGGATTCAGTGTGCGTGTTCGCGTACAGCGGGAGCACCACGGCGCGGATGTAGTCCTCGATGAAGCTGAGCGACCGGCCCGACGCGGTGTAGTCGGCATAGATGATCGGCCGGGGCCCGTACGGGCCGTCGATCACGTCGTCGCGCCCGATCACGGACTCGCGGACATACGCAATCAGAGCGTCTGGGTCGGTGGTGGCCACGCCTCCAGTGAACCAGCGATTCGAGGTGAGAGGGGCTGGCGTCGCCGGTTTCATTTACGCTGCCTGTCGAGATGGACCAGCAGCGAGCCGACGTCACCGCCGAGCTCGGGCTCACCGCCGCCGAGGTGGTGGACCGTGTCGCCGCCGGCCACGTCAACGTCACCCCGGAGCCTCCCGGACGATCGTTCGGACAGATCGTGGCGGCCAACGTGTTCACGGTCGTCAACGCGATCATGCTCACACTGTTCGTCCTCGTGCTCGTGTCGGGCAATCCGAAAGATGCGCTGTTCGTCGGGGTCGTGGTGTCGAACTCCGTGATCGGAGTGGTGCAGGAGGTCCGCGCCCGTCGTGAGTTGCAGCGCCTCGAGGTGGTCACCGAACCACGTGTGACGGTGATCCGCGACCGCGCGACGGTGGAGATCCCGTCGGACGAGATCGTGCTCGACGACGTGGTCGAGCTCCGCCTCGGAGGTCAGGTCGCTGTCGACGGAGAGCTACTCGAGGCCACCGCGCTCCGTCTCGACGAGTCGATGCTCACCGGCGAATCGCTGCCGGTTCCCAAGGAGATCGGTGACCCCGTGATGTCGGGCAGCTTCGTCGTCGCCGGCAACGGACGCCTCCGGGCGACCGCGGTGGGCGCCGACAGCTATGCCAGCACGCTCGCGACCGAGGCGAAACAGTTCACCGCGGCGCAATCGCAGCTCCGTCAAGGCATCGACATCATCCTGCGTTGGCTCACCGTGATCATTCCGGTCGCGTCGATCTTCCTGTTCATCAATCTGCTCAGCGCCGAAGACGGCTGGCAGGACGCGCTGCTCGGCACCGTGGCGGCCGCGGTCGCGATGGTGCCCGACGGATTGGTGCTGCTGACCAGTCTGTCGTTCATGGCGGGCATCGTGGCGCTCGCTCGTCGTAACGCGCTGGCCAAGCAGCTCTCGACCGTCGAGGTGCTCGCCCGCGTCGACGTGTTGTGCCTCGACAAGACGGGCACGATCACCACCGGCGAGATCACGTTCGCTGCCACCCACACCGCGGCAGGTCGCACCGACGACGAAGCCCGGGATGGACTTGTTGCACTCGCCTCGTCCGACCGGGATCCGAACGCATCGATGGCGGCGATCGTCGCGGCGGTCGGAACCGACACCACCTGGGAGATCGATCGTGTCGAGCCCTTCGACAGCGGACGCAAGTGGTCGGCGGCATCCTTCGTCGACCGCGGGTGGGTCTACCTCGGAGCGCCGGACTTCCTGCTCGCACCCGATGATCCCGCTCGGGACCTCGTCGAGCGATTGAGCACCGGAGGCAAACGGCTGCTGGCCGTGATGACCTCGCTCGATGGTCCTGCCGGCGACCGTCTCCCCGAAGGATCGAGGACGCTTGCGATCGTCGAACTCGAAGACGAGATCCGTCCCGACGCGGCGAAGATCTTGTCCTACTTCGCCGAGCAGGACGTGACCCTCAAGGTGATCTCCGGCGACAACCAGGACACGGTGGCAGCGATCGCCGATCGGGCCGGCCTCACCGTGGCAGGTCCGCCGGTCGATGCTCGTGAGCTCCCGACCGACCTCGGTGAACTCGCAACGGCGATGGACAGCAGCACCGTGTTCGGACGGGTCAAGCCGCAGCAGAAGCAGGCGATGGTGCAGGCGTTGCAGTCACGTGGCCATGTCGTGGCGATGACCGGCGACGGAGTGAACGATGTCCTCGCCCTCAAGGACGCCGACCTCGGCATCTCGATGGGTTCGGGCAGCGAGGCGACCAAGGCCGTCGCCGATCTCGTGCTCACCGACAACGCGTTCTCCAGTCTGCCGACGGTGGTGAACGAGGGCCGAAAGGTCATCAACAACATCGAGCGGGTGTCCAACCTGTTCGTCACGAAGGCGGCGTACGCCGTCCTGCTCACGTTCGCGGTGGGGTTGTTGAACAGCCCGTTCCCGTTCCTGCCGCGGCAGTTGACCTTGATCGGCACGTTCAGCATCGGTGTCCCGGGGTTCTTCCTCGCCCTCGCCCCGGAGGTCGATCTGATCCGGCCCGGGTTCTTGCGACGCGTCCTGTGGTTCTCGGTCCCTGCCGGAGTGATCGCCGGCTCGGCGACGCTCGCTGCCTACGAGGCGGCGCTCCACGTCGCCGACCTCGGGCTCGACGAGTCGCGCACGCTTGCCACCGTGACGTTGCTGGCGATCGGCCTCGTCGTACTCGCCGTGGCCAGCCGCCCCGTGCGGTCCTGGAAACTCGGTCTGGTCGTCGCCATGGCGGTTGCCTACCTCGTCGTGTTCGCCGTGCCGTGGATCCGCAACTACTTCGCGCTCGAACTGTTCTGGGACCCGGCATGGTTCTACTCGGCGATCGCCGTCGCCGTGGCCGGGGTGATGATCGTCGCGATCCCGCTGGTGATCCCCACACGAACCCAGCGATGAGCGAACCCGCCGCATACGGTCGCTTCGCTCATCGGTGAACGGGACGGGCGGTCGTCAGTAGCTGCCTTCGGCGTTGCGGTCGATGCTGAGCAGCTGGATCAGGTCTTCGTGGAGCTCCATCCAGATGTCGTGGAACGATCCGCACATGACGCCGGTGAACATCTTCGTCTCGCCGTTGACGGCGCGTGCCGTCGCTCCCGTGAGCCGGTGGCGATACGCCGCAAACCGCGGGATCACGTCGGCGAACCCGTCGAGCACCGGGGCACAACGCGCGTTGAACTGGTCGAGTTCGCTCAGCCGCTCGCCGTCGTAGGCGGCATCGGTGTGATCGTTCGGCTCACCGCCGCGGGTCTGCCACGCGGTACACAACTGCTTGAGCTGGGTGTTCAGCTCGAGGAACGGTTCGTAGTGCGCTCGCAGGCCGGTGCCGTGTGCGGCTGCCGCGTCGACGATCTCGGTGGCGTGGCGCTCCTTGCCCTCCGGCGTGAGCTGCCACAGCTCGCGGGCCTCGAAGAACTTGGTGTGTCCGCTCTCGGCGAGTTCGTTCAGGATCGTCGCGGTGCGATCGGCGTCGACCGTCGACAGCTCGGCGACCGTCGCTGCTGAACTGAATCCCTTGATCCGCAGGGCGTGCAACACGAGGAACCGAGCCTCGTCGTCATTCATCTCGCTCGAGGCACTCGCCGTCGCATCCGTGCGCGGCGCGGCGTGATCGTTGGCGACGTCGGCGGTGAGCCGGTCGATCTCGCTGTCGGGAACCCGGCCGGCGTCGAGGAGTGCCTGGGCCACGGCGAGCCGGGCGATCGGTACCCGGTACGGTGAGCAGCTGACGTAGTCGACTCCGGCATCGACGAGGAATCGTGCCGACGCCGGGTCGCCCGCCTGCTCGCCGCAGATGCCGATCTTGATCTCCGGCTTGACCGCACGAGCATCGGTGCACGTCATCTCGATCAGGCGGCCGACACCTTGCTGGTCGAGCTGTTCGAACGGGTTGAAGGGGAGCACACCCGCTTCGAGGTATGCCGGGAGCAGCCGGACCTCGACATCGTCGCGGCTGAACGCGAACGTGAGCTGAGTGAGGTCGTTGGTGCCGAACGAGAAGAAGTCGGCGTGAGTGCTGAGGTCGGCGGCCACCAGGGCGGCGCGCGGCGTTTCGACCATGGCGCCGATGCTGACGGCCTCGAAGTTCGCCATTCCCGACTCGTCGAGCGCTTCGAGCACCCAGCCCCGTGCCATCGCGAGTTCGTCGGCGCCCATCACCAACGGGATCATGATCTCGACCTTGGGGTCGCGCCCCGCCGCGAGTGCGTCGCCGACCGCGCGGGCCAACGCTCTGACCTGCATCTGGTACACGCCGGGCTTGACGACGCCGAGGCGGACACCGCGCGTCCCGATCATCGGATTGGCTTCGCGCAGCCGGCGAACCGCGGCGAGCTCGGCGCGTGACTCGTCGTCGAGCGTTCCGGTCGCCTCGGCGACCACGAGGCGCTCGTAGTCGGGGAGGAATTCGTGCAGCGGCGGGTCGAGCAGCCGCACGGTCACGGGCAGGCCGTCCATCGCGGCGATGATCGACGCGAAGTCGGCCTGCTGGACGATGTCGAGCTCGTGAAGGATCTCGCGCTCGTGGGTGGGGTCATCGCTGAGGATCAGTCGCCGGACCAGCCGGAGCCGCTGTTCGGCCAGGAACATGTGCTCGGTGCGGCACAGCCCGATGCCCTCGGCGCCGAGGTGGCGGGCATGCGCGGCGTCGTCGGCGGTGTCGGCGTTGGCACGTACGCCGACGCGGCCGGAACGGATCAGGTCGGCCCACCGCAGCAACGTCTCGAGTTCTGGCGGCGCCGACCGTGTGGACGCCACGACGGCGCCGGCCATCACGTTGCCGGTCCGTCCGTCGATCGAGATCTCGGTTCCCTCGGCGTGGAAGTCGTCGCCGATCCGGATGCCGCCGTCGACCACGACGACGTCCCCGGCCCCGACGACTGCGGGAATGCCCCACCCGCGGGCCACGACGGCGGCGTGGCTGGCCAGACCGCCGCGGGCGGTGAGGATCCCGCGGGCCGATTGCATGCCGAGCACGTCATCGGGCGTGGTCTCGGTGCGCACCAGGATCACGTCGACGCCACGGTCGGCGGCCTCGACGGCGGCCTCTGCGCTGGTCACGATGCGCCCGGATGCCGCGCCCGGTGACGCCGGTAAACCCGTGGTCAGGATGGTGTAGTCGCCGTTCGGATCGAACCGGGCGTGCATGAACGTCGAGAGCTCCGCTGCCGGTATGCGCAAGATGGCGTCGGCGACAGTGGTGTCGGTGAACGGGTCGCAGGCCTCATTCACCGCGGCCACGATCAGTTCGGTCAAGCTGTCGCTGGCATCGTCTGCCGTCGTGCCCTCGGATGGAATCGCCGTCGACTGGTTCGTCACATGTCCCCCTTCTTCACGTATGACGCTAATCGGAGGACGATTCGGCGGAGGATCCCGAGGCATCCGAGCCTGGGAGACCGCCGATCTCCGAGACGAGTGTGAGCACCCGGTGCTCGATGACGTCGGCTTGCTCGGCGTCGACTCCGAGGATGCCGCAGAGGTGGTTCGCGAAGAGCGCCCAACCAAGCCCCAGGGTGGCCGCCACGATGACCGCCTCGTCGAGCTCGGTGCCCATGGACCCTGGACGATCCGCGGCGAGCGCCCGTCGCCAGGCGGGCAGGATCGGATGGGTCGGGAACGGATCGTCTCCGACGTCGAGCATGACTCGAGCGAGGGCCCTGGCCACCTCGCCGCCGCGACGGAACGCCAGGTCCGGGGGAGGGAACCCGGTCTCGTCGACCTCCGCGGCGGCCCGATCGGTGATCGAACCGAAGGCAGCGGTGACCAACGCATCCTTGCTGCCGAAGTACGTGTGGACGAGGCCGTGGTTGACGCCCGCACGCTGGGCGATCTCGCGTACCGACATCGTCACGCCCTGTTCGAGGATCAGCTCGCTGGTCGCTTCGACCAGCGCAGCCATCACGGCGTCGCGACCCGCCGGCTTGTCGACTGCCTCAGCCCTCGTGCGGTGACGTGTGTTCGGCGGGTGAGTCACCGGTTGAGCAGCACCGGGATGTTGCGCGGTCCGCGGATCTGGCCGTTTGCCCATGTGGTCGGCTTGCTCGTGTCGAGCGAGTAGTTCGGAAACGCCCGCAGCCACTCCTGGAAGGCCACGGTGCATTCGAGACGGGCGAGGTTCGATCCGACGCAGCGGTGGATGCCGAGACCGAATGCGACGTGACGGTTGTTCAACCGGTCCATGTCGAACACATCCGCGTTCTCGAAGGCTGCCGGGTCGTGGTTGGCGGCCGGGAACGTCAGCAGCATCTGGTCGCCGACATGGACCGGGCAGCCGCTGACCTCGGTCTCGCCGATCACCTTGCGTGCCATCGTGACCGGCGCGTAGTACCGCAGGACTTCCTCGGTGGCGGTGTTCCAGAGCATGTCGTCGTTGTCGGCGGCAACGAGGCGCTCGACCTGTTCGGGATGCTGCGAGAAGTGCCAGAGCCCCGATCCGATCGCACTCCACGTGGTGTCGATGCCGGCGATGATCAACAGGTTGATGTAGCCGACCTTGAGGTTCCAGTCGACGGGCTCGCCCTCGATCTCGGCGTTGGCGATCATGGTCAGCATGTCGTCTTGCGGATTGGCGAGACGGTCGTTGAGCAGGCCGTCGACGTACTCCTGCATCTCGGTTGCCACGGCAACGCGCACGGCGTTGTCGCGCGGGCCGAATTGGAAGTTGCGATAGATCCAATCGCGGAAGAGGTCGGCGTCCTCCTCGGGGAGCCCGGTGAGTTTGCAGATGCCGTGGACTGGAATGTGCTGGGAGAATTGGGAGGCCGCGTCGGCGCGGTCGGCACCGTCGAGTTCGGCGATCAGCTTGCGACAGAACTGACGAAGGTCTTCCTCGAGGGGGGCCACGTTCTTCGGGCTGAATGCAGGGAGTAGGAGGCGCCGGTGACCGTGGTGTTCGGGCGGGTCGGAGGTGATCGGCGGCGCCGGGCGACGCGGTGCGTCGGGTCGCCCGACGTTGACCCAGATCGACGAGAAGTGCTCGGTGTCGTTCGCGACGGCGGCGACTGCCTCCATCGTGACCGGCATGAATGCGCGCCCGTATCGCTCGGTGGTGGCCACGGGGCACTGCTCGCGCACCGAGTTCCAGATCTCGATCGCGTTCTCACCCCACTGGTCATCGAGCCAGTCCCAGTCGGTCACCCAGTTCTCGACTGCTGGCATCTCCACATGGTCGGCCCCGTACGCCATCGTGCTCCCCCTCGGTCGTCTCGAACGTTGAACCTAGTCGTGTGACTGAGTCGGGACAAGGTTGGACGGTGCTGTCGAGAGCGCGACGACCGCGGTTCCCGTGACGACGTGCTCGCCCGCACGGTCGAGCCACACCTCGCAGGTCGCGCGCCGTTCGTCGTCGATGATCGACACCTCGGTGACGCGCCCGCCCGCGGTGACAGCGTCGCCGTCGAGGACTGGCCGGCCGAACGACACCGACAGCCGTCGCACGCACGATGGGCCGGCCCAGGCGAGCAGCATGTTGACCACGTAGCCGAGGTTGAGCGGTCCCTGGTTGATCACTCGTCCGGGAAGGCCGATCGCTGCATTGCCGTCGCGGTCCCAGTGGACCGGATACGGGTCGCGCAGGATCGCGGCCATCGTGCGCATCCGGGCGGGGTCGACGAGCGGCATCGTCCACGGCGGGATGTCGTCGCCGGGTTCGACATTGGCGAGATCGCTCATCGCCGCAGCACCCAACGGTTCGTCACTCGGGCAGCGACCTGATCGTCGTCGTCGAACAGCGTGATCTCGAACGCGAACTCGTCGATCACCCGGCCTGCATCGTCGCTCGTGCGTCGGGCGGTGACGATGCCGCCCTCCATCCGGTACTCCATGTCTTCACGCAACGGTCGGATGTACTCCCAGTCGTAGCCCTCCAACCCGACCGAGCCCGGCCCGGCGACCCCGCCCAGTTCGAACAACTCGGCGATCGACGTGCCGACGCCGAGGATGGGGACGTGGAACAACACGATCGGATGGGCGAGACCGTCGGGGAGCGGATCTCGGCCGGTGCAGTCGGTGAGCAGCCAGTTCTCCCAGTGCTCGATGCGGTAGCGCCCGCCGACGAATCGATGGCCGACCAGCGACTCCAGGTCGGTCTCGCTCAATCCGGTCGGTGACGAGCCGGTGGAGGCGATCCCGTCGGACATGCTGCGGTCAGCGACCGGGAGCCGGTGCCGGACCGCCGGTGCCGGCGAACTCGGCCGGCGCCTCATGGCCGAGGAAGATCTTGCCAAGCTCGGCGTACAGCGGGTGCGCGACCCAACGGTGCGTTGCGCAGCCGTGAGCGTCGCGCAGCTTGCGTTCGAGCGGATTGTCCATCCGCATCGCCGACGTGCCCGCCGCATTGTGGATCGAGTCGACGACCTGCATCGAGGCGTTCGCCGCATGGGTGCAGGCGAGCCGTGCAATCTGTGTGCGCTCGGCCGACGGTGCCTCACGACCCGCCCACAGTTCTTCTTCGACCTGCCCCATCGCTTCGAACAGGAACGCGCGGGCGGCGCGGAGGTTCGCCTCGCCCTCACCCATCCGGTACTGGGCGACCGGGCGATCACGCAGCGGGGTGCTCGAGAGCATCGGCGTCTTGGCGTTGGCGAGCACGGCGAACTCGTCGAGCGCGCCGCGAGCGACGCCGATCGCGACTGCAGCCTTGTTGTACGCGAGGCGCAGCGGTACCGGGATGCGGTACACGGGGTTCTCGTGCAGCGGTGGCACGGTGACGAGGTCGATGTCGGCGAATCGTGCCGGGACGAGGCCGCCCTCGGTGACGACATCGTGGCTGCCCGACCCGCGCAACCCGGCGACGTCCCAGGTGTCGAGGATCTCCCATTGGTCGCGGTGGAGCATCCAGAGTTTCACGGTCGGGACGCCGTCGGTGAGCCGTATCTCGTCGCCGTCGAAGACCGGAGCGACCATGAAGCACCACGTGGCGTTGTGGCACCCGCTGATGAACGTCGTGTGTCCCCAGATCCGGTAACTGCCGTCGGGTTGGGCGACCGCGCGCGATGGAGTGGTTCCGGGGCCGCCGCCACCGCACATGATCACGTTCGGGTTGCCGAGGTAGACCTCGTCGGCCACGTCTTGGGCCATGCCGCCGGCCGCCATCGCATTGATCTCGGAGCCGAGCATCACGTTCCAGCCGACCGAGGCGTCGATCGCCGAGATCGCTTCGAGCACCTCGATGGTCTCGCCGACCGAGGCATCCTCGCCGCCGAGTGCCCGAGGGACCGTGAAGCGGAACATGCCGGCCTCGACCAAGGCGTCGATGACGAACGATGGACACCGTCGAAGCTCCTGGGCCTCGTCGCCGCCGCGCCGGATCACGTCCTCGAGCGTTGCGACCCGTTCGAGCAGGCTGAGCCCGGAATCGTGCGGCGACATCTGGTCGCTCGTGTCGTCGGTGATGATGGCCATGTCCGCGGTCCCCCGTTCGGCCGGGCCGATACCCGGTTATTGATCGAGAGGTTAATTCATTTCGTTTCCCGTTGGCGGCCTCGGGCGGCCAACGGGGTTCAGGCCGGCATCTGGATGGCCTTGGTCTCGAGGAACTCGTCGAGGCCGGCTCGCCCGAGTTCACGCCCATTGCCCGAGGTCTTGTAGCCACCGAACGGTGCGAGCGCGTTGAACCGGCCACCGTTGACCATCACCTGGCCGGTCTCGAGGCGCCGCGCAACGGCAACGCCATGGTCGTCGGTGTCGGCCCAGACCGCGCCCGACAGGCCGTACGGCGAGTCGTTGGCGA